>Ga0315288_10004278_pt1 | contig 18160 bp, 27 predicted proteins | sample YL17G11_20_MG_FD_203454 | JGI IMG/M metagenome (GOLD analysis project Ga0315288, IMG submission 203454) | Sediment microbial communities from Yellowstone Lake, YNP, Wyoming, USA - YL17G11_20 | ecosystem: Environmental > Aquatic > Freshwater > Lake > Sediment | place: USA: Wyoming | collected... | reverse complement strand
AACCCCGTCATGTACACTTCGGGTTAAACTATCCGGAGACCGAACCTCAGTGTCTAACATTGCACCACTCGGCCTATGTTAATATTATAAAAAAGAGGCAGTAGCGTTATTTCATAGTTTTGTGTCTTTGTCTTTTGTAGTTTGTCTTTTGTAGTTTTGTCTGCTGTTAGAGCTCGGTGCTCTTACCCTTCGCTGTACCACCTTCTAGCTCATGCCTCCGAGCGCCTTTGTTGATGTAGCAATTCGGTGGGAAGTTCTCGTCAACGTTCGGTGCCAGTTGTGCTTCGAAGCAAAGTCCTTCAAGCTGTGCGCACAGTGGGACGAGGTCTTTAGCGCTCTGGGGCGGTTCGAGTTCCAAAGCTACCATATCCTTCTTGAGCCAGGAGAAGTTCTCCTCTGTCTCAAGACCCCAGTTCTTCTTGTAGTCTTTACCGACAAACTCCTCGCCCGCATCAGACTCTACGACCTCTGTTTGAATCGTGAGCTGCTTCCTCCCTGATGCTTGACTACGGTTAAGGAATGCATTCTTGATTAGCAAGACGCATTTCATCTTCGGTAGCTGTTCTGCTACACGCTCTGGAATGTCGGCAATCGCTCCACCAAATTGCTCTTCCAATTCACTAACTATGTTCTGTTCTTCGTTGTTCATTTTTTGTCTCCATTACTTTGTAATATCCTTTGTTGTGCTACTGCCTCTTTCTTTCTTTTATCTTTGCTACTGTTTCTGCAAATGCATCACAATATACCTTCCAACCCTCATGTATTGGTAGTGAAAGTTTCTCTGGAAAGTTCTCTAACCGGTGTTTCGCTAGTCTTAGGAAGGTAGGTTGCCAATACTGGAACCTCCCGGTTTCCACGTTAACGATATCACCTGCCTCGTTTTTCTTAGTTACCTCTTCGATTACGAAATTACCTATCGCACCACAAGCATTTTCCACTGCAGTTGCTGCAGATGGTGGTAAGTTAAATCCGTGGTGTTGCCAATCTTTCCCAGCCCATGTTACTGGTCTTTCTTTAGTATGTGAAAGTAATAACATCCCGAAACCGTGAAGGCGTAATTGTTCAAGGTTACGTAACATCAATTGGCAAGCTGCTTTGTAACCTTTACCGTAAGGTACGTCATCGATTTTGTCAAACTTCTGTGCGACACCCTTCTCTACAAAACGTTGTGTAGCACAAACTTCTATACCAGCGTACTCAAAAAGATTCTCCACTGTGTCAACAACTAGCGTGGTTACTTTACGCTGTCTTTCAAAATTTGATTTCTTTGCGTCTATGAGTTCCTTTCCTTTTGCAATAAAACCTTTCCAATCAAAGATTGGGTCACCGTAAGGTTCTACACCTTCTGTCCCTATTTCTGTTTGTAGAAAATAGTGGCCCTCAATTTGCACACCGAAACTTGTTTTACCTACACCTGCAAAACTATGTACTGCAGTCATGTAAGCACTCGGGTCACTAATTATCGACGTTGGTGTTTGTGCCAGCGGCATATGGTGTCTCCTTTCTTATACTAACTCCGGATTAAGTTTCTCTGGTGGTCGGACGTAGAATTTACTGGTATCATCACGTAGGCAAATTGGTTTGTAAGCGCAACCGCCAATTCTATTTTTGGGATGATGTTTAGGCCAAATACCCTCTTCTAGGTGCCACTGTAGCATCTGTGCTACTTGGTCTATCTCCCAGTAGTACGCATCAATATCCGCTTGCTCGAAAGGCATCCTACGCCTGTGAAGATACTTATCTTGTTTAAGTAAATACTCTTCGCCGAGCTCTTTAATAAACATCTCACGTGTCTGCCACTTCTTTTGCCGTATTTGTGGTTTACCAAAAAGTTCGTAAAGTACATCTCTAGTTTGTATACCAAAACAACGTTGAGCCGCGAGTAGATAACCTTTCGGTTGTGAATCGAGTAGTACATCCTCCCAGTAATCATCATCAATAGTAGCTGCTGTTTTACGTTCCCAAGTAAGGTTCTTACCTGAGCGTATATCACGTACCAGTTTGTCAATCTTACCCTTAAAGAGCCAGCCACTAGGTAGTGGTAATGAGAATTTACCACCGTAAGACTCACCACCTAGTATTTCGTAATTCTCATCGTCCTCGTGCCACTTCAGTAGGTGTGCATCTAAAACTGTAGGCAGCAGCGTACACATTTCATCGATCTCCTCTATCTCAACTAGTGGTGGACAACGTTCCATGGTCTCTTCACGTATCTCCGTGATAGCTTTCTCTATAGGCTGCTCATGGTCTCTACATGACATACCTGCGTGTACGCAACGGCCCCATTTGAAATAGTCTGCCTCGATGATTGGTGAGTAACGACATACATACTCTAAGAAGAAGCGGTATGGACAATCCAAAAATGTACAACGCATACTGTTAGTGACTATCTTTTGCATTACTCAACTCCTTTCTTTATTTTGCTTTCTCTTGCCTACAAAGTAAGCGTTGCTTCTCATTTCGCGCTTGCACCAATTTCTTTTCTAGTTCGTGTACTCCACTATTCGCCTCGTCTGCTACTTTTGCTTGCTTCCACCACTCCAGGAACTCTTCATAGAGACCTTTAGACAAAATGAAACGCGCCTGGAAGGCAGGCAGTTGTTGATGTTCTATACGAGAAAGTGGAAAGAGGAGATTGTCCCCAGAATTATTGAACTTGTTAAAATCCTTATGGTGTACTAGCTCTCCTCTCTCCAACGGTCGGCCTAATTCTTCTTCGGCTATCACAATATGTTCTGGCACAAGTCCAGTAACATCTGCTTTGGCGTGCCCGGGGATAAACACTTGCTTATACATTTACATCCTTGTTAAATACCAACCGCGTGTATCAAGTATATTTATATTATATGAGGTTTCTTGAGGGTGATCAATAAAAAAATTTAAGAGTGTGAAAAATTTTTTTCTAACTAGCCCCCAGACTTTAATGTGGCATTCTCCCAATTACTTTCCACACGTTTCCAGTATTCCTCTTCATCTAGCCCAAGAACTTGTTTAATGAAACATGACAAACCTTGTTGCATTAGTTCAGTTGGCTCGCAATGTTTAAGCATCTCAATCGAATCTTCAAAAGTCGCTCCCCACTTCGTAGCAAGCTCCTTGATATGTGTAATGTCAGCCCCGAGCGCAGTTGCTTCTAAAAGAAGTTTCCAACCATCGTCACGCGCCTCAGTATCGATTAGCCAGTGTGCTTTTACAAACGGACTATCGAAATAGCTTCCATCATTGTCTACCACTATAGGATTCTTACCAATGAGGTCTCCATTGGTGTGCAAATAGTAATACCACTTCATGGTTCATTCTCCAGTGCCTGTTTAAGTTCTTCTTTGACATCAAGGGCTTGCATTAAAGGCTGCTCCCCAACTAGCGAATCTTCTGGTGCCAGAATTAAGTCGGATGCTGCACAATTACATTCTTGTACTATTTCTCCATCTTTGACTCTAACACAATCAAGCCCAGAGCCGTCACCATACATTCCTTTACCAGACGGAGTACCATCAAACGTAAGACTTCTACATTGATTGTAGCCATCACTCCATGCAATATCTTTGCACGACCATCTCAAATTCGGATGGTTTTTACAAGTTAAAATTCTATGTCTCATATGTTATTCTCCTCTAACTAGATTCTAGTACCTGTGCGAGTTCTACTTTGACATCCTCGTAGCAGCAGTCAAAAAGGGCTCGCATTAACTGATCGTCCTCATCACTGAGTACCGCACCCTCAGGGATGAGCTCATCCCAAACTTTATCTTTCATCTCCGAGTCAACAGCATCTAGGAAGGAGGCTATACCTTCTTTAATTGCTGCTGTCATTTGTTCTTTTGTTAGTGATTGGCTCATTTGCTATTCTCCTTTCTAATCCACTTCGCTCGGGTGAGTGGTCTTTGAAAAGCCTATTGATTGCCAAATACAAGCAACAGAGACCACAGATAATGAAGGAAACTAAACTAACTATACCTAAAACGACACTAATGGGATTAGATACACCTATACACATATTATTCTCCTTTCTGAATATGTTTTAGTATTGCCTCGGCCATATCGAGTTTCGCTTGAATTGCTTCAAGTATGACCTCGTCGAGACTACTTTTAACTATCAGGTCATAATAAGTAATAGCCTCGTGTTTTTCACTTCCGATGCGGTGGCACCGTTTTTCAGCATTTGCACGTGCATCAGCCCAGTAACCCGTGGATACGAAAACTGCTTGATTCGCACGTTGTAAGTTAAGTCCTTTATGACCTGCTTGTTGTGAAAGTATTAGTACGTCCACTTTACCATCCTGGAAATCTTTCTTAGCGGCTTCTCTAAGTGCTAAGGTCATCTCGCCGGTGAAAGTTCTATACGGTACACCTAAGACGCTCCCTAGTAAAGGTATCCAGCGTACTAAATCTGTCCATATGAGCACAGGACCGTTCTGTAGCATCAACGGAATATTCTCGTGGAGCCAATCAAGTTTCAGTGTATGCAGTAGTTCATAGCCTCCATCCGTTGTGTAAAATAGACCTTGGCAAAGTTGATGCATCTTTTGTGAACGTGTTACTGCCCACTGAGTGTCGTATGTTCCTCCTTCAAGAAGTTCCATACTAAAATCCCGTTTCAACTGTTTATAACGCTCACGTACACTCTCAGATAGCTGGAAGAATACTTTAATATATCTCTTCGGTGGCAATTCTTTAGCAACTTCTTCTTCAGGAATATGGATGCACGAGCGATTAAGTTGTATAGCAATTTGCTGTTCTGCGAATGGTTTTAGAGTCCAGTCATAGGGAGCCCACGGTGGCCCAGGCGAGAAGTACTTGTCTCTGAAATACCAAAATGCTTTACCGAACGTAACCCCGTCATCTAGAAAAAGCATCTGGGCGAAAATCTCTTCTGGTTTCTCAAGTATCGGTTTACCTGTAAGTATCGTACGATTTGGCAACCTGCTGCAGAATGCATATAAGGACTTAAAACGCTGCGTACGTGCCTCTTTGAGCGCTGTACTCTCGTCCACAATCACTGTTCTGAACCTAGTCGTGGTAGTTGCTTTGAATGCATGTTGCACCTTGTTTTTACTTTCCCACGTACGATGTCCTATACCAGTCATTGCAAGTATCTTAGAACTACGAAGAAGGTCATAGTTAGCAACGTAAAACTCTGCATCCTTTTCGAGAGCCTCTTGTTTTTGCTTTGCGCTCCCTTCAACTAAAGAGTACGTGAAATTGGAGTGCTCCGTTATTTGTTCTCCCCATTGATAAATTAAACTTTTCGTAGTTAATACAAGACATGGTAAAACATCTCGCCCTGAAGTTTGTAGATCTTCTAACCATTTAAGTGAGAGATAAGTTTTGCCGCCTCCGTACGCAACAAATATCCCAACTCTGGGTTTGTCTTTTGCAAATTCACTTACTCGCGTCTGATAAGGGTATAGTGGTTGCGATAACATTTGTCACCTCCTGTGTTTAACAAAAGCAATGGCTAGTTAGTTCCATGAACCATGCAACAAAGTACTTCTGGTGGAAAGCATCTCCTTCAGTTTTCTCGGTGCCGGCTTTGATATGTTTAGGTAATGGAACTCCACGCGGTATAACATACACGTCTGTACCGCCTAGACTACCTTGTCCTGAACGTAAAACAACTCGCTGTTTCTTCTCTCTGGCTTTTTGTCTAATAGCCTGTAGCGAGCAAAAGTTACATTTCGTTAACTCACTCATATTTTCACCTCCAATGTAAAAAGTAAGGGAGGAGAAGACCTAATAATCTTCTCCTCCCTTGGTTACATACTATTGCGCTAGCGCTTAACAGGCTACTAACGCTTAGCGCTTAACGCTTGCCGGCTTTGAGTACCTCGAGTTGTTTCTGCAACTCTGCAATCAATGCATCTTTCTCTTCCAGCTTCGCCTTCATCTTGCCACCACCACCACCACGTTTCGGTGTGAGGTCAGGCGCCAAATCTGCCTTGACGCGTTTCTCTTTCTTCAGCAAGTCGAGCCACATCTTATTTGTAACGAGTGAGAAACTCTCACCAGTCTCGCGACAGCGTATAGCAATAGCCTCGCGCATTTCCATGGCCAGATTCACTGTTGGTGATGCTAACATAGGAAGCGGTTTTTCCTCGACGGGCTTCTTGTCAGCTTTCTTTTCTAACTCTTCTGCTTTTGCCACAATTACTCCTTTCAAATTTTGGATTGTGCAATTCAAAAACTTTTACAATTAACTACAGTTAACTACAACTACCTACAACTACCTACAACTACTTCTCCTTCTTGGTGCTGTGTCTTGTACCTCCTTTCTTTGCGCGCCATGCTTCATACCAATGGCTAACGCGACTTGTAGTCTTTGCTGTCAGGTTATAAGTTATACCAGCTGTAGCACCAATAAGTACTAAAGTGCCTAATCGCCGGCCTAATAAAAGTAGTCTTAACATTTTACATCTCCTTACTCAAAGTTTTGTCTTTTGTTATTTTTGTATATTTATAGTACGTGGTTTAGGTTTAGGTTTAGTTTTGGTTGTGGTTGACCTTTTGTGTGTACCTCCCTTTCTGGACCTCCTATGTCGGTTCCTTAATCCGCGAGTGAGTTCTTCTGCTACAGCAACTAACGCGGTACCAATGACGCTGAGTAGCAATATAATGAAATTTCCATTTAGGTACCATTTAGATTTACCCATCGACGTTCCTTATTTAGAATTATATAGTGTTTATCTTCACAGGTCAAACAAAAATTAAAATTGTTTTACATTAACACGCTCCTTTCTACGTACCGTAAACACAGGCCGTGCACATGTCAGTTACGGTTGAAGTGATTCGACCTTCTCGTCAACGATCGTTTCGATTAACTCGAGTAGTTTTTCACCGACCGTTTGATCTGGCGAGATGTTAGGTATATGTAACTTCTCACGACACTCACCGCAAAGATGAAATTTAACCTTACCAGGGTAGTTACCAAAGAGTAGTGTATACCACTCTGAAGGTACACGCTCGCTACCTTCGCCCTTTGCACACTCGTGCGTTACTCCACATCTGTCACATTTGTAGATTACCATACTGTACTCCTTTCTTAAAAGTAGCCATTAAAAAAGACTTATTCAACTAAGAATAAGTCAAAACATATAAGATTCGCGCCCTATATAATTAGCACGAAAACAGCCGATTTTCCGGATTTTCCGGGGATTTATGAAAGAATATTACAAAAATCGGCCACATTTCACTGTTTTTGGCCACATTTTTTCCACATTTTTACTATTAAACTCTACCTGTTTTGATTGCCTTTTTCGCCTTTTCGCCCGTGACAATCGATGTAGAACTCAAGAAATCAACCTTAGCATTGCCAGGACTAGGATTACGGCAACTCCGTAGGAAGGATTGTGCATCGGCCATAGCACCTAATCCCTGGAAATGTGCGCGGACTCTGCCAGTATGATTATCTACTACAACGGCTACCTCGTCAACATTTAATAAACTTTTACCCATAAATTCTCTCCTTTCTACCATTTACCTAATTTACATTTCTCTTCAGGCACGCGTACTTTTGCCGGGATATAACAATAACACTCTCTACACCACATGCGCAAACCTTTCCAGCGATTACTCGCACAATTCCTACAAATAGTTAAACGCCTCTTTGCTTCACTACTTGGCTTTTGTAGCACCAGACTCGACCAACCACTTATAATATGGCGAGTTTTAGAATGTACTTCTCCTATTGTCTTACCACAACAACCCATTTATTACCATACCTTTGTATAACTAACTTTAACATAGACCTGGGTACATCTAACGGTTTTCTGGAAGCCCATACATTCATAACCGAAGTTCTGTAGCGGGTGACTCCCTATACCATTAACATCAGCCACTGTCCATGCGCCCCCTGTGTTTGGATTGGTCGTCCAAGTTGCAGTTCTTGTAAAATATCCACCTACAAGAAACTGCTCTGATGGCCCATTATAGGTAACACCATTCACTCGTAGTAGTAATCTAGCAAGATAACTCCCACCAGCATCTATACGCTTAAACACACCAGTGACTTCGACACTTGTAATTGTACTACCTGCTGGTATACTAAAAGATGGAAAGTTAAAGAAATCTTTGTATGTACCGTTATTCGTGTAAGTATAGGAAATGTCGTCATCTGGAGCTCCAGGTGGGTCATCTACCTGTGTATAGTTATTACTTGTAGGTAACCATTGTACTGACGCATCGCTCGCCGGTAACCTAGTCTGCCACCATGATTGAGATGCCGCACCCTGGACTATCGTTGCCTGTCCGCTACCACAACCGGGATACTCAGGCGTCAGTAAAAAACAATTCAATTGATTAGACAATCCACTTACTGCAATACAGTCAGTAATTGTCGGTGTACCATTATAATAAAATGCCCACAGACCTTCCATAAAAGGCTTAACCCACTGCGGTGCACTAGAATCTTTCGAAGCCGCTGATACGTAGATGTAGATTTCAGTCATAGAAACCTTATGTACAGAAAGTCCAAGTATATGCAGACCGTAATCAGCTACTCGTACTGTGCAGTCAGAATCTGTGTACTTCGAGAGTACTCCAAAAAAATCATCGAAGTCTACATACCAACGACATGTGTAACCAAATATAGGCATGTGGTCTAGTATGAAAGTAACATTATTGACTGCAGCTGCAAGTCCAAAGACCTTATAGTAGCTTCCCTCGATAAGATGACAATTAGCACAGTCGGAGAGTCCAGTGATCGTAAGCGCAATTTGTGAGGGCGTGGCTCCGGGGTCGCAGTATATACACTCGATGGCACCCTCCCCCACTTTACGTTGTAACCTACCAGTTACACTGTCGCGGACTAACTTTCCAGTTGTATTGTCTTGTATCAATTCTCGTGTCATTAAGGTGCAGTACATACACAGTCGATGGTATCTTCAAACACACAAGTTGTATACCATACATTGTCAAGGTCCTGGAAAATTGCTATAATATCTGCAGCAGCCAGGTTCGGGTGAATGTCACCGCTATCGAGGTTATTACTCCCTAAATGTTCTCGCGGATAGACATCAATGGTAGCTCCGGTTTCATTTCCTCCATCGTCGAGAAGCTTGCACGTGTAAGGACCTGTATTGTTTGCAGGCACACCTCCTGCTTGGATTTTTGCACTACGCACATTTGTACCCTCGCCTCCAGCACCAAGTAGATATCTGCGGTAGGTAAACAAAGTATCTTGGAGTTCCTGCTCAGTTAACTGCTCGTGGGGTCTAAAAGCACGGACTCTGGTAAGGGCACCCTGGGCATTCTGGGTCCATGTAATTTCATGTATCGCCCGGTTTAGCACAAATGGTAAGTTACCGACGTAAACGCTATCACGCCAGATGTTAGCAAAAGAGGCAGCATACTCTGAAGCAACTTCATCGCCAATAGTTACCAATAATGTATCGTTCTCCTCGTTCCCAAATACTGCATAGTCAGATGGTGCGTAGTGCAACCCTGTACCGCCTGAAACCGATTGGTTCCCATAAGTAAGAAGTCGACCCGGTGCGCTATCAGGGTTAGCAGCGGCAAGCATTTTAGCAGTCCCACCCCGTTGTACTTTAGGATTGACGAGGATAGTACTAGACTTATGTAGTAAACCCGTATATAGCGTAATGAGTGCTGTGTCGGCACTCTGTTCCGTATCACCTATAGGAAAAATGCTATAGACGGGTGGAAAACTAGTCAGATCTACAGCTAAGTAAGACTGTGCAGCTATTAGGAACTGTTTCATGATGCACGTACCAGGGACATTCGTACCTATAATGTTTCTCGGTTTACGAGTAGGCGAGAGAAAGTTGAGCGTAGTAATACCTAAGATACTTTTTAATGCATCACGGACTTCCGTAAAGGTCCATTCGCTTCCGCTGTTAAGATTCTCTAGTTCGAACTCTCCTGTCCCGGTTGTACGATCTGTCTTGTAAGTATTAAAGTCCGCGGTACCGTAAGTGAACTGCCAAAGAATTCTCTCATCGGCAAGTACAATATCACAGATATCATCACCGAGTTCAGCAACTGAGGAACTTTTGACAAGGTAAATATTATTAAGTGTAAGTACATGCTCACCGTCATCAAAAGCTAATGTACCCGCGGCCCCGCCCTGTGTTGTTAGTACGTAATACACATCACTAGCGCGCATGCGAAAGAAACCAAAAGAAGGGGCAACGCCGGTTGAGAGCCTAAAAAAATTCTGTGGACCTTCAAGAAGGTCCTTACCCCAATAACTTGCTACATTCATTCGTCTAGCCCAGGAGAAAGAGTCGTCAATAAAGGACGATCAGTTGTAGGAACTAACTTATTGCTAATCTCTTCATTGAGTGGAGTATACGGCCATTTCAGTGGCAAGGAGTCTCCAGTATTATGGAACCGGTATACTTGTTTCCACGCGGTTCTATATGCACCTACGACAGAAGGCTCATGCATCACAATATCTGAACTTATCAAGACAAGCTGAGGATCACCCTGCCTGGTAATGGAGTCTACTGCCTTCGAACCTTTGAATCTGGTAAATGGGAATGACGTAAACTCAGGCTGAGTACCGATGCGCTCTGCTTCGCCAGAAACAACAAGTATAAGCGAAATGTTTTTGGCTTGTTGAATTACATCGGGTACATCATTTCCCTTGACTGGTATGAAGACAACCCCGGAATCGAACTTATACTCAAAGGATTGATGCCAAGTTAAATATGAATTCTTCGCGGCTGCTCCCGCTGTAACATTCGACCCATCACCACGCGGACCTGGCCGGGAGACGCCCGGGCCGTATGCAAAACCTGATGGCAACTTTTCCATGGGGTCTATCAGGATTACTGGGCCCGGGCTCTCGTATCCGGACGGTCCCACAACCGGCACGCTACCATTAGGTCCTAAATTCATTATAGCACGGTTGTATTTACGTGATAGGTAAGCTAACCAATCGAGTGCTCTGCTCACTGTATATTCGATGTTGTCTGGGATTCCACGTTCCCACTCGCCTTTGACTTCATATGCAGCTTCAAACTCAACACGATTTGAACGCCAGTGCACAATATAGGACCTACGTTCATTAGTGATATACCATTGTGCATTACCTGCGGTCTCAGTTTCAATTCGTTGTATTACCAAATTGAAAAATAATGCCCAGATCTCTTTAACACAGGCTGCAACATTACCACGTGAAATACTTGGATTGGCTTCAAACCACCCACTTAGAATGTAACGGCCTGTGCCATACATTTCGGAGATTACTGTTAGAGCCATATCGCCTTGTGTAATGCCAAAAGGAAGTGCAGTATATAGTTGCTCATCGACTATGGTAAATGCTAAAACTTTCTGATCTTCAGATAAACGGAACTCTCTAGCCGTACGTTGCCAGATACCCGTCGCAGGCACAGGGGCAATGTTGTTTTCCACAGTCTCCCGGAAAGCATCAGCTGACCTATACATTGTTTGACTATGGCACGCACTCAATCGCAAGACCCCCGAGATCGTGCGCGTAACATAGTAATTCGCATTTATTGAAGTACTTATGGTATAAACAAAATCGAGCCACGCACCGACCGCATTTACGTTGTCGTCCTTTACGTGTTTTTGGGTCTGGAGAGTCCATATAATTATCGCAGAACGTCCACCATGTAACTCCTGGATATCCAGGGATATCGGATGTGGCCCGCCAGTAACATCTGTCAGAGGGTCGGCTTGTAAGAAGTTTGCATCACTACCATATTGTGCACGGAAGACACCACCACTAACACTAAGGACAGTGCGATAGTGTTCCATTACGGTTCTTAGAGAAAACGCATCAGCTACAGTAATAAGTGCACGTACAGTAAAAGTGATACGTACTAAGACGGTAAAACGCTGGTAGTTAGAAACCTCGGTAGCATGTGCCACAGTTACAGTAGGATGTTGTAGAACTGCGTAACCTGCACGACCTGCATCATAAACTATTTGATTAGGTGATGCCATTTACCACCTCAAACATAAGTACCCTGAGCTTGTACGGTGTACGCAAAGTACCGTTCATCGGCTTCAATCTTACGTAATTCATAAGTTGCTTTCCGCCAGACATTCTCAAAGGCAGCTGAAAGCTCCTTGCTGTCACCTACTTTGACTTCGACATTGACCTCTGGGGATTTCTTTTCTCGTTCGGATAGCGGTAGGTACCAAGGTATAGGGATACCACCTACCTTAAACCAGCCGCCAATACCTTTCTTAGCCTCTTTGCCTTCTTCGCCCTCTTTGCCTTCTGCTTTTGGTAAGCGCTCTTCTTCTTTGGTAAATGGCGGACCGGTAATATCATAACGCCGCATAGCACCAGTCAACGGACCTTTTACACTAGGCCACTCGATATCGAAAGGTCGTAGTTTCTCAGTAACCTTTCGCTCGCCAGGTTCTGGGAGTAGATGGAGTATTCGCAGCAACTTCGTAAACCCGCCTATCATCATATCCACTATCCTATTAAGTCGTTCCCAAAGCCACATTCCCGCACGCATACCGGTTTGTAGGAACCTAAGGACTTGCTGAAGGTAAGGTTCTACGGCCTGGAAGAATTCTATCTTCATCCGATTCCAACGTTCAGTGAATTCACGCTGGATATCAGACAATTGTTTTAGCAATGGCGCAATAGTCTGTGCCCATGATCTGTCAAGATTACGTCTAAGTAGTTCCCATTGGTGACTCAATCGAGCAATGATAGGACTGTATACGCGATAGTGTTCAATAAGGGGCTGGAGTATACTATTCAATCGATTCAGGTTCTCAGTTAGACGCGTCCCCGCATTTGAAATAAGGCTAAAGGTTGTTCCAAGCCCAGCCCCGACTGCAGCACCTACTGGGCCGCCAACAGCCAATCCTCCTAACGCACCTGGAAGCCCACCTCTCCAAACCGCTTGCTTGGTTGCTTCGAATGGTTTGGGCCGCGCAGCCCAGATCTGTCCTGCAAGATCAAAAGGTGAATCTGGCATTATCAATCTTCTCCTACTGTTGGTACAGTGGCCATTATGTAATTCAAACCTGCAACGAAACTAAGTGTTTTCAAGAGTTGGCCTTCGCCAGCGTCAAGTACTTCGGATTCGCCTTTAATGATAAGCGGACGAGTTAAGAGTTCATCAGGTGGTGCTAAGAGAAAATTGCCGTCTAGAGTTTCTATGAGTTTCTCTGTATCCTGGTAAATTGAATAAGTGAGGTTGCTGAGTGCTTTCGCATGCTTTCCTCCCGGGTCTAATCGGTAGATGCGAAACACACCTACTTGCACCATAAAGTTTTCACTACGGCAGCCATCACCAATTTCCTCGTAAACACAGGCACCTTCACAAACCTGGATCTCCATCGGGGACATCCCTGCCACCGCCATTATCTTCGGTGTCAAATAAATATGCGTATCTACCTGTAAGTCAGGGAAGAGTGCACCGATCTCTTTAAGTAACTGTCGTAATGCATCTAACTTTGCGGACATATTATATACGGCCATACAAATGCAAAGAATATGATACTGGTATAGCTAATTATCATTATAGTTAAAAGTATTTTATCGCTCTTATCCATTATGTTGGATCTGCTATCGTCTCGGCTGCACCCGTTGCACTTGGTAGTTGTGTATCAAAGCACCGGCCAATGAACTTTTGGATTATACCGGGTTGAGTTTCAGCAACACTGAAACCTACACTCTCGCTTCCTTGCCCAAATCGATCGCCCAGACCGAAGCCAGTCGCACCTGAGAAGATGCAAAATCGCATATCATTAAATACGGTCATAATACCAAATTGTAGTAAGTCAAAGAATATGTTTGCCACGCCTGGTGTATCCATTGAAATACCAAGCGTCCAAGCTGCACTAACTACTGCTGGTGTCTTGAAGCAAAGGTATTGAATTGCATAGTCAGTTGTAAGAGCTGCTACACTTACCGACTTCACGCAACCTGCAACATATGCAGCTACTGCAGTACCATTAGAGAGTCCAAAACGCAATGTACCTGTAGCACTTGCAACTTTCCGTATTGCGAGCACTATTGCATAAACGGTATCCGGTTGTAGCGTAATAGGTAATGGCGTAGTAATTTTCCAATCACCCTCTACGTAGTCAGTCACGACACTGTAGGTACCTTCAAATACCGTGGAAACTTCCTGGCTGATTTCTGTACCCCAGGCACCGACAGTAGCCGTCCAATTATCAGCCACCAGTGGTGCACCGGTCCAATCCTCAAAATCGCCATTAGAGACACTCGCCCCGAGTGCAACCATTGTCGGTCCCAAACCCGAACCTTGCCCTAGATGACTATCACGCGAATTGTTCGGGGCACCGGATAGTTGAAATAGTTCCTGTTGCGGCGATACAGAGGAGATACATTTACACTGTATTGTCTGGGCGTCTGCAGTTTCGCTGGGACTAAGTCCGGGGCGGAGGAAAGTGTAAGCTAATTTACCCGTGCCTGTGTTTAAGCTGTGCGGTTCTATTGTACCATCGGTAGCAATATCACTTGCTGAGATTTCTAACTCTCGTGCATTGATCGTTTGACTATCACGGACCATGGCATCAGCAAGTGCACTAAGAATTTCTGTTGCTGTTGGAGTATGAACTCCTAAGGCACTTGCAACGCTAGATAAGATATTCTCAGCCCAAGTGATAATAGAGAGTTTGAGTGAGCCTTCAGCTAAGATAGCATTCGCGAAGTCTTGCTCAATAGTATTGAGTTCCTGCGTTTTGTCCTGCGACTCGAATGGCACAAGTATTTGATTCTTGATGTAGGGTAATGGAAGGTTAGTTGAACTCTCGCTAACTTGTCGCGCCTCTAGCTCATTAAAGTAGTGAATTAGGACTTTTAGTCGATCAAAGAGATCTGCATAGGTTATAACTGCCATCTTTTACTTTACCTCCTTAACCTAAAGTTTGTCTCAACCCGTGTACTTCTCTTACACTGGGTATTTTAATACCTAACGGCTCGAGTAATTCACTGATCTTATCCGGTGCTTGAAGTAGCGCAATACCTGCAGCAATTTCTAGTACACGTAGACTTTGAATGACTGGAATATTAGTCACGAGTCCGTAATATAACTCTGGAGTCATTCTTTCAAGATCGCCGGGCCGGAGTCCGAAGTAGTGGATGAGGAGGGCTCCCGCCCTAAAGCGTTTTTTAGTGGCTCCTCAAGAAATTCTGCCGAGAACTTTGTAAAATCATCAAGGATTTGAATTGCAGTTACAGCATCGACATCTATCTCTAGAACTTTATTCACTGCAGCTTTAATTACCTGCGGCTCTTTTTCGCCTTCGAGAATACGCAATGCATAACCGATAAGTAAAGCATCGTAACTTCTGACTGTGCCATCATGTAGTTTAAACTCATAGTTAGGTAACTTGGGTAGCGTGCTCAAGTCCAGCATAATAACTCCTTTAGATTATATATGAAGGGAGGGTTGAGAAAAGTTTGCCATTTATATCTGGTACGACTAAAAAAGTCGTTGGTAGTTGTAGTTCTGAAGTCGATTGCAAAGTTATCTGGTCAGGGTCAGTTGGAACTGTCAGTAGGGCCGACCAGATATACACACCCCCACGTTCGATAATGTCAAGTTGCTTACCGAGTGCGCTTGCCAATGCACCGATGGCCAAAAGACCATTAGTGACATTCATTAGCAGACCGCCATATGGATACCACACATTAGCTGCTTTCAACGATGCAACATCAAGTCCAACAAACTCCACTTGGCAAGCTTTGCCCGCGAAGATAAAATCAGCCGGCGCAGCACCATGGGCATCGTCGGTAATTGGCAACCAAGAGGTCTGTGTACGTATATTACACCCGGCTTTAGAGACTCCAAGAGGTACGTTACCGAACTTTATAATACAAGGACCTGGTACGCGGTATATTGCCATAGTTCACCTCATTTAATCAAAATAGCCACTAGCAGTGGCTTCTGTTGGTTCTTCTGTCGGTCCTATAGGTAATAACTGATCGACTGCGACAAGTTTAGCTACCCCTTGTTGCAATTGTTCAAGACTCCCCAAAGCAATTTTGTACAAACGTTCAGTTGCAGGCGTAACCGGTGGACGACGTAGCTCAAGATAGTACATTGCAATATCCGCAGTCATCCGTTTAAGACCTGCATCTGCTTCCATCTGTAAAACAGTATACTGCAAGCTGAGTGCATTTTTGATAATACCCTCAGCTTGCGTAATGACTGCTGTTACAATACCTTCGTGGTACGTAATATTTCCGTGCTGTCTGCTACTGTCTGAAGCTAATTGCGTTATACGTTCAGGATCAAAAACCAGCCGGAATTCTTCTACAGTAAGTAAAGCCATTGTATACTCTTTTTATGGAGCGCCATTCACCCTTACTACGTTCTGCCACATACCCCACCCGGCTGAGTACAATACTCTGGCACCGAAGAGGAATTCATCATCGTAGAACGTGACCTCGCTGATGTCGCTTCCTGTTCGCATGATCGTCTGTATCTCAACAGCGCTAAGTGCTTGCAGTGGTGCCTGATCGGCTTCCGGAATCGTATCTGGGAAGTCCACTTTAGGACCGAAACGCTGAAAGATCATCGGCATGATCGGCGTATCGACCTTCATCAGGTACCAAGTACCATAACGTAATGTACCACTGACTTTGAACGCACCTGGTCGATTGGATGTGAGTACCCTGCCAACAGACTTTACCGTGATGTTTCCGGTGTCGCTGATGATGCTGGCTTCAAGGGCCGTACGTACGAAGAACTCAGCTCTCGGATGACACAGTATTACCAAACCTTCCGGTTCGGCATCCTCGTGCCATGGCTCGCCGCGATCGTCATTCAGTTCCAGTAACATTGCCTTTGCAGTTCGCAGGTTCTGCTGGAATGCTGCAATTGCATCATCGCGGTTGGCTTTGGTTGTACCGGCGATCAACGTATTTGTTAAAGCGCCAGGAGTCAACAGGTTGTTTTGCTGCACCCCATCACCAAGATCATGCAAAGCTGAGCAGAAAGCTACTTTGTCGTAGCTGGCAGCGGTTTCGCAAGTGCCCAGTAGTGCAAAGACTAACGTATCTGGGAAGTTTGCTACACGTGCGCCAAGCGACTGGACTAACGTACGCAACTGTCCTGTTTGATCGAACTCGAAGAGAGTACGCGGCACTTTGATTCCAGTTGCGTATACCTTGTTCTGGATGTCATAACTGTACTCGCTGAACCCGGACATGACACGTTCATCACCCATTTCCTGTAGTTGTGGCAACGTCGAGATCGCGTTATAGCGCTCGGTCTGCTTGTCAGAGTCGACTACAGTACAAAAGGTGGGATACTTGGCCTTACGCTGTCGCGTCAAAAACTCTCTTGCGAAGATACCACGTATCCCACGTTCGATAATATTAAGATCGTAACCTAACATTGCTATTCTCCTAAAATGTTAACATATTTACATTTACGCTATTTGCCTGCCTACTGTTCGCAATCAGTGTCTTAGGAGACCTTTTACTGCCTTTAGGCTTCCGAACTTGTTCGGCCACACTTTATTTATGTTTACACTACCACACTTGTTTACGCAAGTGTCTTGGTATACTCGATCCATGCGGCATGGATATTCACATGGTCGGTACCCGCTGTGACGATGTCGACAATACCGTTTAACGTGCACGGAGGAGCAATTACTACACCAGCGCTAACTGGGCAACTGAAAACGAGTTCTTGAGGCGTCGTTGCCAAGTTCGTCAGCGTAATTATCGTGGTAGCAACGCAGTCAGCATTATTGACGTCGCCTACACCTGCCATGAACGCAGTTAGATCAAATGTCACTGCAGCATTAGTACCTGATTTCTCGACCAAGAAGTGTACTTCGAATCCTGCAGACTCGTCAAGGTCCTGCGGCATCGCGATGCCACCAAACATAATAGCGGCAGCTGCTGCATCATCAGGATAACCAATGGTCAATTCTTTGCTGTTCAACACTTGGTAACCTGGTACCGTTGTTGCTTGTTTAAGCAGCGCTGTACCATCAACTAAGGTAAATGAGCCGAGCGGGATATCGATGTGCCCTACCAAGAGTGCTTCGAAAGCATCTTCTACGGTCGGTGTAGCACCGTAACCCTTGTTTTCCTCGACACCGATAAGGTCTGCGCCACTGCCTGTTGCATGTGAAGCTAACGTTGTCGTTGCCGTGTAACTGGTCATTGTCAGGTTCTCGATACCTAACGCCCAGGCGGCGACCCACCAGTAGTCATCAGTGGT
>Ga0315288_10004276_pt1 | contig 18165 bp, 13 predicted proteins | sample YL17G11_20_MG_FD_203454 | JGI IMG/M metagenome (GOLD analysis project Ga0315288, IMG submission 203454) | Sediment microbial communities from Yellowstone Lake, YNP, Wyoming, USA - YL17G11_20 | ecosystem: Environmental > Aquatic > Freshwater > Lake > Sediment | place: USA: Wyoming | collected... | reverse complement strand
GCTTGGCTGAGTATCGCTGAGCTTCAGGACGATCCGCCGAACGGTCTTACCCTTCTGGCCACGCGTTTCGACCGTCACCTTGAGAGGACGCCCTAGTTCGCCAAGGCGCTCTCGAAACAGCTCGATATAGCGTTCCGTGACGAGCGCGTCGAAGATGTCGTCGTGCTTACGCGTGATCGCATACGCTGACCCTGCCCCCAAGAACGGGTCCAGATGATATGTTAGGATTTGGGGACCTGGACGGAATCTGGAGGAGCAGGGCAGATGAACGGGAAGCGGCACACGCCGGAGCAGATCATCCACAAGCTGCGCCAGGCGGAGGTGGAGCTGGGGCAGGGGTCGACGGTGCCTCAGGTGTGCAAGAAGATCGGGGTGACGGAGCAGACCTATCACCGGTGGCACACTGAGTTCGGCGGTCTGCGGCTGGACCAGCCGAAGGGCCTAGCCACTTGCCTCCTGCCCTCTTGTCATTCTGAGCGAAGCGAAGGATGACAAGAGGGGCCTTTACGGGTGCTCAGGTACCATCCGCTGACACTCCACCCCCTCCAGCGCCTGGAGCTTCTTGACCATTTCGTCGCAGGAGCCGCGGTCGCAGACCATTTCGAGGATGATGAGGCTCTTGGGGGTCTGGACGTCCGGGTCGTCGAGTCCGTGCAGGCCCAGGCGGGTACGGATGTGGCCGCCGTAGTCGGTGAAGACCTTCTGGACGTCCAGGATGTTGCTCAGGCGGTTGGTGATGTGGACGCCGAGGATGATGTGTCGCTCTATGCTCCACCTCCGCTGCAGAGTTCGGAGGGAGGGGTTCCTGCCGGCCTGCGGAACACCAAGGGATCGCAGAGACAGAGAACGCGGGTGGCGCCCGCTACGCAGGTTGTGGTCCGCGCGGAGCGCAGACCACAAGCCTACGCCACTGGGTGGTACCGAAGCAACGAAGCGTGCGCAAGTGGAGGCAAGATCCTTCGCTGCGCTCGGGATGACATCTTCGCGAGGACCGACGAGATGAGTGTACCGAGGCCGGAGTATCCGAGGCCGCAGTGGGTGAGAAGTGAGTGGCTGAATCTGAACGCGGAGTGGGAGTTCGAGGAGGATCCGGGCCTGCTCGGGGAGGGGGACGGATGGAGCAGCGAGCGGCGGTTGGCGAGGCGGATCGCGGTGCCGTTCGCGCCGGAGTCGAAGCTATCGGGAATTGGGAAGCGGGACTTCATGCCGTGCGTCTGGTACCGGCGCGAGTTCACAGCGCCGGAGGGCTGGAGCGGCCGGCGGATGTGGGTGCACTTCGGCGCGGTGGATTACGAGGCGACGGTGTGGGTCAATGGCGCACGCGTTGGCGGCCATCGCGGTGGGTACACACCTTTTCGGTTTGAGATCACTCCCCATCTGCGCTCGGGCGCGAACGAGCTGGTAGTACGGGCGGCAGACGACACGCGCAGCCCACTGCAGCCGTCCGGGAAGCAGTCGCCCGACCCGGAGTCGCATGGGGTGATGTACACCCGCACGACGGGCATCTGGCAGACGGTGTGGCTGGAGGCGACGCCGCAGGCGTTCCTCGACAGGGCGAAGCTCTGGCCGGACCTGGATAATGGGCGGCTGCTGGCGCAGGTGTGGGTGGACGGGCCTGCCGATGGCCTGACCGTGAAGGCCACGGCGCGGGCGGGATCGGAGACCGTCGCCACGGCGAAGGCGTTGGCGCAGGGAGGACTCGCTTCATTGTCGCTCAGGATCAAGAGCCCGCGAGCGTGGTCGCCGGATGATCCGTTCCTGTACGATCTAGAGGTGACGCTGACCAAGGGCCGGCGCGTGGTGGATCGCGTCGAGAGCTACTTCGGGATGCGGAAGGTGCACCTCGCGCCGCCGGCGATCTGCCTGAACAACAAGCCGTTGTTCCAGCGGTTGGTCCTGGACCAGGGCTTCTATCCGGATGGCATCTACACCGCGCCGAGCGATGAGGCGCTGAAGCGGGATATCGAGCTGTCGAAGGCGGTCGGGTTCAACGGGGCGCGGCTGCACCAGAAGGTGTTCGAGCCACGGTTCCTGTATTGGGCCGACAAGCTCGGCTACCTGTGCTGGGGCGAGTTCGCGGACTGGGGCCTGGACCACTCACATCCCGAGGCGCTGGAAGTCATGCTGCCCCAGTGGATGGAGGCGATGGAGCGGGACTTCAACCATCCATCTATCGTGGGATGGTGCCCGTTCAACGAAACGAACCCGCAGCAGCGGCCGGAGCTGATCCGGCAGATCCACCGGGTGACGAAGGCGATTGACCCGACGCGGCCGGCGATCGACACCAGCGGGTACGTGCACGTAGAGACGGATGTTGACGATTGCCACGACTACAACCAGGACCCGGCGGTGGTGCGGGAGCATTTCGCGGCATTCGCGGAGGGCGGGCAGCCGTGGCGAAACGAAGAAGACCCGATCAGGTACGTGGGCCAGCCATTCTTCGTAAGCGAGTACGGCGGGATCTGGTGGAACCCCGGTGAGACGGATAAGAAGGCGTGGGGCTACGGCGATCGGCCGCGGACGCAGCAGGAGTTCCTGCACCGCTATCGGGCGCTGACGGAGGTGCTGCTGTTCCACCCGGGGATGTGCGGGTTCTGCTATACTCAGCTCTATGATGTCGAGCAGGAAGTGAATGGTCTGTATACATGTGACCGGCAGGCGAAGTTCGATCCCGCGTTGATCCGGGCGGTGAACGAGCAGAAGGCGGCAGTGGAACGGTAAGCGTTCACCGCGGAGGCGCGGAGAACGCGGATGGAACGGCGTGATCCTTCGCTGCGCTCAGGATGACAGAATAGGGAGAAGGTTATGAATAGTGATGTGAGAGTGATCAGTGCGACGCCATACCTCGTCGACGCGGTGGCGCGGACGCCGCTGAAGTTCGGCGGGGTGGTGATGGACCGGCTGGACTACGCGACGGTGCGGGTGGAGGTGGAGACACGGTCGGGAAAGCGCGGCGCGGGCTGGGGTGGGATGTTCCAGAGCGATGTGTGGGCATTCCCCGACAATCGCGTGCCGCACGCGCAACGGCAGGATGCGATGCGGGAGGTCACGCGCCGATATGCGCGGCTGGTCGCCGAGCAGAAGACCTTCGGGCATCCCATCGCTCTCTACTACCAAGTCGAAGAAGGCCTCAGGAAGATCGCGGCGGCGGTGAGCAAAGAGATGGAGTTCGCGGTGCCGCTGCCGTTTCTCGCGGCGCTGGTGTCGGCGGCCCCGGTGGATGCGGCCGTACACGATGCGTTTGGGGTGGCGAACGGGATCTCGAGCTACGACGGGTACGGCAAGGAGTTCATGGACCACGACCTGAGCCGGTACCTGGGAAGTGAGTTCAAGGGGAAGTACCCCGCGGATTTCATCAAGAAGGCCTATGACAAGGAAGTGCCCGTGTTCCACCTCGTGGGCGGGCTGGACAAGCTGCGCAGGAACGAGGTGGACGATTCGGACCCGAAGGACGGGCTGCCGAACTCGCTGGACGAGTGGATCGAGCGCGATGGGCTGTTCTGCCTGAAGGTGAAGCTGAGGGGAATCGACCTGGAGTGGGACATTGCGCGGATGCTCGAGGTGGCGAAGATCGCGCGGGAGGTCCGCAGGCGGATCGGCGAGCACAAGCTGTACTTCACGGCCGACACGAATGAGATGTGCGATCGGCCTGAGTACATGGTCGAGTTCCTGGAGCGTGTGCGGGATGTCGATCGGCAGACGTTCGATGAGATCCTGTACGTCGAGCAGCCGACGGAGCGAGACCTGTCGGCGCGGCGGCTGGACATGCGGCCGATCGCGCGGCTGAAGCCGGTGCTGGTTGACGAGAGCCTGACCGGGCTGAAGGACTTCGAGCTGGCGATGGAGCTGGGCTGGTCGGGGATCGCGCTGAAGGCGTGCAAGTGCCAGTCGCCCGAGCTGGTGATCGCATCGAAAGCCGAGCAGATGGGTATTCCCTACTCGATACAGGACTTGACGAACCCCGCGCTGGCGCTGCTGCAGTCGGTGGGGATGGCGGCGCGACTGAAACCGATGATGGGGGTGGAGGCAAACTCACATCAGTTCTACCCGGCCTTCTCGGAGCCGGAGGCGAAGGTGCACCCGGGGATCTTCACCCGGAAAGACGGGGTGCTTGACACGAGCAGCCTCCAGGGGCCGGGGTTGGGATTCCAGATCGAGAAGGTGAAGCGGAGCCTGCCGGTGTCGGAATAGGGGCGTGATGGGAGCGGGCTTTGTCCGCTTCGCAGGTTGTCGGTCGGGAGAGTCGAGCATCCCATGTGCGGACCCGGGGGCGACTGACGAACCTGCGCCACTGGGGATGCCGCGGTTTCGGGACTGAAGTCCCGAGGCAACGAAGGGGAGGCCCGCCTGCGCAGGTTACTAACCTGCGCCACGGGGCAGGCAGAGGCAGGGAGGGCGGAGAGAACGTTGAACTGTCGGGTTGGAGTGGGCCTCACAGCCGCGCGGAGAGAGAGATGTCGGAACACGAGTCTCGAGATACAAGCCAGGGCGACGGGCGGATGTTCGACAAGCTGGCGATGAATGAGATCGCGCCGTCCATCACGCAAGAGCCGAGCGAGATGCCGAAGCGGATTCGCTGGACGTGGCTGGTGGTGCTGGCCGTGCTCATCGGGGTGGCGGCGCTCGGGTTCGGGATGCGGCAGATGCTGAACATGCCGCCCGGCGAAGAGGCGCAGCAGCGGCTGCGGACGAGGGTGGAGACAACGGACGCCTGGCATTCCGGGACGGTGCTGAAGGTCCAGTACACCGCGGGGGACCGGCTGCGGGTGGATTTCTCGACGACGATACAGCCCGAACCAACGACGCTGAGGAAGGCCACCATCGAGGTCATGAAGGCCTCCATGCAGGAGCGCCCCGACCGGGACTTGTTCATTGATGGGTTCCAGGGCGACAGGCAGGTGGTGTCGGGGGAGTACCGGGCCAAAGGCAAGCTGGCGGTGGCTGGCGGAGGCCTGGAGCCCAATATCGCCGTCAAAGTGGCCGGGGAGCCGGAGGGCGGCATCGGGCAACTGGTGAAACCCAGTGGAGCCGGAGCCTCGCCCGAGTAGTGGCTTTCCCAACAGATTGGCGCCGATCAGGCCCGCCTTGTGGCGGGCCTTTTCTGCTGTCTGGGGGCGCTCAGAGGGCCTCACCGGGGGTCGGATTGTGGAACAAGCCAGGAGAGGAAAGTCATCCCGTGCATGGCAGCGACGATGAGTCAGTCTGTAGGAGAGCGGCTCTCTGAGGGCGCGCCTGCCAATGTGGCAGGGTTTCCAGCACTGGAGAGCCTGGCGCGCGCGGCGCGCCAGGTCGCTCTCTATGGCCCAGAACACCCCACCGCCGTGAGGGCCATCGAGGACGCCTGTCACCACTGGGCCCAGGAGGCGGGCGGCGCCGTTGGCGAGATCAGGGCCGAACAGCAGTGCCTCACCTGGAATGGGCAGCCGCTGCCGCGCGATATGGGGCCGGTGTTGCGGCTGCACGAGGTGATGCGAGACGGCCTGATCGCCTGCATCCGCTTCGAGGCAGAAGTCAGCTGTGACGACCTGGTCGAGCTGCTGCAACTGCTGGCGCGAGATCCCCAGGAGGTGTTCGACTCCGGGGGCGCGATGGCGGTGTTCGGGGGCGCCGGCGGCAGCATACACGTCGAGGACGTGGACTTTTCCCGTGAGCTTCGCGAGTCGGAAGCGGCGTGGCTGGAGACCTGCGACGATGTGGATGGAGACGCAGTAGACTCGCTGACGCGGGTTTTCGATCACTGTCTTCGCACCGTGCGAAGCCTCGGCGACTGCCGGACGCTGAACCGTCTTCGCCACGACGCGGCGGAGCCCGATGGCGAGGGAGATTCGGGTGCCGGCGACCAGAGGGTCAGCGCGGCCGGCGACGCGGTGGCGACGCAAGTCGCCCATGCCATCCAGTGCGCGGGCGAAATTGCGCTGATGGCAGACGAGGAGTACTGGGAGGGCTGGCTCGCAACCGTGCACTCGCTGCTGGCCGACCTGGAGCCGCAGTGGCGAGCGGCGATCTTTCGAGCGCCGACAGCGGTGACCTTGGGGCGCAGCGACATGCTCACGATGATCGCCCGGCGGATGAGTCCGGCTGAATGCGTGTCCCTGGTGCTGGACTACCCGGGAGCGGTCCAGTCCGAGCCCTCCAGAGGCCTGGCCCGCGTGTTGGCCCGGATCATGCCTGACCCGGACCGGAAGGCGGCGATTGAGTCGCTGCTGCACGCGAAGGCGATGAAGCGCGGCATCAACGAGGATATCTACCGGAACGTGGTCGGTGTGCTTCTGTCGCGGTCTCAGAAGAATCCAGAGGAGGGAGCACAACGGCGGAGGGCGTGGTTGCCCGACGCGATGGCGGAGCTGACGCAGACCGAAAGAGGCGGCAGCTTCGACACCGAGATGGATTCACTGCTGAAGACCACTGCACCCGAGGCCGTCCGCCGAGCGAGAACGGAGATGTTGCTCGAGCTGCTCCGGGCAGAGCTGAGCACCGACCAACACGGATCCATCCTGGACTTGCTGGCGGATGAGGTGCAGCGGTACGCGGAGCCAGGTAAGGCGGGCTTGGCGCTGGAGATCCTGGACGGCCTGCGACAGGCCGCGACGCGGGGGGGCGAGAAAGACGCAGGCCGGCGGGCAGTGGCAGCAGACGCGCTGGCGCGGACTGGCACGAAAGCTGTCGTGAGCGCGGTGGTGGCGGAGCTCGCCCGATCCGCGAAGGACAGGAAGGGCGAGCTGCTCTCGCTGTTGGGGTTGCTGGGCGACGAGGGCATGTCGGCGCTGGTATCGCTGGCGCGGGAGCCAGGCCGGGTGGACGTGGCGGAGGTGGTGTCCGCCATCGCTCGCGAGGACGGCGCGAGCTCGTTCTGGCTGCGACGACTGCTGACGGAAGCAGGCGCGGACGCGGTGCCGCAGATCATCCGTGCTGTAATCGGCACGGGCGACGCGCGCGCCATGTGCCAGCTCGCGCTGCTGGCGGAGCACGAGAGCGTGAGCGCGAAGCTGGAGCTGATCGCTGCCGTTCGCGATGCCGGGGCGGCGGGGGCTGCGCAGGCGCTCGAGCGGCTGCTGTACGACGACGAGCTGTCGGTACGGCTCGGGGCCGTGTATGCTCTGGGAGTGCTGAAGGCCCGGGAGACGACGCCGACGCTGCTGGATGTGCTGGAACGCCAGTCGTCCCGGGGGGATGGGCTGCGGATGCGCGAGGCGATTATCACCGCGCTGGGGGAGATGGGATCGGAGGCGGCCATCCCGTTCTTGCGTGAGACCCTGCTGCGCGGCGGGTTGGTGTCGCTGTTCGCCAGCCGCCGGCCGCGGATCGCGGCGGCAGGGGCGCTGAGCAGGATCAGTGCGGCGGGAGCGCGAGAGGCGCTGGAGCAGGGCGCGCAGTCACGATCGCGGGCGGTCCGGCGAGCATGCGAGAAGGCGCTTGCCATGTCGGCGAGCCAGGTGTCGTTGCCGGAGAGGGGGAGGAATGGCCGCTGAAGCGCAGACGATCGTGGGAGACCACCCGCGTGCGCTCGCCGAGCGCACGATCATCGATCTCGCGCGGGCGATGAAGAACGTCAGCTTCTACGAGATCGGCCACCCGGTCGTCCAGGATGCGCTGTTGGGTGTGCGCGCCGATCTGGACGAGCTGCTGGGCGAGCGGGCCGAGCTGGTGATGAAGCTGGTGAAGGGCTATCTGGTCGTGCACGACACGCCGCTGGTAAGCCAGCACGCCTCGATCGGGAACCTGATCGGCGCCTGCCACCGCCGGCAGGTCAACAGCATTGTGTTCCAGCGTGGGGTGACGCTGAAGGAGCTCGAACACCTGGTGGGGCTGCTGGCGGCGGAGCCCCGAGATGTGGAGGCGGCCGGCGGCATGTCGGAGGAGCTCGCGGCCCGGGGCGTGAGACGGATCACCATCGAGCGGCTGCGATCGAGCCCACGCACTGATTGGCGGTGGGCGCACTCGGGCGCGCTCGACGTGATGCGAGGCGCGGCCGCGGATGTGCGCAGAGGTCATCCCCTGGATGTGGGCAGCATCAAGTGGAGCATGCACGAGATCGTTGACAACGTGCTGGGGGATCACTCGATCGTGTACGGTCTGAGCTCCATGAAGGGCATGGACGAGTACACGTTTATCCACGCGCTCCACCTCTGCATCCTCGCGGTGGAGCTCGGGCGGCAGATCGGCCTGGATCGCGAGCGACTGGAGGAGATCGGCATCTGCACGCTGCTGCACGATGTGGGGAAGATCTTCGTGCCGCTCGAGATACTCCGGAAGCCCGGGGCGTTGGATGACGCGGAGTTTGCGGTGATGAGCCGACACCCGGTTCACGGCGCGGCTGTGCTGGCTCCCGACCCGGGGCTGCCGGAGGCAGCGTCCGTGGTGGCGTTCGAGCACCACGTGCACATAGACTGCAGCGGTTATCCGAAACTGAGGCGGCCGCGCCCGCTGCACATGTACAGCTTGATGGCGAGCATCGCCGACGTCTACGACGCTCTCACCACGAACCGGCCCTACCGCCCGGCGCTGCCGCCGGTCCGGGCGCTGGACGTGATCAAGGAGCAGTATGTGGGCCGGATGGAGCCGCACCTGCTGTGGCAGTTCCTGCTGATGCTGGGCCCGTACCCGTGGGGTTCGCTCATGCGACTGGGGGAGAGGCGATTTGCGCTTATCACACGCCCGGTTGCGAGCGAACCGGACAACCCGCTGGCGCGAGTGATCATCCTGGAATCAGGCGAACCGGTCCTGTCGGATGAGCAGAGGCCCCTGCGTGAATTGGGGGAGCCTGAGGCGATGGAGGTGGTGGACCCGGTGGACCTCGGCATCGACCTGGCCAGGCTCGTGCACCACCTTCAGCCCTCGAGGGCCTAGCGCGCGGCGTAGCTGACGATTGGGGCCGCCGCCCTCTCGACCGTAACGGACGAGATCCAGATGTCCTGCTTGCTGCCCTTGATGTTGATCCGGAAGTCGTATCCGTTGCGGTCCGAGAAGTTGGCGTCGGTCAGCTCGACACGATAGCGCTTCCAGCCGCTGCCCGCCGCCACCCACTGCCAGGGCGAGAAGCGGTACCCGGTGGTCGAGTCGTACCATATGTTGAAGCCTAGCCGCTCGGCGCCCAGGTACGAGCCATCGCACTCGATGGTGATCGCGACCGGCGTCTTCCCCTGCCCGAAGTACAGCCAACGGTCATCCACATCGAAATAAAGCCAGGGGTTGTCGAGCTCGGCTTCCCGGGGACCGGTGTAGATCCTGGTGCGGAGGCACGTCCGCCCGTCGTGTATCTCTTCTTCGGCACGGCCCCCGACGCGGGTGCGAAGGCTGCGGTTGTACAGCCCATGTTCCGGGGAATCTGCCCTGCTGTAGTCCACGAAGACGGGCGCCGCCGGATCGGGCGCGTTGCCCGGCAGCGCGGCGAGCACGTCGGCGCGCGACGGCGGTCCGGCGTGTACGGCCTGCGAAAGGTCGAGACCGCGGACGAGAACGGGGCGAGGGGTCAGGCGCAGCCCGAGGGTGTCGCAGTCAACGGTGACTGAGCTGCCCGGCTCGCCGCCGACGGGAGCGGCCTGCTTGACCGCCTCGGCATCGGCGATGGGCGCGAGGTCACTCGCCGGGACGGCCGTCTCGTCAGCCGACCAGGCGGCTACCACGGGCCCAGACGCGTCCTCGAAAGCCAGTGCCCAGATCGCCGGGCCGAGGCGGAGGAAGCCCGTATAGCGAAGCTGCGAGAGGGGGCGAACCCAGCCGATGTCGAGGGCGGATGCCGGCAGGTAGAACCGCGGGGCGTGGTAGGCGGCGGAAAGCAGATACTGCTGCATCCAGGACTCCGGGAGTATGGGTGCGTCGGCGCCCAAGACCCAGACGGGCTTCTGCGCGGAGGCAACGCCGGGGACCTCGGAATCAAGCACGGCCCAGGCGAGAGCGGACTTGGATGCCTCGCCGTTCCCGCGCAGGTAGACGCCGAGGACCTGGCATGAGGTCCTGAGGTCTGAGGAGCACAGGCGGTCGATCTCTGCGATGTCGAGCGCGCCCGGCTCGGGGACGATGATGCTGGCCCGCGGGTCGACCGATCGCACTGTCCTGGCCGCGGAGGCAACGAGGCGGAGGTACTCCGGTCGCGCGCCGCGGAAGTTGCGGGCGTTGGGCTGCTCCCGCACCTGCCAGTAGCGGACGCGGCCCTTGAAGTGGACCGCCGCCTGGCGGACGTAGCGCTCCCACAGCTTCATGTTCTTGGGGATCGAGCAGTGGCGCTCTTTCGGCGGCACTTGCCAGGCCGCGTCGACCGCCCACACGGCGTTCGGGCCCAGAATGAGGACGACGTTGAGCTTCTTGGCGCGCGCGGCATTCACCGCGGCGTCATCTGCCTTCCAGGTGAAACGCGAGGGCTTCGGCTCGACGCGGTTCCAATCGAGCGGCATGCGGACGCCAGTGACGCCGCTCTCCGCCAGACGCGTCAGCTCGGCGCCCTGCAGCGTGGCAGGCATGGCGGCCAGGTCAACGTGGGCGCCGACCGCGGGGGCGGCCGGCGCGCGGCCGGCGGCCGCCAGCAGCGCTATTGCCAACCATGCAAGCGATAGCCCGCCAGGAAATGAGTGAAGCCGAGCCGTTCGGCTCGGCTTCCGGGATGTCACTCGATTCGCGCTCGGCGCTATCCGCCGGTCTGCTCCGCCACGATACGCTTCGCCTCGGGCACGGACAACCATACGCTCTGCTCCCTGAAGACCATCCATCGCAGGTAGCCCGGCAGCGACATGTAGTTCGTCTCGGCCGAGAACGCCCGCACCCCCGACAGGTTCGGGTACTCCCCGGTAGCAGCGGGCTGCTCGTCCACCTGAGCCACCTGCACCTGATTCTGAGCCGCTGCTGGCTGAGCGGCAAAGGCGACCGCGGAAGCGACGACCGCCAGGACGACCAGACGCCATGCCAGTTTGACCATCACAGGACCTCCCTTTGTGTGGAGTACGTCGAACCAGACTGGCAATTGCTTCCATAGTCGCTCCTGCCCATCCTCCTGCCGCGCGCCACTTGTTTGGACACTTAATCCACTGAAGGTGTGCGGTGCCGGGGACGCGACCACGCGGGGCAACAGCTGCACACGGCCTGTGCATCTGTGAACTGCAACAGTTGCGGATGCGGTACCACGCTTGGCCCCACCGGTTGGGAGGACACGCTTGCCGGGCCCCGCTCTGCTTCGCCGCGCAAGGCCCAACACTGTTCTCATTCCGCCTATGGGGCCGTTTCTACCACGAGATCGGAGGGCTCAAACCTTGGGGAATCGGAAGCGAACGAGCAGTCCGTTGCCGCTCGCGATCTCTAGATGGCCGTTCAGCTCCTCTTCCACGAGGCCGCGCACGATGCGGAGGCCGAAGCCGGCATCGGCGTCGAGGTCGAATCCCTCGGGGAGGCCGACGCCGTTGTCCTTCACGTAGATGACGACATCGCCACCGCCCTCGGCCAGACCGATCGAGACGCGTCCGGCCTCAATGCCGGCGAGGCCGTGGCGGAGAGCATTCTCTATCAGCTCGGCGAAGATGAGGGCGACGCTGGTGGCCTTCTGTGACGGCAGCGTGACCCGGGCGCCGGTGACGACGGAGTCGACGGGGCACTGCAGGGCGATGGACTGACACATGATCTCGAAGATGCGCCTGGCGACCTGCTTCATGTCCACGAACTGGAGCTCGCGGGCGCGCATCAGTTCGTGGACGACGGCGATGGCCTGGATGCGCGAGATGCCGCGGCGAATGGCGGAGTCCGCAGAGACCTGCGGCCGATCGAGCTCCATGCGGAGCAGCCCGGCGATGGCCTGGAGGGTGTTGCGGATGCGGTGGTTGATCTCGCTCATCATCGCGCTGAGGAAATCGGCGCGTTCCTGTGCTTCGCGGTACAGGCCGGCGTTCTCGATCGCCACCGCGGCGCTGTCGGCGAGAGACGTGAGGAGGCGCTTGTCGTCCTCGGTGAACTCGCCCGAGGTGGTGCGGTAGAGGTTGAGCACGCCGAGCGGCCGACCGCGTGCGATCAGGGGCGCGGCAATGGCGGTGCGCAAGCCCTGCTCCCGGGCCCTCTGGCGGAACTTGAAGCGGCCGTCGCGGGAGAGGTCGGCACTGGTGAGGGGAACGCCCGTCAGAAAGGCCCTGCCGGCCAGGCCCTCCCCCGGCCTGATGCGCTCGTACAGCTCGTCATCCGCCGACAGGCCATGAGCGGCCTTCACTATGAGATCGCCCGTCTCCGAGTCGCTCAGCATGACCGTGCAGACCGGGGCCTGCAGTAGCTCGGCGGCCGATCTCAGGACGGTGTCAAGGTTCTCGCTCAAGTCGAGAGAGGACGCCAGGCTGCGCGAGACGTCGAAGAGGCGCGACAGCCCATTCAGGTGGCGTACGGTGTCCTGGTAGAGGATCGCGCTCTGCAAGGCGAGGGCGGCCTGGTTGCTGTAGTTCGAGAGAACGCCGACGTCGTGGGAGCGGAAGCCGCGAGGCCTATCGTCGGCGATCACGAAGAAGCCGCGCAGCCCGTGCTGGACGGTCATCGGCGCGCAGAGCAGGGCGCGCGCCTGAAGCAACTCAACGAGGGGATCGTGAGTGCGTCCCTCCTCCTCGGCATCCGCGATCGCCAGGGGGCTGGCTGCCAGGAGTGCCTCAGCGCCGATATGCCCGCGAGCATCGAGAACAAGCCCATCGCCTTCGGGCCTTCCGCCGCTGCGCGGGATGGCCTCAAAGCGGCCGTCCTCCTGCTCGAGGAAGAGCGCGACCTTCGGGGCGTCGAGGGTCTTGGCGGCGGCATCGCCCACGACGGCAGCGATGGTGGAGACGTCATGGCTGGCGGCGATCCGGGTACCGACCCAGTTGAGGTCGGCGACCTCGAGCAGACGGCGCTGAGTGCTCTCGAAAAGCTGGATGTTCTCGATCGCGACCGCGGCCTGGGTGGCGAACAGGAGCAGCCCTCGCTGCTGGTGGGCGGAAAAGCCCTGTTCCCTCTTCCTGAGCAGCAGGAGCGCCCCGAGCGGCTCGCCCCGGATCGAAAGGGCGAGCCCCAGCAATGACCGGAAAGGCGTGCCCTCGAGCATGGACCTGACGGCCGAACGACTGGCGTCACCTTCGTGCCAGACGACGAGCCCTTTGGGGTCTCTCCTGACCGAGTCGGCGACCGCCAGCAGCGCCGCCTCCAGGTCCGGGGAGGCGCCGAGGTCGCCCAGGTGCGCGCGAAGCCGAGGGGCGCCCTTGTCCTCGGCGAAGAAGATAAGACAGGCATCCACGTTTCCCGAGCCGCCGGACGCGCGGCAGATGACGCTCAACAACTCGTCGAGGCTGAGCGCAGACATGAACGCCGTCCCGAACTCACCGGCGCCGCTGCGCCGCTCTCTGGCGAGCTGCCGGGCTTCCGCGGCCAGGAGCAGGGACCGAAGGGCGATGGCGGCCTGCTGCGCGAGCGCGGCCAGCAGGTCGAGGCGGGACTGGTCGAACACGCCGTCGTGAACGCTGAGGATGCCGAACCAGCGGCGGCCGTCCCGAGCCGGAACCAGAACCGCGGTGTTGGCGCTGACGCGCTCGAGGAAAGCACTGTGGACCGTCTGGTCCGCCGATAGCTGGAACGCCGGGCCCGCGCCATCGGTCAGCTTGAGAAGGTCGAGCGGCGCCTCGAAGGTGCGTGCGGGCCCGCTGAGGGTGATGCCCTGGGTGGACCTGGCGCTGAGGTGGTGACCGGAGAGCTCCCACCAGACGGCGCTTGGAGCGGCGCAGAGCTGCGCCGCCGCGCGCACCACGATCTGGTGCACGGCCGCGGCGCTCTTCGCCTTGAGAATCTGCGCGCCTGCCGACCACAGAGTCGCGGTCGGCAGCTCAGCGGGGCGAGAGGGCCTTCTCCCCGGCATAGTATCCTTCTTAGCCACGAAGCGCGGTGACCCCCTGGATGCGCGCGGGCAGTGGCCGCCTACGCAATGATACCTTATCCGCGTGCAGCGGAATGGACGCTCTTGCGCGTTCGTCGCAACAAATCGGGGCCGCGTGCGATCCCGATTCGGGCTCACGTACATGCCTGGCAGCCGGATCCCAGCCCAATCGCCTACGGACTGTCCCCGCTTCCCGCCCGGTCCCCAGACCCGGTAGAGCAGGGTTGGCTGTCAGGGTACAACGCGGTCGCGAAGCGCCGCCAGACGCTTCGGACCTATGCCAGGCACATTCAGCAACTCGTCAACGCTGCCGAAACCGCTGCCTTCTTGCTTCTTCTTGCGCTCTCGGTACTCGATGATGCGCCGCGCGTACACCGGGCCTATCCCCGGCAGCGAGTCCAGCTCCTGGGCGGTCGCGCGGTTGAGCGAGATCTTCCTCGCCGCAGGAGCCGCGTCCGCCTGAGAGCGGTTCTGCGCGAGGGCCGAGCGATCACGCTGCAGCGGCCGCGGCGCCGCGGTGGGCTCATCACCCCCGGTTCGCGGGGCGGCAACAGATGGCTGCTCCTCCGGTATCGACGGTGAGGCGGCCGGCTGGGTGCTCGGCGCCGGCCGACTCGCGTCGAGGAACAACGGTTGGTCTGTTTCCGCCTTGCCCGCGCTAACCCCTCGTTCGTAGATCGCCACACCGCTGCCGACCAGGAGCAGTACCAACAGCAGCGCCAGCACGGCTTGCTCCGCCGTAGACAGGTAGAACATCGCTAGCCGGCTCAACTCACCACGATGTTTACCAGCTTGTCAGGCACGACCACGACCTGCCGAACTGATCTCCCCTGGAGGTAGGGCTGAACTCGAGGCGAGGCCAGGGCTTCCGTCTTCAGGCTCTCCTCAGGAGTCCCGGGGAGCACTGTGAGACGATCGCGGAGGCGACCATTGACCTGGACGACGACGGTGACCTCCTCCTCCCGCGCCGCATCCGCGTCCCACGCGGGCCAGCTCGAGAGGTGCACGCTCTCCGCCTTGCCCAGGCGCTGCCAGATCTCCTCCGCGAGGTGGGGGGTGAATGGGGCGAGGAGCTTCGGCAGGTGCTCGCAGGCCTCGGAGTAGGCGACGGCAAGGTCGGCGGCCTCGACCTGGTCGCCCAGCTCTGTCATCGCGTTGACCAGCTCCATCATGGCGCTGATGGCGGTGTTGAAGTGGAAGCGCTCGATATCGTTGGTGACGCGGCGGATGGTCTGGTGGAGCTTCCGGCGAAGCGCGACGGCGGCCGAGCCGGGCGCGACGCCATGCCGCCGCCAGTCGGGGTCGTAGTGCGCGGCCCGGCCGACGGTGGCACGCCAGACACGATTGAGGAAGCGGGAGATGCCCTCGATTCCGCCCTCTTTCCAGTCCACCTCCGCCTCCGGCGGCCCCATGAAGAGCACGTACGTGCGCAGCGCGTCCGCGCCATAGCGGGCTATGATCTCATCCGGGCCCACCCCACCCCGCGACTTGCTCATGACCGCTCCATCTTTCAGGACCATGCCATGGGCGAAGTAGCGCCGGAAAGGCTCTCCGACGCCAACCATCCCAAGGTCGCGCAGCACCTTGGTGAAAAAGCGCGAGTAGAACAGATGCAGCACCGCGTGCTCAATGCCGCCGAAGTAGCTGTCCACCGGCATCCACGCGTCCGCCATCTCGCGCCGGAAGGGGGCCCGATCGTTGTGGGGGTCGGCGTAGCGCAGGAAGTACCAGCAGGACTCGATCCACTGGGCCATGGTGTCGGTCTCGCGCCGCGCGGGCTCGCCACATTTTGGGCAGGTCGTGCGCCAGAACGATTCAGCCTCGGGCAGGACGAAGCCGGTCGCCTTGAAGGGCAGATCTGTCGGCAAGACGACCGGAAGATCGGACTCGGGGACGGGAACGGCGCCGCACACATCGCAGTAGATGATGGGGATGGGCGTGCCCCAGTAGCGCTGACGGGAGACCAGCCAGTCGCGCAGGCGGAAGTTGATCTTCCGCTCGCCGACGCCTCGCGACTCGAACCACTCCGCGATCTTGGTTTTGGCCTCTTCGCTCGGCCGGCCGTCGAACCGGGCGGAGTTCACTTGCGTGCCGGGGTCGGTATAGGCCGCGTCCATGGTGTCCGGAGACAGGCTCTGTCCCGGTGGCTGGATGACGACCCGAACCGGCAGACTGTTGGCCCGCGCGAACTCCAGGTCGCGCTGATCGTGAGCGGGGACGGCCATGATGGCCCCAGTGCCGTATTCGAACAGCACGTAGTCGGCGACCCAGACCGGGATGCGCTCGCCATTGGCGGGGTTGATGGCCTCCACACCGAGAGGAACGCCCTCGCGCGTCGCCTCGGAGATGCGCTCGACATTGGTGCGCGAGGCCACTCGCTCGCGGTAGGCGGCCACTGCCGCGCGCTGGTCCTCGGCGACGATGCGATCCGCTAAGGGATGCTCGGGGGCAAGCACGACATAGGTGACGCCGAAAACCGTGTCAATGCGCGTGGTGAAGACGCGGATCTTCTCCTCACACCCAGCCAGCTCCAGATCGAACTCCACCCCCTGGCTGCGGCCGATCCAGTTGGTCTGCATGATGCGGACCTGCTCGGGCCACTCAGTGAGCTGCTCCAGGTCGTCGAGTAGTTCGTCGGCGTACTCCGTGATCTTGAGGAACCATTGGACGCGCGGCTGCTTGCTCACCGGACCGTCACAACGCCAGCACTTCCCCCCCTGGGCCTCCTCGTCGGAGAGGACGAACTGGCAGTTCGCGCACCAGTTGACCGGGGCATCCGCCCGGTAGGCGAGGCCGCGCTCCAGGAACTTGAGGAAGAACCACTGGTTCCAGCGATAGTACTCAGGATCGCAGGTGACCACCTCCCGGTCCCAGTCGTAGCTGTTGCCGAGCTGGCGGAACTGGCGGCGCATTCGGTCAATGCACTCATAGGTCCATTTTGCGGGATGGGTGTTCCGCTTGATGGCGGCCGCCTCCGTGGGCTGGCCGAACGCGTCGAACCCCATCGGATAGAGCACGTTGTACCCCCGCATGCGGTGATAGCGCGCAACCGCGTCGCCGATTGTGTAGTTGCGGACGTGGCCAATGTGAACGTCGCCGCTGGGGTATGGGAACATCTCCAGGCAGTAGAACTTGGGGCGCGAGGGGTCCTCGCGAGTCCGGTATAGCTGCTGCTCAGCCCACCATTCCTGCCATTTCGGCTCGATGATCTCAGGGTGATAGTGTTCGTCCATGGCTCATCCGCAGCGCAGATTCGGTGCGAGCAGGAGGCAAGCTCCTGCCCAACCCAACATGATTCATCCGCAGATTATACAGATTACGCAGATTCCGCAACTGCTTGCCTGCTAACGACGCGAGATAACCCAGGCGGCGGCGGCGAGGACGAGAATGCCGACGAAGGCGAGAGCCCGCACTTCCTCCCGACTGAAGCGAAGGTACCGCCAGTTCGTGCTCAACACGGCCACCGATATGAAGGGCAGCCCGGGCATTCCCTGCAGCCCCGGCCAGATCATGAACGGCATCGGCGCGATGAGCATGAGAGCAAACGACGCCCAGGCCGCCCTCACCGGGTCCATAGCGTACCGGACCAGGACGGTCAGGAACACGGCGAGGAACAGGAAGTCGCCGATGCCGACGAACGACAGGATAGGGAGAGGCATGCTGGGCGGGCCGGAGACAGGCGTCTGCGCGCTGAAGGTCTCCACCACCTCGGGCGCCTTCTGCGACATATGATGGACGACACCCCAGAAGACCGTGATGGTGTCGGCTACCGAGGCCACCGCGGCAACCGGGAGCAGCAGCTTGCCCTCCCGGATAACGCGGGAAACCAGGCGACCAAGAAAGATCGCCCAGACGATGAGAGCGGCGTTCCCGATGAGCTGCTGGCCGGGCGAAATGTTGAGGAGTGAAGCGATCTCCTTGCCCGTCGCGGCGTGCCCCAGGAGGCGACCGGCGATAGCGAAGACATCGGGGCGAGCGAGGGCGAAGAGGGCCACCATGGCGACGACCCAGGCAAGCTCCACCCAGGCGGACAGGCGGAGGCGGCTGATGCTGAGGGCCAGGAGAAGCGAGCAGAGCAGGATGGCGGGCCAGGCGAGAAGAGGCACGGCGATGGCGGCGACGAGGGGCAATCTGACCGCTGAAAGGAGCGCGCCGGCGAGCGAGACGGTCAGGTAGATGATGGTGTAGACGAGGGCAGCCGCGGCCGGGTTGCGCGCTGACCATCGCGCGCCGGCTCCCGGGCGCTGCTGGGTTGTCTCGTCCGGCTTCGATTCCTGCATAGGGTCACTCTCTACGGGTCGGCATCTGTC
>Ga0315288_10004275_pt1 | contig 18167 bp, 13 predicted proteins | sample YL17G11_20_MG_FD_203454 | JGI IMG/M metagenome (GOLD analysis project Ga0315288, IMG submission 203454) | Sediment microbial communities from Yellowstone Lake, YNP, Wyoming, USA - YL17G11_20 | ecosystem: Environmental > Aquatic > Freshwater > Lake > Sediment | place: USA: Wyoming | collected... | reverse complement strand
TCGGCAACACTCGCTGACCCTCCTGCGGAGGTGGCGGCACTACGGTCGAACGATGGACAGGACGGCGCGGCGCGGCCCACCGCAGTGGACGGTGATGGCGCCCCTGCTGGCGCTGGTCGTTCTGGTCGCCACCTGGGTACGACACGAACACCCGGTGACGCTGGTCGCCATCGGAGTCAGTCTTGTGGCGGCGGTGCTGGCGGCGGTCCACCACGCCGAGGTCGTGGCCCACCGCGTCGGGGAACCCCTCGGCTCGGTGGTGCTGGCGGTGGCGGTCACGGTGATCGAGGTCGGCCTGATCGTGATGCTGATGGTCGGCGGCGGCCCGGGCGCCTCCACCTATGCACGCAACACCGTTTTCGCGGCGGTGATGATCACGCTCAACGGCATCGTGGGCTTGAGCCTGCTCGTCGGTGCGCTGCGGCATCGGCTGGTCTCGTTCAACGCCTCCGGTTCGGGTTCTGCGCTCGCGACGGTGGTGACCCTGGCCGGCGTGTGCCTGGTGCTGCCGGGATTCACCGTCAGCGAGGAGGGCCTGGAGTATTCGACTTCGCAACTCGCCTTCGCCGCCGTGGCGTCGCTGACGCTCTACTGCGCTTTCGTGTTCACCCAGACCATGCGGCACCGCGACTTCTTCGTGCCGGTGTCCTCGGACCGCCACGGCCGTGTCACCGGCATCCTCGACTTGGACGGTGACGGGCATGCCGATCCGCCGTCGGTGCGCGAGACCTGGCTGAGCCTCGCCCTGCTGCTGGCCGCGCTGGTCTCGGTGGTGGGCCTGGCGAAGCTGCTGTCCCCCACCATCGAGGACGTCGTCACCGGTCTGGGTCTGCCGTACGCGGTGGTCGGCGTCGTGATCGCGCTGCTGGTGCTGGCCCCGGAGACCATCGCGGCGGTCAAGAACGCCAACCGCGACCGGGTGCAGATCAGCCTGAACCTCGCCTACGGTTCGGCGATGGCCTCGATCGGCCTGACCATCCCGACGATCGCGATCGCGATGATCTGGTTACCGGGCCCGCTCACCCTCGGTTTGGAGCCGATGCAGATCGTGCTGTTGACCCTCTCGGTGATCGTCTCGGTGCTGACCCTCGCGCAGGGCCGCGCCCTGGCGCTCCAGGGCGTGGTGCACCTGGTGCTGCTTGCGACATTCCTGTTCCTCTCGGCCCAACCATGAGGGCCCAACCATGAGGGCCCAACCATGAGGGCCCAGCCGTGAGCGGGGCACTGATCGGGCGGCTCACCGCCATCGTGGGCACCTCACAGGTGAGCACCGACCCCGGGGTGCTCTGCGCCCGCAGCGTCGACTGGACCGGGCGCTACCGGGGCAGCGCCGGCGCGCTGGTGCGCCCGGGCGACGCCGAGGAGGTCGCAGCGGTGCTGCGGGCCTGCCGCGATGCGGGCGCCTACGTCACCGTGCAGGGCGGGCGCACCTCACTGGTGGCCGGCACCGTGCCCGAACACGACGACGTGCTGCTGTCCACCGAAAGGCTCACCACGGTCGGCGACGTCGACACCGCCGAGCGTCAGCTCCGGGCCGGCGCCGGGGTCACGCTGGCGCAGGTGCAACGGATCGCAGCGGGCGCCGGACTGCTCTTCGGGGTGGACCTGGCCGCCCGGGATTCGGCCACCGTCGGCGGGATGGCGTCGACGAACGCAGGGGGGCTGCGGACGGTGCGCTACGGCACCATGGGCGATCAGGTGCTCGGCCTGGATGTCGCATTGCCCGACGGGACGGTGCTGCGACGGCATCCCGAAGTCCGAAGGGACAACACCGGATACGACCTGAGGGCCCTGGTGGTCGGCGCCGAGGGAACCCTCGGGGTGATCACCGCGCTGGACCTGCGACTGCACCCGGCGCCCGCCCACCGGGTGACCGCCTTATGTCCCTTCGACGGCCTCGACGCACTGGTGTCGGCCGGCCGGGCGCTGCGCGACATCGACAGCATCGCCGCACTGGAACTCATCGACGGTCGGGGGGCCGCGCTGGCCGCCGAGCACCTGGGCACCCCGGCGCCGGTATCCGGCGACTGGCTTCTGCTGGTGGAACTGGCCGGCGATACCGATCCCACCGACCGGCTGGCTGCAGCGCTCGACAGGGCGCCGCTGTGCGGGCCACCCGCGGTGGGCGTCGACATCTCTGCGCAGCAGCGACTGTGGCAACTGCGGGAATCCATGGCCGAGGTGATGGGTCTGTTCGGATCGCCGGTGAAATTCGATGTCTCGCTTCCCCTTTCGGCAATCGCGGCGTTCTCGACCGATTCCGCCGCCCTGGTGGCCCGGCACGCGCCACTGGCGCTGCCACTGCTGTTCGGGCATGTCGGTGAAGGCAACCTGCATCTCAACGTGCTGCGTTGCGACGCAGAGCAGGAGGCCGGAATGTACGGCCCGATGATGGAACTCATCGCCGCCCACGGCGGCAACGTCAGTTCCGAGCACGGTGTCGGCACCCGCAAACGCGCCTACGTCGCGATGTCCCGACAGCCCGCCGACATCGACGCCATGCGGACCATCAAGACCGCACTCGACCCGACCGGCTATCTCAACCCGGCGGTGCTCTTCGACTGATCCGCCGCGTGCCGTCCGTGGGCCCGGTCGGCGATCTCCGCGGCCGCGGGTCCCGGATTGCGCTGCTCGTGACCGCCGACGAGGAAGATCGCGGCCATCACGCCGAACAGTGCGACGAACGCCGGCAGCAGAATCGACTGCGACATCGCGCCGGCGAACGGTTCATGAAGAAACGGCGGAAGGTTCATCACGTCGGACTCACCGCGCGGCGCGGCCCCGGGCGCAGCGGCCGGCATCTCGGCGGTGATCCGCGAGGACATGAACGCGGCCATGCTGGCACTGCCGAGCACCGAACCGACCTGCCGGGTGGTGTTGTAAACGCCGGATCCCGCCCCGGCCAGCCGCATCGGCAGATTGCGGGTTGCGGTGGCGCCCAACGGCGCCCAGATGAACGCCATGCCGATGCCCATCGCGGTAAGCGGCAGCAGCAGGCGCCAGATCGGGGTGGCCGGCGTCATCTCCATCGACAGCCACAGCAGCGCGATCGCCAGCGTGGAGAACCCGAACCCGATGATCGGCCGCGGGTGTGCACGGTCGACGATCCGGCCGACGATCGGCGCCAGCACACCGCTGGCCACAGCCATCGGAGCAGTCAGCAGAGCGGCCCGGGTGGGTGTCAGCCCGCACACCGACTGGGCGTAGAACATCAGCGGCAGGATCATGGCCGTCACCGCAAAGGCGATCACCCCAATGCCGACGTTGGCCAGGCCGAAGTCCCGGTCGCCGAACATCTCCAGCGGTATCAGCGGTTCGTGGCGGTTGACCGACTGCCAATAGACGAACACCGCCATGGCGGCGGCCCCGCCGACGATCATCGCCCAGATCCAGGGCTGCCAGTCGTGCGTCTGGCCCTCCTGCAGTCCGAACACGATCAGGAACAGGCCGGCGCCGGAGAGCAGCACGCCCAGGATGTCGAAGCGGTGCGGGTGGGTGGGCAGGACCGGAACCAGCCACACCGCGAGCGCTATGCCGATGATGCCGATCGGCACGTTGACGAAGAAGATCCATGACCAGCCGAGGTGGTCGACGAGCACCCCGCCGGCCAGCGGACCGACCAGGGTGGCAACCCCGGCGGTGGCTCCCCACATGCTCAGAGCCACGCCGCGGCGGTCCGGCGGGAAGATCCGGGTGATGGTCGACAGCGTCTGCGGGGTGAGCAGTGCGGCCCCGACGCCCTGCACCACCCGGGCGACGATCAGCTCGCTGATCGACCCGGACAGACCGCACCACAGCGACGCCGCGGTGAACACCGCCAGACCGGCGATGTAGAGGTTCTTCGGACCGAACCGGTCACCGAGTCGGCCGGCCAGCAGCAGCGGCACCGCGTAGGCGAGCAGGTAGGCGCTGGTGACCCAGATGATGCTGTCGTAGTCGGAGATGTTCAGCGCGGCCATGATGCTGGGATTGGCCACCGCGACGATGGTCGAGTCCACCAGGATCATGAAGAAGCCGACCAGCATTACCCACAGCGCGCTCCAGGGATTGACCGGGTGCCCGGACGCCGTCGCGGGACCCCGTGGCGTCGCCACCCTCGTCCCGGTCATGGGCGTCGATGCTGCCAGGACAACCCCGGGCGGTCCCGGTGGGGGTGCGCCGCTTGTAGGTTTGACACCGACGACGAAAGAGGGGGAACTCATGAACGCGGAACGCTTCCGGCGGCTGGTCGATGCGACAGGTCCGTTTGTTTCGGTGTACTTCGACGATTCGCACGACACACAGGACGCCGCGGCGCAGCTGGACGCCCGGCTGCGCGATGTCCGCAAGCACCTCGAGGACGAGGCGGTCGATGCCGGTGTCATCGAAGCGATCGACGCGGCGGTGCGCGCCAAACACCCGCCCGTGGGCCGCAGCGGGCGCGCCGTAATCGCCTCAGCCGCACCAGGGGCTCCGGCCATCGTGCTCGATGAGCATCTGGCCGTGCCACCCACCACGACCAGCATCCGGGTTTCCGAGCTGCCCTATTTCGTGCCGGTGGTCGAGCACGGCATGCTGCACACGTCCTATCTCCTAGTGGCTGTCGACCACACCGGCGCGGACATCGCGCTGCGCGACGGCGTCAGTCACGCCGAGACCGCGGAGGGCAGCGGCCACCCGGTCCACAAGGCGCACAAGGCCGAGACCGTCGGCTACGGCGGTCCGCAGGGCCGGGTCGACGAGGCCGTCCGCAAGAACATCCGCGAGGTCGCCGACCGGGTCACCCACCTGTTCGATGACAAGAAGGTCGGCATCGTCTTCATCACCGGCGACGCCCGCACGGAACTGGCGGCCGCGCTGCCCGAGCGGGTCGCCGACAAGGCCGTGCAGTTGAAGGGCGGCGGACGGGCGGCAGGCACCGACGAGGCCGAGGTCCACCAGGAGATCGGCGAAGAGTTCGCGAAGCGACGGCTGGCCGCCATCCACGACGCCGCGCAGCGTTTCGCCGCCGGCCACGGCGCCGGTCTGGCCGTTGAGGGCCTGGCCGACGTCACCTCCGCGCTGCGCGACGGAGCGGTGGAGACGTTGATCATCGGCGAGTTGGCTGACGCCACGGTGGTGGCCGACCATGACCAGCTCGCCCTGATCGGCCCTGACGCCGACACCGTCTCGGCCCTGGGCGGGTCCCCGGACCGGGTGCTTCGGGCCGATGAGGCGCTGCCACTGCTCGCCGTGGCAACCGGAGCCACCCTGGTCCGCAACGACGAACGGCTGCGCCCGGCCGACGGGATCGGGGCGGTGCTGCGCTACCCGGACATGGGCCAGCGCTGAGTTTCGGCCGCCGGCCGGTGAACCGGGATCACCATCGGGCACTTAGCCGGCACGGCCGTTCGTTAGCCTGGCGTCACGCCCAGAGGAATTCTGGCCCGAAGGAAGGCCTGTCATGAGGCTTCGCCGTAAGCAGACGCCGACGGAAAACCTGCCGGCCGTGCCCGAGGACGCCGGTACGTCGGCAAAGGTGCTGTCCCACATCCTGGAGTCCAGCACGCGCCTGCAGGGACCGGCCGTGCAGGCCTACGTGGCGCGGCTGCGGCGCAACAATCCCGATGCCGGCCCCGCCGAGATCATCACCAGGCTGGAGAAGCACTACCTGGCCGCGGTGATGGCGAGCGGCGCCGCCGTCGGCTCGGCGGCCGCCTTCCCGGGCATCGGCACGCTGGCCGCGCTGTCTGCCGTCGCCGGCGAGACGGTGTTGTTCCTCGAGGCAACCGCGGCCTTCGCGCTGGCGGTGGCCGACGTGCACGGAATACCGGTCGAAGACCGCGATCGGCGCCGCACCCTGGTGCTCAGCGTCCTGGTCGGCGAGGAGGGCAAGGGCGCCGTCCGGGATCTGCTAGGCCCGGGCCGCACCAGCGGCGCGTGGCTTTCCGAGGCGGAATTGCTGCCGCTGCCCGTGGTGTCGCAGCTGAACACCAAGCTGATGCAGTACTTCGTGAAGAAGTACACGATCAAGCGCACCGCGATGGCGTTCGGCAAGATGCTGCCGGTGGGCATCGGCGCGGCCATCGGCGGGGGCGGCAACCGGTTGATGGGCAAGAAGATCATCGACAACGCCCGCAAGGCTTACGGCCCGGCTCCCGCCCGCTGGCCGGTGACCCTTCACGTGCTGCCCGGCGTCGAGGAACTGCCCGCCGTCGAAGACGCGCGGTAGCTGTCGATTCGCCGCTGTCAGGCATGCGCCTGACCCGCTTCACCGGGCCCGGGGAAGATATAGCCTTAGTGCTGGCAATGTTCCCGGCTTGAGGGCACAGAATCGAGGCGAGCGCTCCGTGAGCAGTACGAATTCACCCTTCGGCCAGAACGAATGGTTGGTCGAGGAGATGTACCGGAAGTTCCGCGACGACCCGTCCTCGGTGGATCCGAGTTGGCACGAATTCCTCGTCGACTACCGGCCCGAGCCTGCCGGCGGAACCACCCCGAAGGCACCGGCAGCCGGCAACGGTCAGCCCACGAGCCCCCCCGCCGCCCCCGCCGCCCCCGCACCCCAGGCACCGCCGACCCCCGCCCCCGCACCGCCCGCCGCCGCCGCGCCTGGGCCGGCCCCTGCTGCTCCGGCCCCCGCGCCGGCCGCACCGTCACCTCCGGTTGCGGCCGGCGAGGAGACGCAGGTGCTACGCGGGGCCTCGGCGGCCGTGGTCAAGAACATGAACGCCTCACTGGCGCTGCCGACCGCCACCAGCGTCCGGGCCATCCCGGCGACGCTGATGATCGACAACCGGATCGTCATCAACAACCACCTCAAGCGGACCCGCGGCGGCAAGATCAGCTTCACCCACCTGCTCGGGTACGCCATCGTCGCGGCGGTCAAGAAGTTCCCGAACATGAACCGCCACTTCGCCGAGATCGACGGCAAGCCCAACGCGGTCACCCCGGCGCACACGAATCTGGGCCTGGCCATCGACCTTGCCGGCAAAGACGGTAAGCGCTCGCTCGTGGTCGCCGCCATCAAGGGCTGCGAGACAATGCAATTCGCCGAATTCGTCGCTGCCTACGAGGACATCGTCCGCCGGGCCCGCGACGGCAAGCTCACCGCCGAGGACTTCGCCGGGGTGACGATCTCGCTGACCAACCCCGGCACCATCGGGACCGTGCACTCGGTGCCGCGGCTGATGCCCGGCCAGGGCACGATCGTCGGCGTCGGCGCCATGGAGTACCCCGCCGAGTTCCAGGGCGCCAGCGAGGAACGCATCGCCGAACTCGGCTTCGGCAAGCTCATCACGCTCACGTCCACCTATGACCACCGCATCATCCAGGGTGCGGAGTCCGGCGACTTCCTGCGCACCATCCACCAGGGGCTGCTCTCCGACGACTTCTGGGACGAGATCTTCTTCGACCTCGAGATCCCCTACGAGCCGGTGCGCTGGCGCACCGACAACCCGGACTCCATCGTCGACAAGAACGCCCGGGTCATCGAACTGATCGCCGCCTACCGCAACCGCGGCCACCTGATGGCCGATATCGACCCGCTTCGCCTGGACAAGAACCGGTTCCGGATGCACCCCGATCTGGACGTGCTGACCCACGGCCTCACGCTGTGGGACCTCGACCGCGAATTCAAGGTCGACGGATTCGCCGGCAAGCAGCACAAGAAGCTGCGCGACGTGCTCTCGGTGCTGCGCGACGCCTACTGCCGGCACATCGGCGTGGAGTACACCCACATCCTCGAACCCGAGCAGCAGCGCTGGCTGCAGGAGCGCATCGAGGTCCGCCACGACAAACCGCCCGTCGCGCAGCAGAAGTACATTCTGTCCAAGCTCAACGCCGCCGAGGCCTTCGAGACCTTCCTGCAGACGAAATACGTTGGGCAGAAGCGCTTCTCACTGGAGGGCGCGGAGTCGGTGATCCCGATGATGGACGCGATGATCGACCAGTGCGCTGAGCACGGCCTCGACGAGGTGGTCATCGGTATGCCGCACCGCGGCCGGCTCAACGTGCTGGCCAACATCGTCGGCAAGCCCTATTCGCAGATCTTCAGCGAGTTCGAGGGCAACCTCAACCCGTCGCAGGCGCACGGCTCGGGCGACGTCAAGTACCACCTCGGCGCCACCGGCACCTACATCCAGATGTTCGGCGACAACGACATCGAGGTGTCGCTGGTGGCCAACCCGTCGCACCTGGAGGCCGTCGACCCGGTGCTGGAGGGCCTGGTTCGCGCCAAGCAGGACCTGATCGACGGCGTCAGCGGCGGGGGGCCCATCGACGAGTCGCGGGAGTTCACCGTGGTGCCGTTGATGCTGCACGGGGACGCGGCGTTCGCCGGTCAGGGCGTGGTCGCCGAGACGCTGAACCTCTCGCTGCTCAAGGGCTACCGCACCGGCGGCACGATTCACATCGTCGTCAACAATCAGATCGGCTTCACCACCGCCCCGGAATACTCGCGTTCAGCCGAATACTGCACCGACGTCGCGAAGATGGTCGGCTCACCGATCTTCCACGTCAACGGCGACGACCCGGAAGCATGTGCCTGGGTGGCCCGGCTGGCGGTGGACTTCCGGGAGACGTTCAACAAGGACGTCATCATCGACATGCTGTGCTACCGCCGCCGCGGCCACAACGAGGGTGACGACCCGTCGATGACCAACCCGGCGATGTACGACGTCATCGACACCAAGCGCGGCGTCCGCAAGACCTACACCGAAGCGCTGATCGGCCGCGGCGACATCTCCATCAAGGAAGCCGAGGACGCATTGCGCGACTACCAGGGCCAACTGGAGCAGGTGTTCAACGAAGTCCGGGAACTGGAGAAGCACGCGGTCGAACCCAGCGAATCGGTGGAGGCCGCGCAGATGATCCCGCGCGGAATGAGCACCGCCGTGGACAAGGCTCTGCTGGCCCGCATCGGCGACGCGCATCTCACCGTGCCCGAAGGCTTCACCGTGCATCATCGCGTCAAGCCGGTGCTGGAGAAACGCCGCGAGATGGCCTACGAGGGCAAGGTGGACTGGGCGTTCGCCGAACTGCTGGCACTGGGCACGTTCCTGGCCGAAGGCAAGCTGATCCGGCTCTCCGGTCAGGACACCAAGCGCGGGACGTTCACCCAGCGCCATGCGGTCGTCATCGACCCCCACACCGGTGCGGAGTTCACCCCGCTGGACCTACTGACCATCAATCCGGACGGCACCCGCACCGGTGGGCGGTTCCTGGTGTACGACTCCCCGCTGTCCGAATACGCCGCGGTCGGCTTCGAGTACGGCTACTCGGTGGGCAACCAGGAAGCAATCGTGTTGTGGGAGGCGCAGTTCGGCGACTTCGTCAACGGCGCGCAGTCGATCATCGACGAGTTCATCAGCTCAGGCGAGGCCAAGTGGGCTCAGCTCTCCGATGTGGTGCTGCTGCTGCCGCACGGCCACGAAGGCCAGGGCCCGGACCACACCTCGGGACGCATCGAGCGGTTCCTGCAGCTGTGGGCCGAAGGCTCGATGACCGTCGCGCTGCCGTCGACCCCGGCGAACTACTTCCATCTGCTTCGCCGGCACGGCCTCGACGGGGTGCACCGCCCGCTGATCGTGTTCACGCCGAAGTCGATGCTGCGCAACAAGGCCGCGGTGAGCGACTTGCGCGACTTCACCGAACAGAAGTTCCGCTCGATCATGGAGGAACCGACCTATACCGACGGTGACGGCGACCGCAGCAAGGCCACCCGAATACTGCTGACCAGCGGCAAGATCTACTACGAGTTGGAGGCCCGCAAGCAGAAGGACGGCCGCGACGACGTCGCGATCGTGCGGATCGAACAACTCGCGCCGCTGCCCAAGCGCCGGCTGGCCAACACCCTCGACGAGTACCCGAACGTGCGCGAGTACTTCTGGGTCCAGGAGGAGCCTGCCAACCAGGGCGCGTGGCCGACCTTCGGGCTCACCATGCCCGAGTTGTTGCCGGAGAAACTGACCGGGATCAAGCGCATCTCCCGGCGCGCGATGTCGGCGCCGTCGTCGGGGTCGTCGAAGGTGCACGCCGTCGAGCAGCAGGAGATCATCGACGAGGCGTTCGGCTGAGGCGCGCCGGCGCCGAAGCCGGCTGACGACCAGAGTGGGCCCTACGGACAGATCCGGGCCCCGATCCGGCCAAAGCGCCCACGCTCGGCAGAGGCTTAGTTCCCGAACAGCGGGATCAGCGGCCGGCGGTCGGCGAGGTTGCTGGAGATGTTCTCCACCGCCCGCGGGCACAGGAATGAGATGGCGGTCCCGGTGAACATCGTGGCCGGCCCGAGCGGGCGGCCGATGACGTCGGAGACCTGGCCGGCTATGTCGGCGGTGTTCTGACCACCCTCGGCCAGCAGCGGGCACAGCGACTGACCCGCAGCCACCGCCTTGCCGGGGTCGATCCCGGTGATCCCCAGGGTGTCCAGGGTCGACAGGAAATCGTCGACGCTGCCCGCCGTGTCGGCCTGGGCAGGCGCGGCAAACACGCCGCCGGCCAGCCCCGCGGCCACGATCAGCGAACCGGTCATACGGCGCAACTTCATGATCTACGCATCGTAGGGGCACGCGCAGTCGTTACGACCCTGAATCCGCGCTGTTATCCTCAACCCACTCGACATCCGTCAAACAGGAGTTCTCATGCAGGGATTCGCCGGCAAAGTGGCAGTTGTGACCGGAGCCGGTTCCGGCATCGGCCAGGCACTGGCGATCGAGTTGGGCCGCTCCGGGGCATCGGTGGCGATCAGCGACGTCGACACCGAGGGCCTGAAGGTCACCGAGGACCGCCTCGCCTCGATCGGCGCCAAGGTGAAGTCCGACCGCCTCGACGTCACCGAACGCGAGCGATTCCTGCTTTACGCCGACGAGGTCAAGGACCACTTCGGCAAGGTCAACCAGATCTACAACAACGCCGGCATCGGTTTCATCGGCGACATCGACATCACCCCGTTCAAGGACATCGAACGGGTGATGGACGTGGACTACTGGGGCGTGGTCAACGGGACCAAGGCGTTCCTGCCGCACCTCATCGCCTCCGGCGACGGGCATGTCGTCAACATTTCCAGCGTGTTCGGGCTGTTCGCAGTCCCGGGCCAGGCAGCCTACAATTCGGCGAAGTTCGCCGTCCGCGGGTTCACCGAGGCGCTGCGCCAGGAGATGATCCTGGCCAGGCACCCGGTGAAGGTCACCACCGTCCACCCGGGCGGGATCAAGACCGCCATCGCCCGCAACGCCACCGCGGCCGAGGGCGTCGACTCCGCTCACCTGGCCGAGTGGTTCGACGGCAAGCTGGCCCGCACCTCCCCGGAGCGGGCGGCGCAGATCATCCTCGAGGCCGTCGCCAAGAACAAAGCCCGCGTGCTGGTCGGAACCGACGCCAAGATCCTCGACGCCTTCGTCCGGATCAGCGGTCCCGGCTACCACAAGGTGCTGGTCGCGCTGGCACGCCGGGCGATGCCTGCCACCCGCTGAACCCTCAGCGACCCAGCGGGTTGGCCGCCAGCCAGTCCTCGGCCACCGCGCGCGGATCGGCGCCGGACTGGACCCGGCCGAGCATCTGCGCCAACGACGCCGTGTCCAGGACCCCGGCGATCTCGTTGATCGCCCGCAACTGCATCTGATCCAGTTCGTTGCGGCGGTACAGCGCGACGACGTTCTGCGCGGGAATCAGGGTCGGCTTACGGTCGACGAGCACAACGAGACCGCCGGGGACCCCGGTCGCCGCGGTGGTGGTCCAGGCCGCCGTGACGACCCCGGCCTGCAGCGCATCGAAAAGCATTGCTGCAGTGCCGAATTCGCGCGCCGGGGGGAGCACACAATCGCCCACCGTGCCGGGGGTTCTTGTGTCGGTCGGGGCGCCGACGCTCACCCGGGAACAGTTGCGCACCAGCGCGGTCAGGTCCCGGCCGCCCCATCCCGCGGAAGTCTTCTCGGTGACCGCCAGCGCCGGCTTGTCTTGCCCAGCCACCGCGTAGTCACCGGCGGCAACGCCCTCCGGCAACGCACCCACCATGGCGCGGTACACCTGTTCGGCGGAGCGGGCCGTCGACCCGGGATCGAATCGCTGCAGCAGACGACCGGTGAACCCGGCTGCGACGCTGACTTTCCCGGCGTCCAGTGCGGCCAGTGGGTCCTCGGAGGTTTCGACCCGGGCGGTGGTCCCGTAATAGCGCAGCCCGGCGGCGTAGATGTTGGCCAGCAGGGCATTCTGCGGGTCGGTCGACGCTCCGACGGCCAGCGACGGGCCCGGCGCGGGACCTCCGCAAGCGACAGCGAGCACTGTCACCAACGTCAGCAGCAACCCGCGAATCCGCCGCGGCCCCATGGGCTTCGGCTCACACCTGGGCGGCAGCGGCCACCGCGGCGGCCACCGCCGGACCGACCCGCGGGTCAAGCGGGCTGGGCACGATGTGGTCGGGCGCGAGGTCGTCCCCCACCACCGAGAAGATGGCTTCGGCCGCAGCCACCTTCATCTTCTCGGTGATCCGGCGGGCGCCGGCGTCCAGGGCACCCCGGAAAACACCCGGGAAGGCCAGCACGTTGTTGATCTGGTTCGGGAAGTCGCTGCGGCCGGTGGCGACGATGGCCGCGTGACGCTTGGCCACCTCCGGGTGGATCTCCGGGTCGGGGTTGGAGCATGCGAACACGATGCTGTTCGGCGCCATCGAGGCGATCAACGCCTCGGGCACCTTGCCCGCCGAGACACCGAGGAACACGTCTGCGCCGTCCAACGCCTCGGCCACCCCGCCGGTGCGGCCCGCCGGATTGGTCCGGCCCGCGAGGTCGGCCTTGACCGAGTTGAGGTCGTCGCGACCGGCGTGCACGATGCCCTGGGAATCGATCACCGTGATGTCACTCAGGCCGGCTTCGAGCAGGATGTTGGCGCAGGCCACTCCGGCTGCGCCGGCACCGGAGATAACCATCTTCAGCGAGCTCATCTTGCGGTCGAGCACGGCGGTGGCGCCCAGCAGGGCCGCCAGAACCACGATCGCGGTGCCGTGCTGATCGTCGTGCATGACCGGGCAGTCGAGTGCCTCGATCACGCGGCGTTCGATCTCGAAGCAGCGGGGCGCGGAGATGTCCTCGAGGTTGACCGCGCCGAACGTCGGGCGCAGCCGGATCAGGGTCTCGACGATCTCGTCGGGATCCTTGGTGTCCAGCACGATCGGGATGGAGTCCAGGCCGGCGAAGGTCTTGAACAGCGCCGACTTACCCTCCATGACCGGCAGCGACGCCAACGGTCCGATGTCGCCGAGACCGAGCACCGCACTTCCGTCGCTCACGACGGCCACCAGTCGGTGGGCCCAGGTGTACCGGGCCGCCAGCGTCTTGTCGGCGGCGATCGCACGGCTCACCTGAGCCACGCCCGGCGTGTAGGCGACGGACAGGGCACGTTGGGTGTCCAGCGGTGATTTCAGTGCGACGGCGAGCTTGCCACCCTCGTGGGCGGCGAAGATCTCCTCATCGTCGATGACGAGATGGGGGGCAGGCACCGTTTCAGACACGGCGTCAGGGTACTCGACCCGGTATCGGGCACCTGTCCTTCGGGCCTTGCAATCGCCCCGCGGCGCGTAGCATTTCCCGACGGGCCCATTGAAGAGCAAGCGTGCACAGGGGAGGTTCGCCATGCCGCAGTTTCAACCTCGCCCACCGATCCTGCTCGGGGTGAACCTCATCCACAATCCCGAGGTCCAAGCCAATCGGATACCGGTCCCGGTGTCGGCGGCATTGGTGGACTGCGCGGTCTACTGCGAGGGCGAGCGGCTACCCGGTAGGTACTCCCACACTGCGGCACTGGCGAAGGTACGCGAACTGGAGCAGGGCGGCAGGCAGGCATTCGTGTGGATCGGCCTCCATGAACCGGACGAGCACCAGATGCAGTCGATCGCCGACCTCTTCGAACTGCATCCGCTGGCGGTCGAGGACGCGGTCCACGCCCACCAGCGCCCCAAAGCGGAGCGCTACGACGACACCCTCTTCATGGTCCTGAAGACCGTGAATTACCTGCCGCACGAATCGGTGGAACTCGCCCGAGAGATAGTCGAGACCGGCGAGATCATGATGTTCGTCGGCACCGACTTCGTCGTCACGGTTCGCCACGGTGACCACACCGGCCTGGCTGCGCTGCGCACGAAACTCGAGGCGGACCACGCCTCGCTGATCCTGGGGCCCTACGGCGTCATGCACGCGATCACCGATCACATCGTCGACACCTATCGGCGGGTCACCGGCGCGATGGAAGCCGACGTCGACGCCATCGAGGAAAACACCTTCTCCGCCAAAAGCAAGACCGATATCGAGCCCATCTACCTCATCAAGCGCGAGGTGGTGGAATTGCGGCGGGCAGTGGCGCCGCTGACCGACGACATCGAGTGGCTCAACAAAGAGAACCAGGACCTGCTGTCCAAAGAGGTGCGCCGCCAGATGCGCGACGTGCTGGACCACCAGATTCTGGCCGCCGACAAGATCGCCGAATACGACGAGATGCTGTCCTCACTGGTACAGGCCGCACTGGCCAAGGTCGGGATGCAGCAGAACCAGGACATGCGCAAAATCTCGGCGTGGGCCGCGATGGCCGCGGTCCCGACCGCGATCGCCGGTATCTACGGCATGAACTTCGACAACATGCCGGAGCTGGCCTGGACGTGGGGCTATCCCGCGGTGCTGCTACTGATGGTCACGCTCTGCGCCTTCCTGTACCGGACCTTCCGCCGCAACCACTGGCTGTGATGCGCTTCAGTGTGCCGACGACGCCGGCCGCAGCGGATCCAGCACGTCCACGCGATCGTCGATCCACGCCTGACGCATGGCTTGCGCGCCTTTGAGCCGGACCCACGCGCCCTCAGTCTGGGTGATCGGCACCGCGGAGAGGAACTGCACCGGATCGCGCGGTGGCGTCAATGCCAACTCGGGGATGTCTGAAACGCCAAGCAGCACAGCGGTGAACGGGGCAGCTGTCCACAGCGGGCCGGACAGGTCGACGAGTGCGTCCGGCCCCAGCACCACCCCCTCGACCGCCGGTGTGGCGGCCACCACCGCCACGCTGCGGGCAAGGCCGGGAGCCGGGGTGGCCGTCAGCAGGCTCAGCACCACCTCGGCGCGAGGCCCGCGCAGCTGATCGGAGATCTGTGCCGCCGGGTCGGCCATCGGATACCGCGAACACCCCAGCGACGCGTGGTGGAAGACACCTTCCAGTCCCGGGCGCGGGTCGGGGCCGAAGCGCAGGACGTCAATGCGCTCCACACCCAGGAAAGTCACACTGGCGACGTCGGGCTCGGAATCGATTCCCAGGGAGGCGAAATGAGCGCGCAGGTGATCGCTCACTGCCGCAAGGGGTTCAGTCACCTGGACTGCGCAGTGAGGTTCACCCCGGTGTCGGCGTCGAAGATGTGCAGTTTGCTGGTATCGAGCGCCAGTTCCACGGTCTGCCCCGTCGCAGCCTTCGAATCGGCGGACACCCTTGCCACGTAGCGGTTCTCGCCGATTCCGGAGTCCGCGACGAGTTCAGCAAGCTGATCAGACTGCGCACCTGAGCCGCCGGTGGAGAAGTACACGTACTTGTCGGCGCCCAGCGACTCGACCAGATCCGCCCTCACCCCGAAGGTCAACGCCCGGGCTCGCTCGTGTGGCTCCAGCAGGGCGGCGTCCTCGAAGTGTTCGGGGCGCACTCCGACGATCACGTTGTCGGGCAGCGCGCGGCTGTCGAGTCCCGGCACCACGACCTGACCGAACGGCAGCCGCAACCCGACCTCGGTCAGGCCGGCCGGGAAGAAGTTCATCGCGGGCGAACCGATGAATCCCGCCACGAACAGGTTCGCCGGGTGGTTGTACAACTCGTCCGGGGTGCCGATCTGCTGCGCCTCGCCCCCCCGCAGCACCACCACCCGGTCACCAAGGGTCATCGCCTCGGTCTGGTCGTGGGTGACGTAGACGGTGGTGGCTCCCAGGCGGTTCTGCAAGCGGGCGATCTCGGCACGCATCTGCACCCTCAGCTTGGCGTCGAGGTTGCTCAGCGGCTCATCCATCAGGAACGCCTTGGGTTTACGCACGATCGCCCGGCCCATCGCCACCCGCTGGCGCTGACCACCGGAGAGTTGGGACGGCCTGCGGTCCAGCAGTTCGGTGAGGTCGAGGATCTTGGCGGTCTCGGCCACCTTCGCCTCTATCTCGGACTTCCCCATCTTGGCCAGGCTCAGCGGGAACGCGATGTTCTGGCGCACAGTCATATGCGGGTACAGCGCATAGGACTGGAAGACCATCGCGATGTCCCGGTCGCGCGGCGCCTTCTCGTTGACCCGCTGGCCGCCGATCCGAAGTTCGCCCGAGGTGATGTCCTCAAGGCCGGCGATCATGTTGAGAGTGGTCGACTTTCCGCACCCCGACGGACCGACCAGAATGACGAACTCGCCGTCGCGGATGGTCAACGACAGTTCCTTCACCGGAGTGGCGCCGTCCGGGTATCGCTTGGTCACACGGTCCAGAACAATCTCGGCCATAAGATAACCCGCTACCCCTTCACCGCACCGGAGGTCAACCCGGCGACGATCCGTCGTTGGAAGATGAGAACAAACACGATGATCGGGATCGTGATCACCATGGCACCGGCCGCGATCGATCCCGTGGGCTCCTCGAACTGCGAACTGCCGGTGAAGTTCGCGATCGCAACCGGGGCGGTGATGGCCGCCGTGGTGGCGGTCAGCGACAATGCCAGCAGAAGGTCGTTCCAGGCGAAGATGAAGACCAGGATCGCGGCGGTGACGATGCCCGGCGCAGCCAGCGGGGCGATCACCCGGCGGAACGCCTGTGCCGGCGTGGCGCCGTCCATCTTTGCCGCCTTCTCCAGATCCCAGGGGATCTCGCGGAAGAACGCCGAGAGGGTGTAGATCGCCAGCGGCAGCGCGAATGTGATGTAGGGAATAATCAGCCCCGGCCACGTGTCGAACAGCCCGATTCGGCGTTCGATGTTGAACAGCGGTGTCACGAGGGAGATCTGGGGAAACATGGCGATCAGCAGGGCGGCGCCGATGAGCAGCCGCTTACCGGCGAAATCGAGCCGGGCGACGGCGTAGGCGGCCATGCCGCCGACGACCACGGCGATGGCGGTGGTGATCAAACCGATGCCGATCGAGTTCACCAGCGCCGAACTGAAGACGTCACCTTTGAAGATGCCCTTGTAGTTCTCCAGGGTGATCGACGACGGAATCAGCTTGCCGTCCTTGACCGTTGAGGACGGTTTGAGCGACAGGCTCAGGATCCACAGCACCGGAAGCAGGGCGTAGATCACCACCAGGGTGTTGATCACCGTCCAGCCGGTGGCACGCTTGGCATCGACCCGTTGCGTCATCTCTGCTCACCGCCGGACCCGGGCGCTCCGGGAGCGGATGCGCCAAACAACTTGATGTAGATGACCGCGATGACCGCCACCGCAAGGAACACCAGGACACTGATCGCCGAACCGAGGCCGATGTTGAACGCCTTGAACAGGTTGTCGTAGCCCAGGATCGAGACCGAGGCGGTGTCATTGGCGCCGCCGGTCAACACGTAGATGTTGTCGAAGATCCGAAACGCGTCGAGCGTGCGGAACAGCAACGCCACCAGGATGGCGGGCTTGATCAGCGGGATGATCACCCGAGTCAGCCGCGTCCACGGGCCGGCTCCGTCGACCTCGGCGGCCTTGAGCAGGTCCTCGGGCACCAGAGCCAACCCGGCCAGCAGTAGCAGGGCCATGAACGGGGTGGTCTTCCACACCTCCGCGAGGATGATGACCGCCAGCGACGGAATCTGTTGGGTCAGTGGGGCACTGCCGTCGGGAAGCAGGTTGGCCAGATATCCGGTGCCCGGCGTCCAGGCGTAGTACCAGCTGTAGGACGCCGCGACGGTCACAATCCCGTACGGAATGAGGATCGCGGTGCGTACCAGACCCCGTCCGAAGATGGTGCGGTGCATCACCAATGCCAGCGCCAGGCCGAGGACGAACTCGATCGCCACCGAGATCAGCGTGATTACCAGGGTGATGAAGAACGCGGTCCACCAGTAATTGTCGGTGAGGATCGTATGGTAATTGGCTAACCCGATGAACTTCGTGTCAGCCGGGCTGGCCAGGTTGTAGCGGTGCAGGCTTAGCCAGACCGCGTAGATGACGGGATAGGCGGTGACGGCCAGCATCAGGATGACCGCGGGGGCGATCAGAAGATAGGCGAGCCGCCGCTG
>Ga0315288_10004273_pt1 | contig 18169 bp, 18 predicted proteins | sample YL17G11_20_MG_FD_203454 | JGI IMG/M metagenome (GOLD analysis project Ga0315288, IMG submission 203454) | Sediment microbial communities from Yellowstone Lake, YNP, Wyoming, USA - YL17G11_20 | ecosystem: Environmental > Aquatic > Freshwater > Lake > Sediment | place: USA: Wyoming | collected... | reverse complement strand
CGTGCGGCGTCGGCTCCGCTGCCATATCGCGGGGCGGTATGCCAAAGGGCGCTGGCAGCAGATACTGGGGAACGAGCTGTTTCATGCCCTGGGTCTGTTCCCGTTAGCCACCCACGGCCCCGCTCTCAGCCCCTGTGGCCTGCCCCCCACTCCTGGCGACTCCGCTCCGCCCAATCCGGGCTAAGCAGGCGGGAGCCGGATGCGGTAGTGCCGCACGTCCGGTTCGAACGGGCAGGGCGGGCTGAGATGCCCGCCCTGACTCAATACACAGGGAATGGCCGCTGGCCATGCGGCACTTGCGCTCCGCCCGATGGCAGAGCCGGGCCGACGACCTGGACCTGCTACCAGAGGCGGAACTTCCTGGTGTGGAAGCCGAGGAACCAACCGATACCGGCGCACACGAGTGGGATGAAGCCGATGGGGATGGCCGCCCACCCACGGGTCAGGCTCGCGGGCCCGGCGATGTACAGGGCCATCCAGATGAGGGCCCCGGCGAGGACACCGCCGACGGCCCGGACGATGTTGTCCTCGTACTTGATCACGAGGGAGTGCCTGTTGACGATCGTAGTTTTGCAGTTGGGACAGACGTCGACGCCGACATCGACGTACGCCCCACAGCCGGGACACACATTGTAGAGGGACTTCGCTTTGCCGCCCTTTGGAGCACCTTTGGCGCTGGCCATGGAATCGCCCCCACCGGCGAACTGCACGGCAATCCATCCCCGCGAGCGACCACAGCTTCGTTCTTCGCCATGGCCGGCGACGGCACCTCCTGCCGCCAAGTTCGGTCAGCGGCGTCCGCCCTCGCACACGCGACACACGACTCAGCCGCGCTCCGCGCCCCGCCCGGCTTCACTTCGGCCCGGCGTACTGCTACAATTCAGGTCCCCACAGTGCGAGGAGACGAAGGGACGCCTGGCTGCCATCATGGAGGGTGTCGAGCGAGTACCACCCCAGCATCTCGAAGCGGAGCAGTCCGCTCTCGGGGCGATGATGCTCGACCGCGAGGCCACGGCCGTCGGCATCGAGCTCCTCAAGAGCGAGGACTTCTACCGTGACGTCCATGCGCGGATCTTCGATGCCATTGCCGCCCTGTTCGACCGCAACGAACCAGTGGACCTGATCACCCTGACCGACGAGCTGCAGCGCCGGAACTGCCTCGATGATGTCGGCGGCCCGGCGTACCTCACGACCCTCGCCAGCAGTGTGCCCACGACGGCCAACATGCACCGCTATGCCTCGATCGTCGCGGAGAAGGCCCAGCTCCGGTCGCTCATCGGCGCGGCTCGCGACATCGCCGACTGGGCTTACGCCGACGAGGACGAGACGGGCCACGTCATCGACCGCGCGGAGGAGCGGCTGTTCTCCGTCACGGAGCGGCGGATGACGCGGGGGTTCAACCGGTTCGGCCCCCTGGTGCGCGCCGCGTTCGAGCGCCTGGACCAGCACACGCAGATCCAGCGGGAGATGGCCGGGTTACGCACGGGGTTCCCGGACCTGGACCGGATCATCGGCGGTCTGGCGCCCTCCTCGCTGGTGGTCATCGCCGGACGGCCGTCCATGGGGAAGACATCCCTGGCCATGAACCTCGCCACGCACGTGGGCACTCAGCCCGATGCCCGGAACGTTGTGGCGATCTTCTCCCTGGAGATGTCCAAAGATCAGCTCGTCGAGGCCTGTATGTGCGCCGAGGCTGGGATCGACTCACACAAGCTGCGGCTCGGGCGGATCACACACGAAGACTGGGACAAGCTTGGTCCGGCGCTGGACCGACTCTTCGATGCGCCGATTTTCATCGATGACACGCCGGGCCTGACGCCGCTCGAGATGCGGGCGAAGATCCGACGGCTCAAGGCCGAGCACGGGCTCTCCCTGGTCGTAGTGGACCACATGCAGCTCGTGACCTACCCGATGCGGGTCGAGAGCCGGCACCAGGAGGTCAGCGCGATCACCCGGCAGCTCAAACACATGGCGCGCGAGCTGGAAGTGCCCGTGGTGGTGCTATCCCAGCTCTCGCGCGGGGTCGAGCGGCGCGAGGACAAGCGACCGATTCTCTCCGACCTCATGGAGAGCGGCTACATCGAGGCGGAGGCCGACATCGTGGCGTTCATCTACCGCCCGGAGTATTACCGGTACCGCAAGGAGCGCGAGGATGGCTCCTCCCAGCTTGTGGGCGGCCCGGTCGCCGCGGGTCCGGGCGGCGAGGGCCTTGCGGAGGCGCCACGAGACGATACCGCCGAGATCATCGTCGCCAAGAACCGCACGGGCCCGACCGGGGTGTGCGAGCTGGTGTTCCAGGGGAAGTACCGACGTTTCGCCAACAAGGCGCGTGGCATCGGTCCCGCGCCGGAGCCGGAGTGGGACCCGTTCTAGGCGGCCCGGGCGCTGAGCGGGCGAGGCGGACTAGTGCACGGCTTGGCTTCGGAGGGCAACCATGGCCCGACTGCTGGCAAGGGCCGCATGGGGGCATCTCACCGATACGTTCCTGATCGGTACCGGTGTGCTCCTTCTGGCCGGATGGATCGGGGCCTACCGGCTCCGATACCCGTATGTCGGCTGCCTCGGGCTGGCGCTGCTCTGTGCGGGCGTCAAGCATGCCGGGGAGTTCGTGCCCTGGGTCGAGACGGGGCTTCTCGTGATCGCGTTCGTGGCCGCATGCTACACTGGGATCCTCATGGTGGCGCACTCGGTATCGAACCTGCAGAAGGCCTCGTCGGAGATCGAGAAGCGACGGGAGGAGCGCCTCGCGCGCCTGGCCGCCGAACTGAAGGAGCTGTCCTCGCAGCCGAAGAATCCAAGCGAGGACAGGGACTGACAGGACCAACTGTCCAGGTGTCACCGGGCGGCGCCCAGAGGGGACGGCCATGAGAGGTGCGCCGATACGCGCGTATGCCGATACCTCGGTGTTCGGTGGCGTGGTGGATCCTGAGTTCTCAGAGGCGAGTCGGCGCTTTCTCGAGCACGTGCGCGAGGGTCGGGTTAGTCTGGCCATATCGGGTCTTGTCCAGGAGGAGATCCAGGAAGGGCCTGAGCCTGTCAGAGCAGCCTTGGACGATATGCTCAGCTATGCGGAACTCGTGGAGATCGAGCATGATGCTTACGCCCTCCACGTAGCCTACGTGAAGTATGAGGTCGTTACGGAACGGTGGGCGGCGGATGCGCTGCATGTGGCCACGGCCTCAGTATCACGGTGTGCCATGATCGTGAGCTGGAACTTCCGGCACATCGTGAACTTCAGACGCATCCCGTTGTACAATGCGGTCAACGCGCTCATGGGGTACCCGCCAATGGCGATCCACTCCCCGCCGGAGGTGCGATTCGATGAAGAAGAGCTTTGACTGTGTGGAACTCCAGCACGAGGGTGGGCAGAGGGTATTCGCGCGCCTAGCGGGGATGACCCTGGACGAGAAGGTCGCCTACTGGCGGGAGCGAACCGGGGTCCTCAGGCAGCGTCAGGCCGCCCTGCGGGAGCAGCGGAAGCTCGCACGCACTCGCGGATAGCGATCGCCCTCGCCCTCCAAAGTCCACGGTTCCCCCATGACACCCGGGGGTGGGCAACTCGGGGCCTCAGGGGAGCGCTCGCCAACGACGAGGAGTTGACGGGAGACCATTCGCATGAAGGTCTTGGTTGTCGGCAGTGGCGGCCGGGAGCACGCTCTCGTCTACAAGATCGCGCAGAGCTCGAAGGTCGAGAGGATCTACTGCGCGCCCGGCAACGCCGGCATCGAAGAGTTGGCCGAGCGAGTGCCCGTTCAGGCCGACGACCTTGAGGGCCTCGCCGGTTTCGCCCAGAAGGAAGCGATCGACCTCACGGTCGTCGGGCCGGAGGCGCCTCTCTGCGCGGGCATTGCCGACCTGTTCACCAAGCGGGGGCTGAGGGTGTTCGGGCCCACGAGGTCAGGCGCGCGGCTCGAGGGAAGCAAGGTCTTCTCCAAGAACTTCTTCCGCCGCCACAAGATCCCGACGGCCGACTACCAGGTCTTCGATGACCCGGCGGCCGCCGCTACGTACATCCGAGCCCGCGGCGCGCCCGTTGTCGTCAAGGCGGATGGCGAGGCCAAGGGTAAGGGCGCCGTCGTCGCCGAGGACCTGGACACCGCCCTGGCCGCCGTGGATGACATCATGGTGAAGCGCGTGTTCGGAGCCTCGGGCGACCGCCTGATCGTGGAGGAGTTCCTGGTCGGGCAGGAGATGTCGGTACAGGTCTTCACGGATGGCGAGGCGGTCGTACCCATGGAACCCGCCCGCGACTACAAACGAGCGCTCGACCACGACGAGGGCCCCAACACGGGCGGGATGGGCTGCTACTCCCCCGTGCCCCTCGTGAGCCCGGACATCATGAACGCGGCGATCCGCAATATCATCCACCCGACGGTGGCAGGGCTTCGCCAGGAGGGCGTCCGGTTCCGCGGTGTGCTCTACGCCGGCCTGATGCTCACCAACGGCGGCCTGAAGATCCTCGAGTACAACGTGCGGTTCGGCGATCCGGAGGCCCAGGTCGTGCTGCCGCGGATAAAGACCGATCTTGTGGATGTACTGGTGGCGACGGCGGACGGGGAGCTGTCGGCGCTCGATGTCGAGTGGCACGAGGACGCGGCCGTGTGTGTCGTCATGGCCTCCGGCGGCTACCCGGGGGCGTACGAGACGGGGAAACCCGTCCACGGGCTGGAGCGTGCCAAGGAGATGCGGAATGTCGTCGTCTTCCACGCGGGAACAGAGCGCAGAGATGGGCAGGTCGTGACCAGCGGAGGCCGCGTGCTCGGGGTCACCGGCCTGGGGGCAGACATCGGGGAAGCCCGGCGAACGGCGTATGCAGCCGTCGAAGTGGTATCATTCGAGGCGGCGGAGTTCCGCGGCGATATCGCCAAGGGAGTGGCGCGGTGAAGCGCGTGGCCGTGATGATGGGCAGTGAGTCTGATCTGCCCGTGATGCGCAAGGCGAAGGACGTTCTCGACGGCCTGGGCGTTCCGTGCACGATGACCATTGCCTCAGCACACCGCACGCCGGACCGGGTCATCGAGCTGGTCGCATCCTATGAGGCGGACGACGTAGGCGTGATCATCGCGGGGGCCGGCGCCGCGGCCCACCTGGCCGGGGCCGTTGCCGGGCGCACGGTGTTGCCGGTCATCGGAGTGCCCCTTGCCTCGGGGGCCCTGCAGGGCCTCGATGCACTACTCGCCACAGTCCAGATGCCTTCGGGTGTACCGGTGGCCACCGTTGCCGTCGACGGGGCCGCCAACGCGGGCGTTCTCGCCGCGCAGATCCTGGCGGTCCACGATACTACATTGGCGGAGCGTCTCCGGAAGCGCCGCGCCGAGAGCGCCCAGACGGTGCTCGACAAGGCTCGCGAGCTCGAGGATGGGTAAGGCGCGATCTCTCGAACCGAGAAGCCGGTCGCGCCGGCAGAGGCCGTGCGAGAGCGGCCGGCGGCGCTCGGCGGGTAGCAGTCACCATTCCCTGAACGCGGAGGTCCATCCGCGGTGAGTGCACCAATGCCGCAGTACATCCAGTATGGCAGCCACATCCTCGATAGCCCTCGCGAGGAGTGTGGCCTCATCGGCATCTACACGCGGGACACGGAGAGCTTGGGTCGACGCTGCTTCTTCGGTCTCTTCACTCTCCAGCACCGCGGCCAGGAGAGCGCCGGGATCGCCGTTACCGACGGCCAGACCATCTACCACCACAAGGGCATGGGCCTGGTGACCCAGGTCTTCACCGAGGACAACGTCGCCGAGCTGACGGGTACCATCGGCATCGGCCATGTGCGCTACTCCACGACGGGATCGACGACCCTCCGGAACGCTCAGCCCATCCTCGGCAACTTCCGGGGCATGCCGTTCGCCTTGGCGCACAACGGGAACCTGATCAACGCCGCGCCGCTGCGAAGGGAGATCGAGCAGGGCGGGATTGTCCTCAGCTCGACCTCGGACAGCGAGCTGATCGTCAAGCTCATCGAGATCTCGGAACACACGGACTTCACGGAGGCGCTTCTGGCGGCGCTGCAGCGGATCCAGGGCGCCTATGCGCTAGTGATAATGACGCCCGACCGGCTGATCGGGCTCCGTGACCCGTGGGGCATCCGCCCCCTGGTCATCGGACGCGCGGAGGGGGACGACTACGTCCTCGCCTCGGAGACGTGCGCGCTCGGGCTGCTCGGCACTCGGTTCGTTCGCGAGGTCGAGCCGGGCGAGATGGTCACCATCCACGACGGCGAGCTGCGCGCCGAGCGCGCGGAACGCTATGTCACCGATGCCCTGTGCGTGTTCGAGTTCATCTACTTCGCTCGGCCCGACAGCCGGATGTACGGCCGAGTGCTCTACGAATCCCGTCGTAGCATGGGGCACATGCTGGCGCAGGAGCACCCGGTGAACGCCGACCTCGTGATCGGGATCCCCGACACAGGCATTCCGGGCGCCATCGGCTACGCCGAAGCAGCGCGGATCCCGTTCGCCCACGGTCTGGTGAAGAACCGGTACATCCAGCGCACCTTCATCCAGCCGGACCAGCGCATGCGCGAGATGGGGGTGCGCATGAAGCTTGCGCCCCTGCCGGACGTGCTCCAGGGCAAGCGAGTCGTCGTGGTGGACGACTCCATCGTCCGTGGCACGACAACGGGGCCCCAGGTGCAGCTCCTGAGGGACGCCGGCGCCGCGGAGGTACACCTCCGCATCTGCGCCCCGCCCATCAAGTACCCCTGCTTCTACGGGATCGACATGGCGAACCAGAAGGAGCTCATCGCGTCCCGCATGACGGTCCCGGAACTCGAGCGTCACCTCGGGCCGGACTCCCTCGGTTACCAGTCCATTCCGTCGCTCGTGAGGGCACTGGGCATCCCGCGGAACCGGTTCTGCCTCGCGTGCTTCGACGGACGTTATCCATGCCCCATCCCTGAGGACATCAAGGTCACGAAGTTCGCCCTCGAGGAGGCGGTCTCCGGTGCGGAATGAGCCTCGACCCAGCGTGACGTACGCCCACTCCGGTGTCAGCTTCGATGCCGCAGAGGAGACCATCCGACGTTTCAGGGCCGCCGTGGAGGCGACCCACGGTCCCGAGGTACTCGGAGGCATAGGACACTTCGGCGGCCTCTTCCGGCCGGATCTGACCGGCATGGCGGACCCCGTGCTCGTATCGGGCGCGGACGGGGTCGGCACGAAGCTCAGGATCGCGTTCGCGACGGGCATCCACGACACCGTCGGCATCGATCTCGTCGCCATGTCGGTCAACGACATCCTGATGCTGGGAGCGCGGCCGTTGTTCTTCCTCGACTACCTGGCCGTCGCCAGGGTCACTCCGGAGCGGGACTCCAGGATCGTCGCCGGCGTGGCCGAGGGGTGTCGCCGCGCGGAGTGTGCCCTGATCGGCGGGGAGCTGGCCGAGCTGGGCGACCTCTACCACGAGGACGAGTACGATCTGGCGGGCTTTGCGGTGGGCGTCGTGGACCGGGCCCGCATCGTGGACGGCAGCAAGACGGCGGTGGGCGACGTGCTCGTGGGCGCCGAGTCCAGCGGCCTCCACTCCAACGGGTACAGCCTCGCGCGGCGCGCGGTCCTGGGCCATGCCGGCCTGCGGCTCGATGACGAGCTGCCCGGCTGTGGGCGATCCGTGGCTGAGGAAATGCTGGAGCCGACCACTATCTACACCCGGCACATTCGCACGCTGCTTCAGCAAGTCGATGTCCGCGGTCTGGCGAATATCACGGGCGGCGGCATCGTCGACAACGTCGCGCGCGCAATCCCCGATGGGCTCTGCGCCGAAGTGCAAGTCGGTTCCTGGCCGGTGCACCCGGTCTTCACCTTCATCCAAAGGAGCGCCAAGGTGGAGTTCGAGGAGATGCACCGGGTGTTCAACATGGGGGTCGGGTTCGTGGCCACCGTACCCGAGTCGGGTGCCGACCGGGCCATCGAGACGTGCGCGGAGTTGGGGACACGTGCCTACCGCATCGGCGTCGTGCGCGAGGCGACGAGCCCGCGCAAGGTTGAGCTGCTACGGTAGACCGGGCCGGTTGGGGGCCCACCGAGCTTCGCTCGGTCCCCCCCATGCGGCCCCTCCTGGGTCAGACCAAGTCAAGGCGGTGCGTGCGCTATGGGTGGCGAGTTCCGCATTGGTGTCCTTGTCTCAGGGCGAGGGAGCAACCTCCAGTCCATCATCGACGCGTGCGCGGATGGGCGGGTCGCCGGCCGTGTGGCGGTGGTCGTCAGCGATGTCGAGGACGCGTATGCACTGGAGCGCGCACGCAAGCACGGCATCGAGGCCATCTACCATGCTCCGGGGCGCCTCAAGACGCGGCTCGAGCCGGAACGCGAGGAGGCGCTCGTCGCGCTGCTGAAGGGCCGCCGAGTGGACCTCGTGTGCATGGCCGGGTTCATGCGGATCATTCACGAGCCGCTGCTGACGGCCTTCGAAGGCCGGATCATGAACATCCACCCTTCGCTGCTCCCCGCGTTCTCCGGACTGGATGTCCAGAGGGCCGCCATCGACTATGGCGCCAAGTTCTCCGGCTGCACCGTGCACTTCGCTACCGCCGACTTCGATGCGGGCCCGATCATCCGGCAAGTCGTGGTGCCCATAGAGGATGACGATACACCCGAGACGCTCGCGGCGAGCATCCTTCAGCAGGAGCACCGGATCTACCCGGAGGCCATCCAGCTCTTCATCGAGGGCCGGCTGAAGGTCGACGGGCGCCGTGTGCTCACGCTCGCGAAGCAGGGGGAACCGTAGGGGCGCTGCTTGCTGCGCCCTCGCGTCTCCCCTGGCGTCACCACAGGGAAGGTGGAAGGAATGGCACGTATCCAGCGCGCACTGGTGAGCTGCTTCGACAAGACCGGGGTCGCTGAGTTCTGCAAGGAGATCTCGAGCTTGGGCATCGAGATCGTGTCCACGGGCGGTACCGCGCGGTCGCTCCAGCAGGCGGGAATCCCCGTGACCGGCATCTCCCATGTGACGGGATTCCCGGAGATGCTCGACGGACGCGTGAAGACCCTTCACCCGAGGATCCATGCCGGGCTTCTCGCACGGCGGGACAAGCCGGAGCATCTCGCCCAGCTCGCCGAGCACGGGATCGTGCCCATCGGCCTCGTGGTGTGCAACCTCTACCCTTTCAGTGATACCGTGGCGAAGTCCGACGTCACTGAGGCGGAGGCGGTCGAGATGATCGACATCGGGGGACCGTGCATGATTCGCGCGGCCGCGAAGAGCTTCGCCGCTGTCACGGTCATCACCCATCCCTCACAGTATGCGACAGTCCTTCGGGAGCTACGCGGCAATGACGGCGACACAACCCTTCCGACCCGCCGTCGCCTGGCCCTTGCCGCCTTTGCGCACACGTCGGCCTACGATGCCGCCATTGTCGGGTATCTGTCACTATGAGAATGGGGGACCCATGCGTCGCTTGGATGTCAGTCTGGATGATGTTCAGAAGGTCTATGCCGGTCCGGAGCGTCAGCTATGGCAGCTCATCATGGGCGAGCAGGTTCACGCCGGCGGCATGGCTGCATCAATGCGCCTCGCTGATGCTGCGGCGATCGAGCCCGATTGGCACGGAGTCGACCTGTGTTGCTGCATCGGCGGCGGGGTGCGGTTCCTGGTGAAGCGCCGCGGCTGCAGGATGGTGGGTGTGGATGGCACAATGGCGGCTCTCGATGAGGCCCGACGGATCACCGCTGAGGACGGCCTCGCCGATCGCGCGGAGTACCGCCTGGGCGATGTGATGGCAGCTCCCGCCGAGGACGAGGAGTTCGACTTCGTCTGGGGCGAGGACGCGTGGTGTTACGTGGTGGACAAGGGGAAGCTGATCTCAGAGGCCTTCCGCATCCTGAAGCCGGGCGGCACCATCGCGTTCACCGACTGGGTCGAGGGCCCACAGGGGCTTGCCGACGATGAGGCGGAACGCATCTGTCGCTTCATGACATTCCCCTACCTGGAGTCGCTGCCGGGCTATGGGCGGTTGCTTCGGGAGGCGGGCTTCGTGGACATCCACAGCCTTGATCTCACCATCGAGTTCGCAGGGCACGTAGACCTATACATCCGCATGTTGACCGAGCAGCTCACCTACGACGCGCTCAAGATCATCGGCGATGACACGAACCTGTTCCGCTCCCTCGGCGGCGAGATGGACTATATGCGCCAACGCTGCCATGAAGGCAAGATGGGCAAGGGGCAGTGGGTGGCCCGGAAGCCCCATTGGGCCCTCTCAGGGCGGCACTCGCTTACGTGACGTGCAGGTGACGTCGCGGCGCCGAGGGAAGAGGCGCCAAGCGGCTACAACGCCGCAGGGAAGGAGGTGTAGTTGTGCGCAAGCTGCTCGTGGGTCTTCTGGTGGCCATGTTCGTCCTGCCGATCGTGCTGGCGGGGTGCAAGTCCCCCAAGAAGGAGGATGCCGACCTCAAGGGCGTGGACCAGTCCAACCCGCCGTGGAAGGCGGCCAAGCCGGAGCCGGGCAAGAAAGGCGAGTAGCAATAGGAGCGACAAGACGAGGAGGTGTGTGCTGTGTCGAAGCGACGTGGGTTCACGCTGATCGAACTTCTAGTAGTCATAGCGATCATCGCGATCTTGGCGGCCATCCTCTTCCCGGTGTTCGCCAAAGCGCGCGCGAAAGCTCGTCAGGCCAGTTGTCAGTCCAACATGAAGCAGATCGCCACGGCGATCCTGATGTACAACACGGACTACGAAGGCTACGCGATTCCGAACTGGAATCGCAATTGCGCCGCTCCGGGCTGGGACTGGATGGAGCTGTCCCAGCCCTACGCGAAGAACTGGAACCTCTATGTCTGCCCGTCGGGCGCATTCGGTGTGACTGCCGGGTGGTCGCCGTTCTTCCAGCAAGCCTGTGCCATCCCCCTTGGGCGCTCGTTCGAGGGCCGGCGCGGCGGCTATGGCGTCAACTCGGGACGGGGCTGTTGCACGACGGACCAGCAGCTCGGCTGGGGACCTTGCAGCTCACCGGCGAACCTGCGGAAAGAGGACATGATCTCCCAGCCCGCCGGCGTCATCCTCGTCACGGAGATCCGGGATGGCGCGATCGGCTGCGGGATGGTGTGCGGCACGTGGCACACAGGCTACTGGAACCCCTGGGGTGTGGCGCCGGTCAACAACGTTGCGGACCGCCACAATGAGGGCTGCAACCTGGCGTTCGCGGATGGCCACGTGAAGTGGATGAAGAGGGAGGCAATCTTCGCCGATCCTTCGCTGTGGGGCAAGCCATAGTCTGCCGTTCGCGGTACCGTCAACAGGAGTGGTCGCTCGGGGCGCCGGATGCTTCCGGCGCCCCGAGTCTCCTGGGGTCCTATGCTATACTCGCAACGCGCCGCAGAGCCTGCGCGACACCGCGATCACATCCGATGAGGGGGCTTCCTTCGTGGAGGTCTGGGTTCGCCGATGGCACAGCACCTGACCGACCGGCTCGACCGGGCGGCCAGGGAGGCTGCCCAGCAAAGCCCCGTCGGACACTTCTGCCAGTACGTACCCCCCGAGCTAGTCGAAGCCGCGGGCCGAGTACCCGTGCGGCTGGGCGGCCGAGGGTGCGGCACCGCCGAGAGCCGCGGCGAGAGCTACCTCCATTCGGACTGCTGCAGCTTCTGCAAGGAATCCCTCGGCCTTCGAGCTACCGGCGACCCCCTCTCCGCGTCCGTCTCCGCCGTCATCGTGCCCTCGACCTGTGACATGATGCGCCGCCATGGCGAGGTATGGAGCGAGGAGTTCGGCGTTCCCGTCTACGCGCTGAACGTCCCCACGACGTCCGACGACGGCAGCACGCTCGCCCACTTCGGCCGAGAGCTCGCCGGCCTCATGGAATGGCTGCACGAGCTTCCCATGCCACAGACTGGCAGTGGCACCGGCGTCCCAGCCGGCGGGGTGGCGCCGAGCTCCCTTGCCGAGGCCATCGACGGCTGGTCGCGTGTGCGTGCCGCACTGCGCGACCTACGCCCTCATCTCTCCGCGCGGGCCTTGCATCTCGCGGTCCACCTTAGCTTCATCGGCCCCTCCGACGAGGCACTGGCGCGCCTCGACGACCTGGAGCCGGACGAACCAGCGGGCCCGCGCTTACGACTCATGGTCGCCGGCGGGCCCATCGCATCGGGAGACACGCGTCTGTTCGATATCGTCGACGCCCTTCCCGGCGTCGGGATCGTGGCGAACGCGACCTGCACGGGCGAACGGTGGGCCGAGGCGCCCGAGCCTGCCGCTGCAACCCTCGACGCGCTCGCGGCGGCCTACCTCGATCGCGTCCCCTGCGCCTGGCGGAGGCCGAACGCGGCGCTCTACGACTACCTCCGGCGCCTCGTCGCCGAGCGCGGGGTCGACGGAGTCATCGTGCGGACACTGCCCTTCTGCGATGTGTGGGCGGCCGAGGTCCAACGAATGCGGGGCGAGCTGGGGATCCCGCTCCTGCACATCGACACGAGCTACTCGGCCTCCTCGACGGAGCAGCTTCGTACGCGCGCGAGCGCCTTCATCGAGTCACTGGAGAGCGGGACGCGCACGCGCGCAATCGGCAGTCGCTTCCGAGTGGCGGACCGAGCCGCCTCTTGCGCACGGCGTGGCGAAAGGGCGGCCGTGCCCCCTCTGGTCGACGAGCTGCCGGATCGAGCGTTCGGGTACGTGGATCCGCCCGCCCAGTCGATCTGCATGGAGCAGTGGGACGCCGTTTTCGCACGGCTTCCCGAGGAGGTCGTATCGGCATACCGTTACCTGCGTGATCGGCCGGAGTTCTCGACGCCCTACATGATGCCCCTGTCCGAGTTCGCTCGCGCCGGCGACGAACGGCTCGCATCCCTGCGGTACGACAACTCGCTCGCGGCACTGCGCGTATGGTGCTTCCTTGAGACCGAGGAGACGCGGCTCTTTGACGCCCACGCGGCCGGCAAGAAGGTCTTCGGAGTGATGAAGGACCTCGGCACGATCCCGGTCCTGGCGTACGCCTCGCCGAATGCGGTGGCCTTCTACCCGGAGGGCGCCTGGTGGCTGCCGTGTATCAAGCAGATGCACGGCGGCCTGCTGCGCCGGGCTGCACGGATGGGCTTTGGGGACGGCATGTGCCCGGCGCGGGCGATGCTCGGGGCGCTGGAGACGGGCACTCACTGGCCGATACCGGACCTGTTCATCGGCGGCGTCGGTGCGTGCTGCGACGACATGTCCGCGATCATGCAGCAAGCCGAGACGATGGGCGCGCGTGTCCTGTGGTGGGAGCTGCCGATGCGCGGCGACCGACCTGAATCGCCATCGGTGGAGCTACCGAACGGCGAGCCGTGCCCGGCGCGGCTCGTCGATCTCACCGTGGCCCAGATCGAGCGAGTTCGCGAGGGCATGGAGGGGGTGCTCGGTGAGTCGCTGACCCACGACCGGCTCGCCGAGGGCATCCGCGCCGCGAACCGGGTGCGAGAGGTGCTCGGCGAAGTGCGGGACCTGGCCTACGGCGCGGACCCATCGCCCGCGCCCGCGCTGGAGACGCTCATCTGCGAGATGTTCGCCATCCACTTCTGCTCCGACCGGGATGAGTCGCTCCGGGTGCTGGAGCACTTCCGCGACACGCTCCGTGCCCGCGCCCGCCGCGGCGAAGGTGTGCTGCCCACCGATGCGTGCCGGGTCACCTGGGTGAACCCGGTGGCAGACCTGCGAATGGTCAACCTCTTCGAGGAGCTGGGCGGCCGAGTCGCCGGGTCGGAGTTCCTGTTCACCCACGCCCTGACCATGCTGCGAGAGGACGTCGACCCACTTACGTCCTTGGCTTTGGGCGTGCTGCAGGACCCGATGATCGGCTCGGCCCGGTACCGCGCACAGCGCGTGATCGACCAAGTGGACCGCTACAACGCCGAGGGCGTGCTCATCACTCGGATCCCCGGCGCTTCTCACTGTGGCTCCGAGGGCCTCCTCATCGCGAACCAGATCCGCCGGCAGCGAGGCCTTCCGGTCCTGGAAGTCGAGGTGCCGCCGCTCATCGATGCGCACGAGTCCCAGCTCCGGACCCGGCTCGAAGCGTTCTTCGAGACGATCCGGTCAAGGAGGCACCCATGATCGCTCTGGGCATCGATGTGGGCTCGCGCACCGTGAAGGCCGTCGTCCTGGATAGCGACACGGGCACGGTACTCGGCACATCGCTCTGCGACGCAGGCCCCGACCCGGGACACGTCGCCGCGGACGTGATGGCGAAGGCGATGGCTCGCGCGTCGGTCTTGCGAGACCAGCTGGGTCGCGTGGTGGCGACCGGGTACGGCCGCGCCGCCGTCGCCGACCGCGACGAGACGATCACGGAGATCACATGCCACGCGGCGGGCGTCGCGTGGCTCGATCCCACGGCGCGCACCGTCATCGATATCGGCGGCCAGGACAGCAAGGTCATCCGAGTGGAGCCGGGAGGCGCGGTGATCGACTTCGTGATGAACGACCGCTGCGCCGCGGGTACCGGGCGGTTCCTCGAGCTCGCGAGCCGGCTGACAGACGTTCCCCTCGAGGAGCTGGGCGCCCGCGCTGCGGCGGCTGAGAGCGCGGTGGAGATCAGCAGCATGTGTGTCGTCTTTGCTGAGTCCGAGATCCACGGCCTCCTGGCGCGCCGCACCCCCATCGGCTCGATCCTCGCCGGGGCTCACCGGGCATGTGCGCTGCGCATCGTCGGCTTTGTGGACCAGCTTGGCCTTGAGGAGGCCGTCGTGATGGTCGGGGGCGTCGCTCGCAACGAGGGCATGGTACAGGCGGTCGCGGCCGAGCTGGGCGTAGGGGTGTCCGTACCCGAGGAGCCGCAGCTCGCCGGCGCCCTCGGCGCCGCGGTCCTCGCCGCCCGGCGCGCCTCACATCACCCCGTCACGCCCACAACGCGCTGATGGGGACCGCCCACAGCCGTTCCCCGCAGTGTGCAGATCCGCCACGCTATGGTGGATCTTCCACCGCGACGTGGCGGATTCCCCCACGAGCGGTCGCGGGAAGACCACCTCTCGAACCACCTCCCGATGGGAACCATCGTAGGGACAGTGTGCATCCGTGGACGGTTGCCCGCAGCGCGACGCAGTCGCTATGATGCGGGCGCATCTCGCGGCAAAGGCCGCAGCCGAAGCGCACGGAACGGAGCCCTCCCTCATGCATGTCGGCCTCGCACTCGCGCTGGTTATCCTGACCGTCGTACTCCCGCTGACGCAGGCACCCATCCAGGCCAGTCCCGCTTCGCAGGCCACCATCCGCCAAGCGTACGAGCGTGCGGAGCGGTTGTCGTCCGGTGCGTTGACGAAGCTGGTCTACAAAGGCAAGGTCGTCGCCCACTGGATCGCGGACGGGCCCAGGTTCTGGTACCGCAACGATGTGCGCGGCGAGCGCGAGTTCATCCTCGTCGATGCCGAGAAGGGTACGCGGGGACCAGCGTTCGACCACGGGCAGATGGCCGCGGCGGTCTCGGAGGCAACGGCCAGCAAGGCGGACGCGAAGCACCTGCCGTTCGGGGCCATCGCGTTCGTCGATGACGGCGCCGCCGTGGAGTTCGTCATCGGCGCGACGCGCTTCCGGTGTGATCTCTCCACCTACGTCTGCGCCAAGCTCGAACCGGCTGAGGCAGCGTCCCCGCCCAGCAAGAGCGACGAGGCCCCCACGGAGGAGACGCCGCCATCAGCGGACGCCCCCTCGCCCGATGGCCGCTACGTGGCCCTCATCCGCGACCACAACGTGGTGCTACGGGACGTCGCCTCAGGTGAAGAGGTCCGGCTTACCGACAGCGGAGACGCTCAGCACGTGTTCGGTTACCTTTCCTGGTCGCCGGACTCAGCCCATGTCGTCGCCCTCCGCACGCAGCCGGGCGACCACCTCGAGATGTACGCCGTCGAGTCGCGGCCGGCAGACTCGCTTCGCCCGAAGCTCCACACCACTGTGTACGAGCTTCCGGGAGATCGGCTCGATGTGCACGAGCTGTGGCTCATCGATATCGCAGCGCGCAGCGCGGTCCCGGTGCAGACCGATCCAGTCGACTGGTGGGGGCCGCCGGTGCCACGGTGGAGCGCGGATGGGCGAACGTTCACCTTCGAGCAGACCGACCGCGGGTTCCAGCGCAACCGGGTCATCGAGGTCAACGTCGCGACCGCCACCACCCGCACCGCCGTCGATGAGCGGAGCGACACATTCCTTCCGCCGATGAACAAGATGATCCACTACCTCGACAGCACGAACGAGATCCTGTGGGCATCGCGCTGCAGCGGCTGGGACCATCTCTACCTGATCGACGCGCGGACGGGTGAGGTGAGGAACGCGGTCACGCAGGGCGAGTGGGTCGTGCGAGGCATCGAGAAGGTGGACGAGCGGGCTCGCACCGTTCTCTTCAAAGCCGGTGGCATCAACCCGAAGCAGAACCCGTACCTGGTGCACTTCTGCCGGGTGAACCTGGACGGGACTGGCTTGATCGACCTGACTCCCGCCAATGGCCATCACCAGGTCGAGTTCTCGCCCGACGGCCGGTTCTACATCGACTCCTACTCCCGGGTCGATCTCGCACCGGTGACCGAGTTGCGACGCACGGCGGACGGCAGTCTCGTTCGCACTCTCGAGCGCGCGGATGTGAGAGATCTCCTCGCCACCGGCTGGCAGTGGCCCGAGACCTATCGCGCCAAGGGCCGGGACGGCAAGACGGATATCTGGGGCGTGATCTTCAGGCCCTCGACGCTCGACCCGGCACGGAAGTACCCGATCATCGAGAGCATCTACGCGGGCCCGCAGGGCTCATCGGTGCCGGCGACATTCAGCGCGGCCCACGGCGCGCAGGCGTATGCAGAGCTGGGGTTCATCGCAGTGCAGCTCGACGGGATGGGCATGAACTGCCGCTCGAAGGCATTCCACGACATCGCCTACAGGAACCTTGGCGATAGCGGCTTCCCCGATCGCATCCGCTGGATGCGGGCCGCGGCGCGGAAGTACCCCTACATGGACATCACCCGCGTCGGTGTCTTCGGCCATTCCGCGGGCGGCTACAACGCAGCCCATGCGCTGCTCGTTCATCCGGAGTTCTACAAGGTCGCCATCGCCTGCTCGGCCAACCACGATCACCGAACCGACAAGGTGTGGTGGAATGAGTTGTGGATGGGCTACCCGGTCGGGCCGCACTACGAGGAGCAGTCCAACATCACCCTCGCGAGGAACCTGCAGGGCAAGCTCCTTCTCGTCCATGGTGAGCTGGATGACAACGTGAACGTTCATGCCTCGACGATGCAGTTCGTCAAGGCCCTCATCGAGGCAGACAAGGACTTCGACCTCATCATCAAGCCCGGCGACGGCCACGGCTACTCCGGCACCTACGTCCAGCGACGGATGTGGGACTACTTCGTGCGGCATCTCAGGGGCGAGGAGCCACCGGAGGGCTACCAGATCGCGGTTGCCGGCGGCGCCGAGTGCACGATCACGATCCGCAACGACCTCACGGCCCCGGTGGCCGTGTTCTGGGTGGATCCCGACGGCAACTACAAGAAGTACCACGACCTCGCGCCCGGCGCGGAAGTGCAGCAGCACACCTTCTACGGTCACGACTGGGTGGCGGAAGCTGACGGGCGCATCGTGTCGCGGTTCGCGGCGAGCGCGGGCAACCTGGAGTGGGACATCCTGGGCGAGTAGTCATGACTTCCCAGCCGGCGGCTTCCGTGTATGATGGTCCGGGGGAACACGTTCGTCGCGACCTGCGGAGGATCCGTGGCGGTGGACAGGGACAAGGCCCGCATCCAGTGCATCGTCGATGGCGTCGTTCAGGGCGTCGGCTTCCGCATGTTCGTCCACCGCGTGGCGCGAGAGTTGGGCCTTGTCGGCTACGTACGGAACGCAAACGATGCTCGCGTCGAGGTCGTTGCCGAGGGCCCGCGTCCCGCCATCGAGAAGCTGATCGATCTCGTGGAGCGCGGCCCCTCGATGGCCCAGGTCATCGAGATAGACCTCGAGTGGGGCACCCCGACCGGCGAGTTCACCGACTTCACCATCCGGCGGTAGGGGGGCCGACCGGCGGGAAGTGCAGTCCGCAGTAAGCGTTCATGGCATCCAGCGCGTTGTCGCGTCGGAAGATGACCGTGCGCGCGTCCACCATCTCGACGTCCGTCCGCGCCCAGAAGCCCTCGCACATCTCCGAGCGGAGGTACTGCGCGCGGAGCTCGCACGAACCCTTCGGAAGCTCCAAGGGCCGCATCGACCCGGCGGCCCGAACGGCTTCGGCGGCGTGGGCGCG
>Ga0315288_10004272_pt1 | contig 18170 bp, 15 predicted proteins | sample YL17G11_20_MG_FD_203454 | JGI IMG/M metagenome (GOLD analysis project Ga0315288, IMG submission 203454) | Sediment microbial communities from Yellowstone Lake, YNP, Wyoming, USA - YL17G11_20 | ecosystem: Environmental > Aquatic > Freshwater > Lake > Sediment | place: USA: Wyoming | collected... | reverse complement strand
GCACCCGGCCGTGGCCCTTGAGAGCCATACCGTGGGTAGCTGGGCTCCGGTAGGCAGGACGATGCCGGACGTTGTAGAAGCCTGGAAAAAAATGAATAATGCGATTGGGAATGAGGCCATTACCCGGGCAGCCAAGGAATATGATGAGGTACTGTTCAAGAAGCTGTTCCGTGTGCCTCTCTGGTCGTCCCATGTTGCTTATGCCGTGAATCAGAGGGTTGAGTCGTACGATCCGGTACCGGGGGTGATTTTTCCGATCCGTTTTGAGTACGTCAAGCTGAAGGATTGACGGGAAAACAGAGACACGGGCGGGCTTTTAATGTGGCTTGGTTAAGAGCCCGCCCGAAAATCTCTGTTGACAATATTAGAAGCGTCTTTCCCTGCGAACTGAGTTGAAAGGGAATTCACATGGTTAGATATATCCTGAGAAGAATTATTCAGGCAGGTATTTGCCTCTTGGGCATTAGTGTTATCGTGTTCTTCTTGAGCCATCTGAGTGGCGACCCTGCATTGCTCATGGCCTCGCCGGACGCAAAACCGGAGGATATAGAAGCCCTCAGGATTACGCTCGGCTTGAATAAACCCCTGCACGTCCAGTTCTGGATGTTTATCTCCAAGGCCGTCCGGGGTGATTTCGGTCAATCCATCCGATGGGGTAAGCCTTGTCTGGAAGTGTGGCTTATACGATTTCCGAACACTCTTTTGCTTGGCGGGGCAGCAATGGCGTTCACCCTTGTGGTCGGCATTCCGACAGGCATATTGTCCGCCGTCACGGCCGGGCGCTGGTTTGATAACTTTGGTAAAGCCTTCGCGCTTGCCGGACAGTCTATGCCTGTATTCTGGGTTGGACTCATGCTCATGCTGGTCTTTTCCGTAGCGTTACGCTTGCTCCCTACCTCCGGTATGGGTACCTGGCAGCATCTGATTATGCCCTCTTTTACTTTAGGTTGGTATTTCACCGCCGCCATAACCCGGTTGAGCCGTTCGGCAATGCTGGACATCTTGGATAGCGAATACATTAAGATGGCCAGAATAAAAGGGGTTCCGGAATTTCTGGTCATCCTGAAGCATGGTTTCAGAAATGCAATGATACCCGTTGTAACCCTGGCTGCGCTAAACGTCGTTACTTTACTTAACGGCACAGTGATTACAGAGACGGTTTTTAACTGGCCGGGTATTGGACGCCTGATTGTGGACTCTATCTTTGCCAGGGATTACCCGATGGTCCAGACCTGTGTACTTATTGCGTCCGGGCTTTTCATCTTCACGAATCTCTTTGTCGACATTCTCTACGCATACATAGACCCCAGGATCAAATATCAGTAATCTGTAGTCCGGGAGAAAGGGATGTTAAATTCTCAACCTGTTAGTGAAGCCGAAGAAACAGTGCAGGTTTCGGGGCGCTTGAGTCGGATCAGGGTACGGCGTGGAATACGCGGAATTCCTTGGACTCCGGTGGTAATCTTACTTCTTTTTCTCGTTTGCGGAATATTCGGTAACTTCATTACACCTCATGACCCGATGAAGACGAACCTTGGGGCAGCGAAAGCTCCTCCATTTTGGCAACAGGGGGGCAGCACCAAGTACCTGTTAGGAACTGACGCATTTGGAAGGGATATTTTAAGCCGGATCATAAGAGGGGCAGGGATCTCGCTTCAGGTAGGGTTCGCCGTTGTCATTTTCGCCGGTGCGCTGGGGGCCGTGATCGCCCTGCTAACCGGCTATCTTGGCGGCTGGGTAGATGCGGTACTGATGAGGATTACCGATATGTTCTTATCCATGCCGTATCTGATGATCGCCATCGCTCTGGCCGCCGTCCTCGGGCCGAGTAAGAATAATATCATTCTTATCATGGCGATATTGGGCTGGGCGGGCTACGCCCGGGTATTAAGGGGTGAGGTGCTCCGGATTAAAGGAGCTGACTTCATCAAGCTGGCGATCGTTGCCAGGGCCGGGAACGTGCGAATTATGTTGCGGCACATATTTCCCAATATCGTCAATACCCTGGTTGTCCTGGCCACTCTCCAGCTGGGGATCGTAATCATTATGGAATCTTCGTTGAGCTTTCTCGGGCTGGGAGTGCCGCCACCCGAACCTGCTTGGGGGTCAATGGTGGCCGATGGGCGGGTATTGATGTTCAGTTCCTGGTGGGTAAGTACATGGCCGGGGATCGCCATTCTCCTGGTAGTCCTTAGTTGTAATCTTTTGGGAGACTGGTTGCGCGTGCGCATGGATCCAAAATTCCGGCAATTGTAAGGAATGGGGGAGAACGATTTCCAAAGATAATATCCTAGAGGTCCAGGATCTCAAGACTTATTTTTATACCAGCCGAGGCGTGGTCAAGGCAGTCGATGGGGTCAGCTTCGGATTAAAAAAGGGGGAGACCCTGGGTCTCGTCGGGGAATCCGGGTGTGGCAAGAGCATAACCTGCTTTTCGATCATCCGTCTTGTGCCCCGGCCGGCAGGGCGCATTGTCGGGGGAAGGGTGCTGCTCGAGGGTGAGGACCTGCTGACGAAGAGCGAAAAAGAGATGACCAGAATCCGGGGCAGACGCATAACCATGATTCTCCAGGACCCAATGATGTCGCTGAATCCTCTCTTCACAATCGGTGAGCAGGTCGCCGAGCCCATACGCATACATCAGAAACTGGGCAAGCTGGCAGTATGGGAGAAAGTCATAGAGATGCTGAGACTTGTCCGCATCCCTTCCCCGGAGGTGAGGATGAGAGAGTACCCACATCAGATGAGCGGGGGAATGAGACAGAGAATCTCGGGGGCCATGACATTATCTTGCCAGCCGGACATTCTTATTGCCGACGAGCCGACCACTGCTCTTGATGTAACCATCCAGGCCCAGTTCCTCAGCCTTCTGAAGGAGATCCAACAGCAGGCCAATCTTTCCATGATCGTGGTCACCCACGATTTCGGCATTGTCGCCCGTATCTGTGATCGGGTAGCGGTGATGTATGCGGGAAAGATTGTGGAGAGCGCCGTAACTCGGGAGCTCTTCAATAACCCCATCCATCCCTATACCAGCGCCCTGCTGAATTCTCTTCCCAAGATGGAAGTGAAGGTCGATCGGCTTTACTCCATCGAAGGGCAGCCACCGGAACTGCATGCCCTACCGCCGGGGTGCAGTTTTTCACCGCGATGTCCCCACGTGAAGGAGGTATGCCTTAAAGATGACCCGCCCCAAAAAGAAATAAAATTAGGCCATTATGCAAGCTGCTGGCTGCACGGGTAAGAGGGAATGTATGGTGAGTGAAATACTATTAGAAGCCAGAAACCTGATGAAATACTTTCCGGTAACGAAAGGCCTCATTTTCTCAAGGCAAATCGGGGCCATCAAGGCAGTCGACGGCATAAGCTTTACCATTAATAGAGGAGAGACATTCGGTCTGGTTGGAGAATCCGGGTGCGGCAAGACAACCACGTCCAGGCTTATCTTGCTCCTGGAGAAGATTACGAGTGGTACCATCCTTTTCGAAGGGAGAGATATCAGCCAGATGTCCCAAACCGAATTTAATCATTACCGGGCGTCAGTGCAAGCCGTATTCCAGGACCCGTACAGCTCACTGAGCCCCAGAATGAAAGTCGGTAATATCATCGCTGAACCTATCGTCATCAATGACAACCTCCGCCTGAAAGAAATCCGTGAAAGGGTAGCCGCCCTGCTTGGAGTAGTAGGTCTGAGAAAGGACGCAAATGAGCTTTATCCGCACGAGTTCAGCGGAGGTCAGAGACAGAGGATTGCTATCGCCAGAGCCCTGGCCCCGAACCCCAGCCTCATTATCCTTGATGAACCGGTGTCTGCCCTCGATGTCTCCATCCGGGCCCAGATCATCAATCTCCTGCGTGATATTCAGATGAAAATGCATTCCACTTTTCTTCTTATTGCCCATGACCTGGCAGTGGTCAAGCACATGAGCAATCGGATCGGAGTCATGTATTTGGGAAAGCTGGTGGAGGTTGCCGAAAGTGAAGAACTCTACTTGCACCCCGTCCACCCTTACACCCGGGCGCTTCTTTCCGCCGCTCTACCTTCTCACCCCGACATTGCACGGGAAATGATTATCCTCCCCGGGGAAGTGCCCAGCGCGCTGAATCCACCGGCGGGTTGCAGGTTTCATCCCCGCTGTTTTAACACCACGGCGATTTGCTCTCAACAGGCCCCGCCCATGAAGGAGATCAGCACCGGCCATCTGGTGGCCTGTCACATGGATTAGTGAGGCTGATGCCCCGAGGCAATGACCACAAGCTAATTTTGCTCTTCGCAAAAGTCAGGGCCCGAGGCCGGACAGCGCACCCCCAATATGCCCGCTCCCGGCGATATGGGTGAGTTTTACAACGTTGGCCCTCATCTCGGCCGCCTTTTCCTCAAGAAATTGAATCAGTGGGTCCCTCATTAGCGTGTCCGCCATTCCGGATCTCCTCCTGCATCAATCCTCTTCAAGGTTGCACCAATATCTTAACGGCCTTTCCTTCCTTGTGGAGAGCGAACGCTTTGTTGATATCCCGAAGATTGAATACCCCGGTAATCAGCGGCCTCAGTTTGAGCTTGGGCAGCATCGCGACAGCCCTGGGAAATGCATACCCAGATCTCACGATGGAACGAAGGGTCAACTCCTTCTCGTATAAATGGTAAGGAGAAACGCCAATCTCTTTTTCGAAAGGATAGACCCCGAGCCAAACAACGGTTCCACGATTATCCACCAGCGAAAGAGCCTGCTTGGCCGCCCCCAGACTCCCACTGGCCTCAAGAATGGAGTTGAAACCCCGTCCATTGGTAAGCTCCTTGCTGATTTTTTCCAGATCCTCCGTAAAAGGATCAACCACCACGTCAGCCCCAAGCTGCCTGGCCAATTCCCTCTTATTCATCATTGGTTCCGAAACCAGCGTCCGGGCTGCCCCAGACCTGATGGCCAGCTGCAATATCAGAAGCCCGATCGGCCCGGCTCCAAATATGGCCACCGCACTGCCAGGATGGATCTCGGCCGCATCAACGGCATGGAGGGCCACGGATGTCGGCTCGGCCAATGCGCCTTCTTCAAGGGAAACGTCGTCGGCAAGCGGGAACACCGAGCCTTCTTTGAAGATGGCGTACTCGGCAAAGCATTTGGCCGAATAAAAAGGCTTTTGGCAGAAATTGGCCATGCCCCCGAAGCAGTAATAACAGGCGCCGCAGGGAGCCCTGAAATACAGCGCGACTCTTTCCCCCTCCTTGTAGCGTCGCACAAGGTTTCCGACCTGGACGATCGTTCCGCAACCTTCATGTCCGATGATTTGAGGCGGTTTTCCGGCAACCGGCAATCGACCCGCAACGATCTCGGGGTCGCCGCCGCATATTCCGCAGTACGCAATTTTCACTTTTATCTGGTCCGGTTTGGGTTCCGGCTCAGGAACTTCATCCACTTCCAAACGCCCGATGTCCTTCCAAATGGCAGCTTTCATCCCACCCCTCCGTCAACGACAACCGTCTGACCGGTCATGTATGCGGATTCCTCACTGGCCAAAAAGATGGCGATTCCGATGATATCTTGCGGAACGCCGACGCTCTTAAAAATAGTCAGTTTCTTTATGCGCTCCCGATTCGCACCCCCGAAGTGGCCCAAGGGTTTGAATTGGCAGAAACATGCGCAGATCATTACCTAAAAGGAATCGTCGTCCCAGAGGCGAAAAATTAATACAACCGCAATAAGAAAAGTGTCATTGCGAGGAGCGGGGCGACGAAGCAATCCCAATAAAAACGAGATTGCCGCGCCCTTCGCCCTGTACACCGTGCGGTGCAGGGCTTCGTGCTCGCAATGACCTGTAACAATATTTATTGCGTCTGTATTAGTTTCCATCCGGAAACTGGCTTTTTCCCCTCCCCCTTATGGATCAAAAATTTTTCCCGGATTCAATATCCCCTGGGGATCGAAAACCTTTTTGATCCCTTTCAAAAGGCCGATCTGGGTTTCGTTAAGGTCCAGAGATAGAAAGGGTTTTCTGGTGAGGCCGATGCCGTGTTCAGCGGTGATCTTTCCGCCCATCTCCAGCACCGCCCGGTAGAGAGATTCCGTGGCTCTGGGGATCGTTCTGGCCCATTCCTCTTTTTCCATTTCATCACTTTTAAAGTAAAGGACATGGACGTTCCCGTCGCCCGCATGCCCCACGCACAGTGGGTTTAGGCGAAATTGTCCGGCAATCGCCTCAGCACTTCTGACCATATCCGCAATCCGGCTCCGCGGGACCACGACATCCATCGTCTCATACGGCCCGCCCACCCGGTTGGCCGCCTCGAAGATGCAGCGCCTTGCTTCCCACAATCTGTTCTGCGCTTCCCGATGCTCGGCCACCAAGAGGTCCCAGGCGCCAAACCGCTGGCAGATCTCGCCCACCACGTTCATTACGTGCTCGAAATCCTCCTTTCGATTTCCGTCCAACTCGATTAAAAGATGGGCGGCCGCCTTGTCGAAGACCACCTCTTTCTGGAGGTATTTCTCCGCCAGGCGAATCGCCGGATTATCCATAAATTCGATCGCCGTGGGAACGATCTTTTCCTGGAGAATGGTGGAAACCGCTTTGGCCGCAGTTGAAAGATCATCAAAGGGCGCGAGTAAATTCACCTTCATCTTCGGCTTCGGAATCAGTCGCAGAATGATCCGGGTGAAAATGGCCAGGGTCCCCTCGGAACCGGTCAGAAGCTGGGTAAGGTTATACCCGGTAACATCCTTCACCACTTTCCTACCGGTGGAGATGATCTCTCCTGTGGGCAGAACTGCCTCCAGCCCACAGACATAATCTTTGGTCGTCCCGTAGCGGACCGCTCGAGGTCCCCCCGATCCCTCGGCAATGTTTCCGCCAATACTGCAGCTGTCCAGGCTGGCCGGGTCCGGCGGGTAAAAGCACCCCTGCTCCTCAACGAGCCGGTGAAGTTCTCCGGTGACGATGCCCGGTTCGGTCACCACCATCAGGTTCTCCTGATCGATTTCGAGAATTTGGTTCATCCGCTCCATGGAAACGAGAATTCCTCCATGAACGGGAAGCGACCCTCCGCTCAGGCCCGTGCCCAGGCCCCGAGGGGTCACGGGGACCGCATACTCCCCCGCCAGACAGATGATCTTGGAAACTTCATCGGCCGAGCGCACTTTCACGACCACATCGGGGAATGCCTGCAGCCCCATCGTTTCATCCCGGCTGTATTTTTCGAGGTTCTCTTCATCTCTTAGGACATACTTCTCGCCGACGATGTCTTCCAGCCTCTTGATCAGGTCTTGAGGTAATCCCTTGCTCACTCTCTTTTCCTTTCTATTTCGCCCGGGGCTCCAGGACGGAATTCCTCTGCCTCCCCAAAAAGATTCCTTCCGTCTGCCCAGCGTCTACACAAAGAAAAAGGAGTTAACTTTATGTTGGCTAACTCCTTTATGGAACTGGTGAGCCGTGCGGGGCTCGAACCCACGACCACCTGATTAAAAGTCAGGTGCTCTACCTCCTGAGCTAACGGCTCTCACGTTGGCTTCATTTAATTGTAGGTGGACCTCCTCCTGCAATCAAGCCCTTTTATGACTTACGGGGTCCGTGTCGGAAGGGGTTGCGGCGCAAGATCGTCTCTTCTCGACGCTCTCCCACAGAGACCAGGATCACTTCGGTGTCTGTTAATTCCTCTACATGTCTTACATAATCCCTGGCTCGGGGGGGGAGGTCCTCGAAATTCCGGATATTCTTCAGTTCGGCCTTCCACCCCGGGATTTCTTCATAAACGGGCTGGCATTCTTGCAGGACCTTTGCCGGCGAAGGAACTTCTTCATATCGCTGGCCCTGGTATCTGTAAGAGGTACAAATCCTGATGGTCTCAAACTCACTTAGCACATCCATCTTAGTCAGGGCGATGCCGGTGAGACCGTTTAGCCGGATGGCATCTTTTAGCAGGGGAATGTCCACCCAGCCGCACCTGCGCGGCCTCCCTGTGGTCGCCCCGAACTCCCGTCCCCTTTCCCGGAGTTTCTCGCCCACCTCATCCTTAAGCTCCGTGGGGAAAGGCCCGCCTCCCACGCGAGTGGTGTAAGCCTTGGAGACGCCGATGACTTCGGAAATCTTGGTTGGTCCGATCCCTGCGCCCGTGCAGGCGCCTCCAGCCACTGTGTTGGAAGAAGTGACGAAAGGATAGGTGCCATGATCCACGTCCAGATGGGTTCCCTGGGCCCCCTCGAAAAGGATATGCCGACCCTGCTTCATCTGGCGGTCGATGAAAACAGAAGTATTGCCCACGTATTTTTTCAGCCGCCCGGCGTACCCGATGTATTCCTGGAAGATCGCTTCCAAGTCGAATCCTTTATCGTGCAGGCAGGTCTCCAGGCAGGGATTTTTTACGGACAAGTTGGCTTTTAACTTCTCCCGGAAGGCCTCTTCATCCAGCAGATCTCCAAACCGTATTCCCTCCCGGGCTGCTTTGTCTTCGTAGGCCGGACCGATCCCCCTTCCAGTGGTGCCGATTTTCCCCTCCCCCTTCATCCGCTCCCGGGCCACATCCATGCGTCTGTGGTAGGGCATGATCAAGTGGGCATCCTCGCTGATCAGAAGCTGGTCGTCATTCTTGAAGTAGCCCCGCTTCTGCAGTTCATCCATCTCCCCGAGAAGAACCTGCGGGTCCACGACCACGCCGTTCCCGATGAGACATTTTTTCTCCGGGTAAAGGGCGCCAGATGGGATGAGGTGCAGGATCACCGTCTGCTGCCCCACAACCACCGTATGGCCGGCGTTATTGCCCCCCTGGAAGCGAACGACCACGTCGGCAAATTCAGTGAGCAGGTCCACGATCTTCCCTTTGCCTTCATCCCCCCATTGCATACCGATTATGATAATGTTGGCCATAGAATCCTTCTTCCGTACACCCTTCTCGGCATTTTTTGCCTTTGATTTTATATCTGCTGACTACTTGGCTTCCGTCAGCACTTCCATCGCTGCCCGCACACCTTGGCCCATCTCCACGGCGTAGCCTAACTCTTTTAAGGTCATTTCCACTGCCGCCACCGCCAGGATGATGTCAAACTGATCCACGTACCCCAGGTGGGCAATTCGGAAGATCTTTCCTTTGGCTTGGTCCTGGCCGCCGGCAATGGTTAGGTTGTGTTTGTCGCGCAGGATCTTTACCACCTTCTGCCCGTCTACCCCCGGGGGGGCTACCACGGCCGTTACGGCGTTGGAGTAAGCCTGCGGAGCATAGAGTTTGAGGCCCAAAGCCAGCATAGCCTCCCGGGTGGCCTTGGCCAGTTTGGCATGGCGGGCGAAAACATTCTCCAGCCTTTCTTCCTGGATCCTCTTCAGCGACTCGGCCAGACCCATGACCAGGGAAACGGCGGGAGTATATGCGCTTTGGTTCTGGGTCAGGTTCTTCAGCTCCTTCCGGAAATCGAAATAAAACTTGGGAAGGGTGGACTTGCCTACGAATTCCCAAGCCTTGTCGCTCAGAGCCGCGAAGGCCAGCCCGGGCGGAAGCATGATCGCCTTTTGAGAACCGGCCACCACGATGTCCAGTTTCCATTCATCCATGGGCAGTTCCGCAGCCCCCAGATGGGAAATGGCATCCACCACCAGGATCGTTCCCGGATGACGGGAGACGATCGCGGCGATCTCTTTGATGGGGTAGAGCACGCCGGTGGAAGTCTCTGTGGCTTGGGTGAAAACCGCCTTGATCGAGGGGTCCTCTTTTAAGGCCTGCGCGATCGACACTGGATCGATGGACCGCCCCCATTCTACAGGATACACCCGGGCTTTCACGCCGTAGGCTTTGCAGATGTTGGCCCAACGCTCCCCGAATTTTCCTCCCTCGACGACCAGGGCTTTATCCCCGGCACAGAGGGTATTGGTCACCGCCCCTTCCATCGCTCCCGTCCCCGAAGAGGCGAAGATTAAAACCTCTTTCTTCGTCTGGAAAAGATACTTCAATCCCTCGCGCACCCCCTGCATAATCTTCTCGTATACGGGGGCGCGATGATGAACGATCGGTTCGGCCATGGTCAAGAGGACTTCCGGGGGGATGGGGGTAGGTCCCGGGGCCAATAGATACTGTTTCTTCATCCGTTCCAAACCTCCTTATGCCAGCGTTCCAAAGCATTTTTTAATACCAGAAACAGGCCCGCATGTCAAGGTCAAATTTTTCAAATTTTTCTTCAGGCCTCATGGGCAGAAAAAGTTCAAAATTTGCCCGAGGAAAGTGGGTTGGGGCTGGGCTTATTCTTTTCTTTCATGGTCGTGGCGATGGGTGAAAAAATGCAGATGGCCGTGAGAATGGAGAAAGCCTTCATGAATGTGCACATGCTCATGGATCAGGTTCACCCGGAGGAGCAGACGGAGGTCATCCAGGATCTCTTTGGGGGAGCCTTCGGCTGTAATGGTGTGACTTTCCTCCATGACCAAAGCCCGGTCGGCAATCTCCTCCAGGATGGAAAGATCATGAGTGGCCGTGATGATCGTCTTGCCGATGGAATGCAGCTCGCTTAAAACCTCAACCAGCCAGACCTGGGTTCGCGAGTCCAAGCCGCCGGTGGGCTCATCCAGGAGCAAGACATCCGGGTTTACCGCCAGCATAGAAGCCAAAGCTACCTTCTTCTTTTCCCCTCCGCTGATCTGATGGGGGGAACGCTGCCCAATCTTTTCCAGCCCGAGCATTTTCATCATCTCCCGGCTCTGCTCCAGAGCCTCCTCCGGCGGGCGACCCAGTTGCAAAGGGCCGAAGGCGATCTCGTCCAAGACCGTGGGACAGAAGAGCTGGACGTCGGGATTCTGGAAAAGAAGGCCCACGCGCTGGCGGAAGAAGGACGTGAAAGAGACTTCCCCGAGCGCCTCTTCCGTCAGTCGGTGGCCATAGGCCCAGGCCTCTCCATTTGTGGGGAAGAGCAGTCCGTCCAGGATGTACAAGAGGGTAGACTTGCCGCAACCATTCGCTCCGACAATGGCCAGGCGCTCCCCCGCTCCCACCTGCAAATGAATGGACCGGAGGGCGGTAATCTGATCCGCGAACGCATAATCAACGCCGCGGAGGTCATAAATCAAGCCATCTGCTTGCGGTTCTTTTTTCATGATGAATCGGCCGCAGATTTTCGCGGGAGGCCGCAGGAAAAATTACCTTTTGTAGATCTTACAAATCTGCGTTCATCTGCGTCCCAAAAGGTTTTTCTTGTTACCTTCCCGAATAGATCAAGAGTCCGGAAAGGGTCGCACAAAATATCATCCAGACGTAGTCCTTTTTCTGGAGGTGAAAAACGTTCAGGATGCGCACTTCACCCTGGTAGCCCCGGGCCACCATAGCCCGGTGAACCTCGAAGCCGAACTGCATCGACCGTTTGAAAAGGGTTCCCACCTGCCCGGCAATCCAGCGCTGCTCGGCTTTCGTTTTCTCCGGGCGAATCGTGCGGCTTTTCTTGGCGATGTGCATCTCCCGTACGAGCTGGGAAAGGAGCATCAAGTAGCGCAGAGCCATGCCCAGGGTTTGCACGTAGATTTGGGGAATCCGAACCAAACGGAGAGCCTTCAACAGGTCAGCCCAGGGAGTGGTCAAAGTCAGCAGCAGGATGAAGGACATGGAGGTGGCTACCCGACCCACCAGGACGAGGGCCGCAGAAATCCCCTGCTCGGTCATGGCAATCTCGGGGGGGAGGGAATAAGGGCCCAGGTGGTAAGCCTTCCCGATGGAATAGATCCTCCATACCGGGTCTCCCGGCGTAAAGATATTCAGAGTAGCGGGCAGGGCGAGAATCCCGACAAACAGCGGGAGGACCAGCCATACCCTCTTTATAAAAAAAGGGAGGTCAATGCGGGAGAGGAAAGCCAGGAACAGCGTGACTCCATAGAGGCCGTAGATCATGGGGATGGAATGGATGAGGCTCGTGCCGACCACCAGGAGCAGCACTCCCAAGAGCTTGGCTCGCGGGTCCAGCCCCTGGAGCATTCCCGGCTTCTGGGAGTACGCTTCCGAAAAGATGAATTCTTCGATCAGCCCGGCCGTGGCTTTCAGCGTCCGGTCTAAAAAATGAAGGCGGATCTTTTTTTTCGCCAATTCGGGAGCCGGTTCATAGGCCATCTCCCCGTTCACCCGAAACCAGGAGGGAAGTGCCATCTCAACCACCTTTGTAAGCATTTACCGCAGAGCACGCCCTTCCGGTCAGGTCCCGCACAGAAGGATCATCACCCTAAGGGACGAAAAGGACTCTACCTTTTTTGCAGATTTTATAATAGCACAAGAATTCAGCGAGTGGAAAATTACCTAAACGTTGAAAAAAAATTATCAAAAAAAACACCCCCTCCCTTCCCCCTCGGAGACTGTGTCGCAAAGGTTTAAATCGAGGGTGCTTCGTCGTCCCGCGCTTCGCGGGACTCCTCACAATGACCCAAAAGCCCAATAAAATCAGTCATTGCGAGCGATCCCGCCGTGGCGGGAGAGCGTGGCAATCTCAAAAACAAATCATGACACAGTCTCTCGAGGGGGAGGGGTAGGGTGGGGGGGAAAGATCGCCCCCAGAGTGAGGTTCTGCGGTGATTTCTAAAGTACAGTTTGATCTGACCGGATCAATTAATTTGGATTTTTTTTGAAACTATGGAGTTAACATACAGGGCCGGGGATATCCGCGGGGGACCCACGATTGGGATTCATCAAAGGGGGAAAGATTCACCGGCGCTACCGGCATATTTTTAGCACCGGAATAAAAAACCCCCAGGGTTTTCCCCGGGGGTTTTTAGCTGAACTGGGATCCTCTTTTTAGAAGAAGTATCTCAGGCAGGTTACGAACGACCAGGCATTATCCGGGCTCCTATCTTTCGCTCCGGCTGTGTAATGATCATACACAGCGCCCGGGAGGAAGTAGCCGAGCCCCATGTTGTAGTAAAGGCCTTCGTAGATTTTGATCTTGGCAATCGCGTTCAACTCAGAGCCGATATAATCCTCGTCTTTGGTTTGCTGGGCACCCGTTGGGCTGTTGATGCCTGCTTTTGGGCCGCTCCCCTTGGCGTTATCGCCAAAGTACAGGTAGTTGAAATTCAGGTTAAGCCAGGCAAGCGGGTTATACTCCACGTTCGCCCGCCCATACCAAATACCCGTGGTATACAGGTACTTGAAGTTCCAGTACATGAAATCGCCGTTGTACATGAAAAATACGGACCGGTCGTTGCCCATGCCCCACACAGCTTCCGTCCCGTTGGGATACGTCCAGGCCTTTATCTTGCTGGTGTCGTCGGCGTCGTTGCCAGTGGCCCAATATCCTTCCAAAGCCACCTTGAGGCCAGGACCGATGCGGTATGCTCCCATCAACTCAACTATCCAGGCTGTGTAGTCTTTATCGGTCCCTCCGACTTTAGATTCCTGCTTGCCTCCATTGTAAATAAACTGGCCGCTGAAGTCCCAGTTACCCGGACGGAATCCGCCGCCCACGCCGATCCACCACGGATGGTCAGCTACCGTAGCCGGTGCCATAACAGCGGGTACCCCTGCCACACCGGTACCCGATACGAGCGCACCCGTCGGTGCGAGGCCGTTCCTGTAAAAGCCGTAGGCGTAGACATTGAACAGCTTCTGAGAGAGCTGGTACTGCAACCCGTACATGTCGTCCGTGTTATAGGTGAGCGGGTCTACATCTCTCATTCTATACCAGTAGGCTGAAATCTTATGGGGAGCGAAATCGGCTGATACGGTGAGGCCGGGAGCATCATCGGACAGGAATAAGCGCCCGCCGACGTAAAAGCCCTGCAAACCGGCGTTTACCGTTACCGGGGTGCTCGGGACCACGAACTCGATGAAGGCCCACTTGATCTCCAGCTGCGGCTGGTCTGTTCGGAAGGTCCCAAACCGGCCGCTGGGGTTGGAGGTGGTGGCGCCGGTGCTGGCTGACGTGGTTTCTTGCGCTGTCCACCCGCTCTCACCCCAGTTCGAGCTGTCGGCCTCAAACCCAATGACCGCGCGCACGGTCTTAGGATCGCCATACTGCAGGTAGAAATTGAAGCGCTCGGTAATGTTTCTGTTAGTGATATCTTCGCCGAGCTGGGAAACCTTTGGAACGTACCCGTATCCCGTAGCCCCCCCAACAGTTGTGACCGCGCCGGTAGAAGAGTAGCCACCCTGGCCAAAATCCGGCTTGCTCATCCAATAGGTGGCAATCTGCCCGAGGCCCCAGGATTTCCATGCCGTCGCCGTCTGGGCTGCCGCCGGAGAAGCCAAGGCTACGACCATCACCGCTGCCCCTATCCAAACTAAATACTTCTTCATTCTTTTTCCTCCTTTTGATCGATTCTCATTTTTCTAAATTTCTTTATCCCCATTTAAATTCTAAGTATCGTTGCCCTCCTCACCCCCTTCCCTTGGGAATTTCTGCCTAAAAGAGATTTGAAATTCTCGCCCTCACAAGATACTTATCTTCCCCAAGATTGTCAATAGAAAAATTTGCTACGGAGTCCCCTGGAGCCGGGTGACCATCAGGGCACTGTTTTTTTCCGTCGAAAGAATTGAATCCTTGGGGAGGTTGACGGCCACGACCAGCTCCTTCCCCTGAGAGCCGGCCACATCCTGGATTTGGAAGTCAACCACATATCCCGGGAGTTCCGATGACTTCCAGCTTTCCATGAACATCGCCCCACTCCAGACCAGCCGCAGCACTTCGCCCCCGCTGTAATACCTTTGGCGCTTTAATATATCACCGATCGGAGATTTATTCCGGATGATGAAGAGTTCCTCGCCCCGGGAAATCACCCGCACATTCACATAAGCGAATTGATCCCCTTCATCATAACCGGGTGTATTGGGCATGGGTTTAGCCTGGAAGCCATTGTCCGACCCGTAAGCATTCGCGCTCTTCCAGATTACTTTTCCCTGCCGGTCCATGGCTTTCAGCCGGAAATCAGCATCGATGAACGAGTAGGCCATCTTGCCGTCGTAGACAAAAGGAGTAAATCCGTATATGGTCGGACCCTTGGGGACCTCTGCCCGGCGAACTTCTCTGTAACCCTTCCCATCCCAACCCAATTCGTAAAGGGGCCCTTCCCATCCGGCTTTATTTCCCTTGCTCTGGCCGAGGAGAACTTTCCCTTTTTCTCCCCAATCCACCACCCTCAAGAACCAGTCGAGGCCCTTGGAAATGGTCCGGAAATCCCCATCCCTGTAAGCCACCACAAAGGAGGATAGGCGGTCTCCCTGAAGGTTGGTGACGAAAATTGCGGCCTTTCCCTCCTTCTGGAGGTCCCCCACATCTACGGCCAGGTACTTGTCGAATCTCCCCCCCTCGATCTTTTTGAGGAGCTTTAACTCTTTTTCAAAACGGTAGATCCACAACTTTCGTTCTTCGATGAGGACGACTTCGTTCCGTCCATCCCCATCGACGTCGCCGATGGCCATTCCCTTTACTTGAAAGGGAACCGATTGACTCTTCCAGGCTCCGGCCGCAATCGCGCTTTTCTCCGGCGTCGCCGGAACCGCCGGCCGCAAGACCGGGGGTGCGGCCGGAATGACCACCGTTTCCTTAAGAGCTTCGGCGGCTTTCTCTGCCACGGGCGGGCTCAAAGGATACCCAAGGACTTTCTCGTCAACTTTCCGGGCTAAGTCATCTACCCGAGCGATAACTTCTTCCATCTTCTTGGCCTGGACATAAATCGGGGCTCCGGGTTTTTCCCCCTTGACCTCCAAAACCTTCAGGTCAAGGCTAGCACTATCTCCCAGTTTGGTCAGACTCCCGAAAACTACAAAGTCAGCGCCCAACTCCTGTCCGAGCTTTCTGGCACCCTCACTATCCATTTCACCTGAAACCTTATCAAGAGCCTTTTTGACGACTCCCTTTTCCAAAACCACCACCCGCCCACTAAGCTCAACCCTGGAAGAAAGCATGTCCACCAGCCCTTCTTTGATATATGTGAGATCTTCTTCGCTATGGATGGACACGGGAAGAATAGCCACCTTTAGGGGAATTTGCTCTTTTGAAGAGGTCTGACGTTCTCCAACTGCCTGGGCCAAAGCAAATGGGATAAAAGCTAACATTCCCATCATAAATATTAATGATTTCAAAGAGCTTATTCTTCCCCGGGTATATTTAGAGGAAGAAACGGACCATCCTTTTTTTAAGGAAAACGCATTTTTAAAAATCAAAGCAAGCTCACTTCTTGTTGAATTTAGCAAATTTAATGCCACTTTTTAAATTCTTTCGATCTTTGACGAAGGCTTGGTCCTTTGATTTTCCAAATCCCCACTTTAAAAATCATTATTTTTGCAAACAGTTGAAATTCTGGAAGAAGTGGGAAGGAAAAATTAAGGATTCCCACGGCCGGATTGCGGAAAAAACCTCTTCCTCACCCCAGACTGCCAAAAACTCAATTTCTTGAATCCCCTAAAATCCATGTTTTTTGTATTAAAAAAACCACAATCACCTTCAAATGGGTTGTTATTTATGCAACAAATTAAAAACAGGCATTAGGTTATAGGCAAGGGGCAATAGAAGATCGGCAAAATCTCATGCTTTGTACTTTGATTTTAGCATCTTACCCATAGCCTATCGCCCATGGCCTCCTGCCTCTGGCCTGTATTTATGGCATTTTAAATTCTTTTCCGGGAAGCCGGACGCTAAGAACCGGGCAAGGGGCTTTACGCACCACCTTTTCCGCCGTGCTTCCAAAGAGAACATGATCAAGGCCTGTACGGCCGTGTGTCCCGACGACAATCAAATCCACTTCCTTGTCCTTGGCTGTCCGGATGATCTCGAGAAATGGCGTTCCGGTAACGATCAGGCTCTCGTAATTTTTGAATCCCCCGAGTTCTATTTCGCATAGTTTTTTCATCTCTTTCTCAGTCACTTCCGAGATATTACGGTTGAATTTATCCATGGCGTCAAAAGAGATCTCGGCATACATCCCCAAGGGGTAGGTAGGCTGCTGGATAACGTGGAGGATGTAGAGGTAGGCATCATATTTTTGGGCGAAGGAAAGAGCATACGTCATCGCCCATTTGGAATTATCCGAAAAGTCCGTGGCCAAAAGAATTTTTTTCATCTCTGCCATGATTCCTCCCCTTGAATGAAGTTCCTTGCCGCAGCTCTCCGATAAAACTAGAGTCACGCCGGCTGGGAAAATTCACCGAGCCAAACTCCCCCCGGGGAGTATTTTCTGAATATTACAGGAAAACATCTTTTTAGTCCCGGGCTTCAGTCTGCGGGTGAAGGCCGCCTGAAAATTGCAACTTAACGGTTTTACCTTGATTTAGGGTTTAATGTTAAACTTTATTGGAAATTTGTCAAGGCATAAAATTTTTGGAAATTTTCAGCTTTACAATTCATTTCAAAATAAATATACTCAGGTTTGTCATGAAGTTGCTCCTGTCGGAGAAAGAGATTCAGCGCAAGGTAGGGGCGCTCGCCCGGAAGATATCCAGAGATTTTTCGGGCAGGGAAGTCCTCCTTATCGGGGTCCTGAAAGGGGCTTTCATTTTCATGGCCGATTTGGCCCGGAAAATGACTACGCCCGTGAAAATGGACTTTATCCGCCTGGCCAGTTATGGATCGGAAACCCAATCGTCGGGGAAAGTAAAAATCACCAAGGATTTGGAGACTCCCTTGCAGGGCAAAGACGTCCTCGTCGTGGAAGACATCATCGACACGGGGATAACCCTGCAGCACCTCTTGCAGCGTCTCCAAACCCGCCGGCCGCGTTCCCTCAGGGTGGTGGCCCTGCTGGACAAACCCGGGCGCAGGAAAGTGGACCTCCAGGCGGATTATGTCGGGTTCCAGGTCGAAAACCATTTTGTGGTAGGGTATGGGTTGGACTGCGCTGAGGAATACAGGAATTTGCGCGGGATCTACGTCTTAGGAAAAAACTCAGAATAGAGGAGCCAGAAGTCAGAAGAAACCTGGTTTGAGATTCTGGCTTTTGCCCCTGCCCTCCGCGGCGCAGGATCCTGAATTCATTTATTTGGAGAATTATGATCATCACTTGTCCCGAATGCCTGACAAGGTTTCACCTGGATGAGGATCGTGTTTCGGATGGGGGAGCCAAGGTTCGCTGTTCCAAATGCCGGCACATATTTCAGGTGCAGAGGCCCGCACCGCTGGTAGAACCCCCATCCATTGAAATCCCCCCCAAAGAATTCTCCGGAGAATTCGGAAAATGGCTGCCTCCCAAAGGCCGTCCCGCCCACCGCTTTCCCTTCTTGACTCTGGGGATTGTGC
>Ga0315288_10004270_pt1 | contig 18173 bp, 12 predicted proteins | sample YL17G11_20_MG_FD_203454 | JGI IMG/M metagenome (GOLD analysis project Ga0315288, IMG submission 203454) | Sediment microbial communities from Yellowstone Lake, YNP, Wyoming, USA - YL17G11_20 | ecosystem: Environmental > Aquatic > Freshwater > Lake > Sediment | place: USA: Wyoming | collected... | reverse complement strand
TATTGTATCTTTCTCCATTGGTTATCAAGCCTTTCTCATATTCCTTCCATATTCTTTCCACTTCCTTGTTGGCGTTTTCCACTAAAACCATCTTCTCCGGAGGAATCACCATGTCCTCCACCGACAGCGTCATCCCGGATATAGTGGCATATTCAAAGCCGACCCTTTTCAAATCGTCCAACAATATGGAGGTGCGATGACCTCCTAATTTTCGAAAAGACTGGGATACCAGACTCTCCACCTTGCCTTTGGTGGCTAGCTCATTAAAATATCCCAGCTCCGGAGGGACTATCTGGTTGAAAAGAACCCTTCCCACTGTAGTCTCCACGATTTTGTTTTCCATGCGAACCTTGATCTGGGCATGCAATCCCACCTGCTTGGCATCATAAGCAGAAATCACTTCTTCGGTGGAGGAGAAAATCTTTCCTTCCCCTTTGTCTTTCGGTTTCTCTTTGGTGAGGTAATAGCATCCCAAGACTATGTCCTGGCTGGGAGTGGCGATCGGTTTACCACTGGAAGGGGATAAAAGATTGTTCACCGAAAGCATCAAGAGCTTGGCTTCCAGCTGGGCTTCAAAGGAGAGGGGAATGTGCACCGCCATCTGATCTCCGTCAAAGTCTGCATTAAAAGCGGCGCAAACCAAAGGATGAAGCTTTATCGCCTTCCCTTCCACCAAAACCGGATAGAAAGCCTGAACTCCCAATCTATGTAAGGTGGGGGCCCGATTCAAAAGAATTGGATGATCTCCGATGATCTCCTCTAATATGTCCCAGACCTCCGGACGCTCCCGCTCCACCAGCTTCTTGGCGGACTTCACCGTCTGAACGTAGCCTTTCTCCTCCAGCTTCATGATGATGAAAGGCTTGAAAAGCTCCAGCGCCATGGTTTTGGGCAATCCGCACTGATGGAGCTTAAGCTCAGGACCTACTACGATCACCGATCTGCCGGAATAGTCCACCCTCTTACCCAAAAGGTTCTGCCTGAATCTTCCCTGCTTCCCTTTAAGCAGGTCGGAAAGCGACTTGAGGGGTCTTTTGGAATCTCCCCGCACCGCCTGAGACCGTCTGCCATTGTCCAGAAGAGCATCTACTGCCTCTTGAAGCATCCTCTTCTCGTTGCGCAAGATCACCTCAGGCGCCTTTATCTCAATTAGCTTTTTCAAACGATTGTTGCGATTGATCACCCGACGGTAGAGGTCATTTAGATCGGAGGTGGCGAACCTCCCCCCTTCCAGAGGGACTAAAGGTCTTAAGTCCGGTGGGATCAGCGGAAGAACGGTCAAAACCATCCATTCCGGTTTGTTTTGAGATTGTCTGAATGCTTCTATTACCCTGAGTCTTTTTAAGGTGTCTTTCTTCCTTTGAGCCGAGGTCTCTATCTTCACCTGAGCCCGAAGGGATATGGAAAGCTCCTCCACGTCTACTTGCCGGAGAAGCTGCAGAATCGCTTCCGCCCCCATTTTGGCAACAAACTGCTTGCCCGATTCTTCTAATGCAGCATATTCCTCTTCGGAGATAAGCTCTTTATACTTAAAAGGGGTGTTACCCGGATCTATCACCACGTAAGATTCATAATACAATATCTTTTCCAGCTCCCTTATAGAAAGCTCCAGAAGATAGCCGATTCGGGAGGGGATGGACTTGAAGAACCAGATATGAGAGACCGGAACCGCTAACTCTACGTGTCCTAATCTCTCCCGCCTTACTTTGGATTGGGTTACCTCCACCCCGCATCGATCGCAGACTATACCTTTAAATCTGACTCTTTTGTACTTTCCACAGGAGCACTCCCAATCCTTAACCGGGCCAAATATCCTTTCGCAGAAAAGACCATCTCTTTCCGGTTTGAAAGATCTGTAGTTGATGGTCTCCGGTTTGGTAACCTCTCCGAAAGACCATGATCTTATGGTTTCAGGAGAGGCTAATTGAATTTTTATAGCCAAGAAGTCCGTTGGTCGCCTAAAGCCTTTGGGTTGAAACTCAACCACGAGCAACCTCCTTTCCCCCATCAGGGATTATGAGGAAGGACTCTGTTTTTTAAGTTTCCAGTTGCCAGTTTCCAGTTATTAGTTGTCAGTTACAATTGGCTGTTGACAGTTATCAGTTATTAGTCATCAGTTATTATTCATCAGTTTTGTATTTTTCAATTTGCAATCTGCAATTTGTTCTAAGTCTCCACCAGTTCCACATCCAGCCCCAAGCTTTGTAGCTCCTTGACTAAGACGTTAAATGACTCAGGAATGCCTGGTTCTGGAGGATTCTCACCCTTCACAATGGCTTCATATACTTTTGATCTTCCTGCCACGTCATCCGATTTAACGGTGAGCATCTCCTGAAGGGTATAGGCGGATCCGTACGCTTCCAGTGCCCACACCTCCATCTCTCCAAACCTCTGTCCTCCGAATTGTGCCTTTCCCCCCAGTGGCTGCTGGGTAACCAGCGAATATGGGCCTATGGAGCGGGCGTGAATCTTATCATCCACCAGATGAGAAAGCTTCATCATGTATATGTATCCCACGGTGATCGGCTCATCAAAAGGCTCTCCGGTCATGCCGTCATATAGAGTTATTTTTCCCGATTCGGGGAGTCCTTGCTCCTTTAGAGCTTGTTTTATCTCGTCCAAATCAGCTCCATCAAAGACGGGACAGGAGACAAAATACCCTCCCTTCTGGGCGGCCCAACCCAGATGAGTCTCCAATAGCTGTCCCACGTTCATTCGAGAAGGAACCCCTAACGGATTTAAGATCAGCTCCACGGGAGTCCCGTCGGGTAGATAAGGCATGTCCCAGGTGGGGACGATCTTGGAAACCACTCCTTTATTGCCGTGTCTCCCCGCCATCTTATCCCCTACCGACAACCTTCTTTTGGTAGCTACGCTCACCTTGGCTAACTGAACCACTCCTGGGGGTAACTCTGCCCCTCGGATCACTTTCTCTGAATCCACGTCAAATTGTGCTTTCCTTCGGCTAACTAGATCCTGGTAGTTAGCTAATAGGATTTCCACCTTTTTGTTAATCTTGGATTCCGTGGTGAAGCCCTCTTCTGCTATCAGTTCATCTACATCTATACCTTTGAGCGAATCTTCCTTGAATTTGGATCCACCCCTGAAAATGATAGAATTATCTTTGGCATTACGAATGGTTTTGATCGTTTTACCATTCAAAAGCTTTCCTAACTTTTCGTCTCGCAGATTCTTTAGAACCTCCAGCTGTTTCGAAAATCCTCTTTTAAGCCGGGCGATTTCATTTTTCTCCGCCTTTTTGACTTCATCCCCTCGCTCTTTGCGGGAGAAAATCTTGGTGTCGATCACGATTCCCTTCATCCCCGGCGGAGCCTTCATCGAGGCATCCTTTACGTCTCCGGCTTTCTCTCCAAAGATGGCGCGCAAAAGCCTTTCCTCCGGGGAGAGCTCCGTCTCTCCTTTGGGAGTCACTTTTCCTACCAACACGTCCCCGGCTTCTACCTCTGCACCGGTTCTAATCACTCCATGCTCATCCAAGTTGGCTAAAGCCTCCTCGGAAACGTTGGGAATCTCGCGGGTAATCTCCTCGGCACCTCTTTTGGTTTCACGCACCTGAAGCTCAAACTCCTCAATGTGAATGGAGGTGAACCTATCGTCCTCGGCTAATTTCTCGCTGACAATGATGGCGTCTTCGAAATTGTATCCCCTCCAGGGCATGAAAGCCACTAAGATGTTTGCCCCCAAAGCTAATTCACCGGCAGAGGTGGCTGCTCCATCGGCAATACACTCGTCTTTTTTTACCTTATCCCCCATCTCCACTAAAGGTTTCTGATTAATGCATGTATCCTGGTTGGTCCTTTTAAATTTCAATAGCTCATATTCGTCCACTTCGCTGATATCCACTTCAGAGCTTTGATCCGCTGGTCGAATAACTATCTTATCTGCCGTAACTAATTCCACCAGCCCGTCTCTTTTCGCCACCACGGTGGCTTTGGAATCTGAAGCGGTCTTTTCCTCCAAGCCGGTGCCAACCAGGGGAGGCTCAGTCAACAGCAGAGGCACTGCTTGTCTTTGCATGTTGGAACCCATTAAAGCCCGGTTAGCATCGTCATGTTCTAAGAAAGGAATCAAAGCTGCCGCCACGCTCACCAACTGTTTGGGAGAGACGTCCATATAGTCGATCTTTTCCGGAGGAACCACCAGAAAATCTCCTCGATGACGAGCTTTTACCATGCTGTTGACGAACTTCCCATCTTTGCTCAATGGCTCGCTGGCTTGGGCGATGACATAATTGTCCTCTTTATCCGCAGTAAGATAATCCGTCTCGTCGGTCACTTTACCCTTTTTCACCTTTCGGTAAGGGGTCTCCAGAAAACCATAATCATTAATCCGGGCAAAAGTAGACAGCGAGGCAATCAAACCGATGTTAGGACCTTCCGGAGTCTCAATCGGACACATCCGTCCGTAGTGAGTATGATGCACGTCTCGGACTTCAAATCCCGCTCTCTCCCGGGTCAATCCTCCCGGACCCAAAGCGGAAAGTCGTCTCTTATGGGTTAGCTCGGAAAGAGGATTGGTCTGATCCATGAATTGGGAGAGCTGAGAGGACCCGAAGAAGGTATCTATCACGGCTGAGACGGTTCGAGCATTTACCAAGTCGTGGGGGGTCAAGGTGTCGGTTTCTCTCAGGCTCATTCTCTCCCGGATGGTTCGCCCCATACGAGAAAGCCCGATAGAAAACTGATTGCCCAAAAGCTCACCCACGGTGCGAGCGCGACGATTTCCCAAATGGTCTATGTCATCCACGTTACCCACCCCTTTAGCTAAGCCTACCAGGTATTTTATTATGGAGAGAAAATCCTGTTTATCCAGAATGGTAACATTTAGGGGGATTTCCAAATTCAGCCGTTGATTTATCATATATCTCCCCACCTCACCCAGATCGTAGCGCTTGGTGGTGAAGAAAATCTTGTCCAGAAGACCCAGCGCCACCTCCTCACTGGGCGGTTCACCGGGCTTCAAAAGAGAATACATCTTCATCAAAGCCTCAATCTGGGATTTGGTAGGGTCTTTTCTCAAGGTATTGATGATTATGTCAACGTCCTTTTGCGAGTCGAGGATCAAAAGCTTCAGTTTGTTCACCTCTAATTCTTTTAACCGGTCTAAATGGGCGTCGGTAAGGTTCTCTCCCGGAGAGACGATTACCTCTCCCGTGTTTTTATCCACCTTGGTTTCTGCACAAATTCGTCCTATCAGCTTGATCTGCTTCTTTCCGGAGAGTTCCACCTTTTCTGATGGGTAGAATAAGCTCAAGATTTCTTCATCCGTGGAATATCCCAGCGCTCGCAAGAGGGTAGTGGCTGGGATCTTCCTTCGGCTGTCGATGTTGACGTGCATTATGTCATTAATGTCCAAGCTGAATTCCACCCAGGAGCCTCTATAAGGGATGATTCGGGCGGAGAATAATCTTTTGCCGCTGGCATGGGTTTCCTCGTCAAAGAAAACCCCGGGAGAACGATGGAGCTGACTAACCACTACCCTTTCTGCACCATTAATTATGAAAGTGCCTTTCTCGGTTATCAGGGGGAGTTCTCCTAAGAATACGTCCTGCTCAATGATGTCCTTTACCGTTTTGCTTTTACCTTGGCTCTCCCGCACTACCAATCTCAAGGTGGCTTTCAGTGGCGCCGCAAAGGTCATGTTTCTTTCCAAACATTCGCGAATGACGTAGCGGGGGGAGCCCAACATATATTTAACGAATTCCAAGGAGTAGTTTTCTCGAACGTCGCTTATGGGGAAGACGGTCTTAAAAACCGCCTGCAATCCCTTGTTTTCCCTTTTCTCCGGCTCCACTTCCGCTTGCAGAAAATCCTCGTATGATTTCAGCTGAACGTCCAAGAGATTAGGAATGTCCGCATCCGATTTCAGCTTGGAAAAAGATCTCCTCACGATTTTTTTTATCTTCTCCAATTTCACCACGCTCCTTTGGGTTAAAAGCTCAACCTATCCTTCGAATCCATTTGATCCTGTGAAGTTAGTCGATCTTCCAGCCGAAAGAGTTAGAATTAAACAGCTTTTCGATACTCTGACTTCAATCATTCTAAATAAACTCAGGATAGAATCATATCAACTTACTCCATCGTTTAATTATCCTCTCTTTAGTTTTTGGTTCGCCTAATGTCCATCGACATTTTGGTTTCACATGCTTAACCCCCTATGGTCCCCCTTGTCAGGAGGACAAAAGAACGTTCCCTCCCTGATAAGGGAGGGTTAGGGAGGGTTCTTGTCACTGAATGCAACTCCTGTAGACTACCTTTCATTCACCCACAGTTCGCGCTATGTAGTTACCAGAGATGTTTAGTTCCCAGCCACTTAAGTGGCGTGAACACAGGAACCTGATTAAAGTCAGTCGGAACTATGTAGTTACAAGGAATGTCAAACCAAAGAGTTGCCGATCATAAGGCGAATACTCCAAATCCATTTCCCAGTTTTTTCTGGCCACAGGAAACTGGTTACTGGCAACTGCTATTTTATTTCCACGGTGGCGCCCACTTCGCTCAACTTAGCTTTGATCTTCTCTGCTTCTTCCTTAGAAACTCCTTCTTTTACCGGTTTGGGTGCGCCATCCACCAGATCCTTGGCTTCCTTCAATCCTAAGCCAGTCAGCTCTCTTACCACCTTGATTACCTGAATTTTTTTATCCCCTATTATAGAGAGGATGGCGGAGAATTCAGTTTGCTCTTCTGCTGGCGCCGCTGCTTCAGCTGCTGCCGCTGGAGCCTGCGCGTGAGCCATCGGCACGGCGGCAGATACTCCAAAGCGATCTTGAAGAGTTTTAGATAGCTCTACCAACTCCAAAACGCTCATCTTTTCGATGACCTCAACCACCTGCTCGACCTGACTGCTGGCCTCTGTCGTCTGCTCATCTTTGGTTGAAGTTTCGGCTTTCTTTGTGGTTACCTTCTTAATCGGTTTCTCTGAACCTGTAGTCATGACTTTTGAACCTCCATCTTAATGTCGATATTCCCGTGAACTGATTTGCTTCTCCTCATCTGGCTGGATGAATCCATATTGGATTAGAAGCGCCATCCAAGCAATCTGAGGTGTTTATAAAAACTACTTTTAGTGCTAGCTCTATATTGTATAACTAGGATGTTAATTATATACTAAAGGGTTATTACCGAACTCCTTTCCATTTCTGGTGTCATAAAAAAGATTTAGTTTTCGGCTGCGCATCGTTGGTCGTAATTCTTTATAGTTTATCGTGTCAAGACGAAAAACGGAACCGTCAAACGATTCACGATAGGTAACCGACTGGTAGTGAGTGTAGCGAATCTAAACCTAAACCGACTTACTGCTTTGGGCTGGTGAATCTATGCCGCTTCTGATTTCGCATCCTTTATGGCTTCGATCACTCCCACGCAATTCCTCAGGATTCCCTGGAGGGTTCCAACGAGATTTGAAAGCGGAGCGTTTAGGCTGAAGATCATCCGAGTTAATATAATCTCGCGGGGAGGTAAAGTAGCCAGTTTTTTGAGATGTTTCCCATCTATTATTCTCCCCTCCATCCAGATGATCTTGATCTTCGGCTTCTCCGTCTTCTGATTGATCTCATACAGCACTTTTGCCGGGGCAACCGGATCTTGATAGGATAGAACCATGCCCGTGGGACCTTTCAGGTAATCCACTATCGCTTCCAGTCCAGTTTGCTGCGCAGCCATGCGGATCATGGTGTTTTTGGTGATCTTGTATTCCGCTCCTCCCTTTCTTAGCTCCCTTCGCAGTTTGGACATCTCCTCCACGTTCAAACCTCTGAAATCAGTAAGAAATAGGCTTTTGGTTTCAGATAGCTTTTCCGTCAACTCCTTTACCGTTTTTTCTTTTTCCACTCTTAACATAAGCTTATCCTTTAAATTCTGCTAATTATGTTGAATGCGCAGACATAGTTTTAATAAACTCAATGCCTGATACCATGGGAATTTCTTCTCCTTTTGATCTCTGCTTTGGATCAAAGAAAAGCGACAGAAGGTGATGACGTGCTGTCACCATCCTTTCTCATCAAAGGAGGAATTGCTTAATCTATTACTTGAGCATGGTCACAACCGAGGCGGTGTCCAATCTTATTCCCGGTCCCATGCTGGAGGAGATGCAGGCGTTTTTCAAATAAGTCCCCTTGGCGGCAGTGGGCTTGGCTCGAATGATCACGTCCAAGAAAGCTCTGGCATTTTCCACCAATTGATCTTCGGTGAAAGATAGTTTACCTATGGGAACTCCGATGTTTCCTCCCTTATCCACCCGGTACTCTATCTTGCCTGTTTTCAGTTCTTTGATCGCTTTAGCTAAGTCGAAAGTGACCGTTCCGGACTTGGGGTTAGGCATCTTCCCCTTTGTGCCCAGAATTTTTCCCAGTTTTCCCACCTGTCCCATCACGTCCGGAGTAGCCACTACCACATCGAAATCCAGCCAGCCTTGGGTGATTTTCTCTATGTATTCTTCCAACCCCACATGGTCTGCTCCAGACTCTTTAGCTTCCTTCTCTTTTTCTCCCTTCGTGAGGACTAACACCTTAACCTTTCTTCCGGTTCCATTGGGTAAAACGGTGGTTCCTCGAACCATCTGGTCTGAATGTTTCGGGTCTACGCCCAATCTCACCGACATCTCCACGGTCTCATCGAACTTAACGTAAGCACATTCCTTGAGCATTTTGACCGCTTCTTCCAGTTTATACAATTTCCTTTTCCCCACCTTTTCTTTGGCTTCTTGGTATTTTTTTCCTCTTTGCATAATCTAAATCTCTTTTTCTAAGTTACAGATTCTCACTCATTCACTCCACCACTTGAATGCCCATGCTTCTTGCAGTCCCCTCCACCAGCCTCATGGCCATTTCTAAGCTGTTGGCATTTAAATCCTTCATTTTCAGCTCCGCAATCTCTTTCACTTGCGCTCGAGAGACCTGACCTACTTTTACCCGATTCGGCTCACCGGAGCCTTTCTCCACCCCCGCTGCCTTTTTCAAAAGCACTGATGCGGGCGGACTTTTGGTGATAAAAGAAAACGATTTGTCCGCATATATGGTGATCACTACCGGAATGATCAAACCCGTCTGGTTTCCGGTTTTGGCATTGAACGATTTGCAGAACTCCATCATGTTGATGCCATATTGCCCTAAAGCGGGACCCACCGGTGGAGCCGGGGTAGCATTTCCTGCTGGAATTTGAAACTTAACATTTCCTATTATCTTCTTAGCCACTTTGTCTAAATCTCCTTTTCATTTTTACCAGAATAGCTTCCTTCCACCTTTCTTCTTCTTTTCTCATTCTTGTTTTGCAGCGAGCGAAAGGAGAGTGAGGTTATCAAGATTCCTACGTTACTCCTTATTTATCTTAAAAACATGCTAAACGTTCTGCACCTGAAGGAAATCCAGCTCCACTGGAGTGGGTCGTCCGAAGATGCTCACCATCACTTTCAATTTCTTTCGCTCTTGATCCACTTCGCTAACAAAGCCGGAGAAATCGGTAAAGGGTCCATCAATCACTTTCACCTGATCTCCATTCTTAAAAGGAACTTCTTCGTAATCTCTGGTATGCCCTCGTTCCACCTGTTTTAAAATTCTTTCTGCCTCCTCCAGCTTCAAGGGAACTGGTTTCCCCAAGGCGCCCACAAAGCTGGTAATTCCGGGAGTATTGGTGACCAGATGTTGGGTTTCCTTGGTCAGAGCCATCTCCACCAGAATGTAGCTGGGAAGGAATTTCCTGACCGTGGCTGATCTTTTGCCATGTTTCATCTCTACCACGGTCTCGGTGGGGACCAGCACCCTTCCCATCTCGTCCTCCATTCCCAGAGTCACTATGGCGTTTTCCAAATATCTTTTAGCCTTCTGCTCATGACCCGAATAGGTATGAGCCACGTACCATTTTTTCTCCATCTATCTTTTGTCCGACCTCCTCGGAGAAAAAGCGAAAATGATTGTCTTTGTTCCTACCCCAAAAGCATAGATACCAGATTGGAAAGCGCCACGTCGACCACGCCAACGAAGATAGCCAGCACCATGGAAACCACTATCACTAAGATGGTCGAATAGATCAATTCCTCCCTGGTGGTCCAGGTAACCTTGGTAAGCTCGGAGCGGACTTCTTTAAAAAATTGTTTTAGTTTTTCAAACATGATATAAAAATATCCTTGCTAAAGCGGGTCTGGAGGGATTTGAACCCCCACCATCCGGTTTTGGAGACCGGCGCTCTACCAATTAGAGCTACAGGCCCGTTTTAAGATTTTTTTATCTGATCGGTTGAGCCAGCGTTAAATGTATGCAAAAACCTTAACTCTTTCTTATATCTAAGAGAGCTGTTTGCAACGACGATGCTTTTTCACCTCCAAAAACCAAACCCGCAGGAATTATGTGGACAAAAACGAGCCAGAATCACCTGCCGGAATTTATTCATGCACTGATACGAATCATCTTCGTTTTAAGATTGAAGAAAATACTCTTCTTCTACCTGGTTTCCTTATGCATGGTATGTTTGTTACAAAACGGACAATATTTCTTAAAGCTCACCCGTTCTGAGTGTTTCCTTTTGTTCTTAGTATTGCTATAGTTTTTCTGCTTGCAAACCTCACAAGCCAAGGTAATGATCTCTCTGGGCATAAATTTCTATTCCTTAAAAAATACTACAATTAATCTTCTATACCAAATTGCTTTATATTTATCCGCTTTTTTTATCCGTTTAATCCTTTCATCTGTTGGGAATCTTTTGACCTATTCTTTTGAAGTAGTTCACCTAAAGGTGAACACTCCAGATTTTATCAGATGATATCCGTTTAATCCTTTCATAGGTTCGACAAGCTCACTACAAGTCTGTTGGGAATCAACCTATTCTATCACCCCGGTCACCACTCCCGCTCCCACCGTCCTTCCTCCCTCCCGGATGGCAAACCGCAGTTCCTTCTCCAACGCAATCGGAGTGATCAGATCCACCTCCATGTTCACATTGTCCCCAGGCATCACCATCTCCACCCCCTCCGGCATCTTGATCACTCCCGTCACATCCGTCGTCCGAAAATAAAACTGCGGACGATAACCCGGAAAAAACGGCGTGTGCCTGCCTCCCTCCTCCTTGGTCAACACATATACCTCCCCCATAAACTTAGTATGCGGCGTTATGCTTCCCGGATGGGCTATCACCATCCCCCGCTCCAAATCCTCCTTGTCTATCCCCCGCAACAATAACCCCACATTGTCCCCAGCCTGCGCATAATCCAATAACTTCCGAAACATCTCCACTCCCGTCACCACCGTCTTCCGGGTCTCCCGGATACCCACCCGCTCCACCTCATCCCCCACCTTCACCTTCCCTCGATCCACCCGCCCCGTCCCTACCGTCCCTCTCCCCGTGATGCTAAACACGTCCTCCACCGGCATCAAAAACGGCTTGTCCACGTCCCGCTTCGGCTCCGGTATATAATCGTCCATCGCCTTCAATAATTCCATGATACACTTAAAACTCGGATCATCCTTCACCTCACTCTTCGCCCCCTGCGTCATCGCTTGCAACGCACTCCCTCTTATCACCGGTACCTCGTCCCCGGGAAACTGATACTTCTTCAATAACTCCCTCACCTCCAGCTCCACCAAATCCAATAACTCCGGATCGTCCACCATGTCCACCTTGTTCAAAAATACGATGATGAACGGAACCCCTACTTGCCTCGCTAATAAGATATGCTCCCGCGTCTGCGGCATCGGTCCATCCGCCGCACTTACCACCAACACCGCTCCATCCATCTGCGCCGCTCCCGTGATCATGTTCTTGATGTAATCCGCATGCCCCGGACAATCCACATGCGCATAATGCCGCTTCTCCGTCTCATACTCCGCATGATGTACGTTAATCGTCAATCCCCGTATCTTCTCCTCCGGCGCATTGTCAATCTCCTCATAACTCCGGCGTTGCGCCAATCCCTTCCGACTCAATACAAACGTGATCGCCGCCACCAAGGTCGTCTTACCATGATCCACATGTCCGATCGTCCCCACGTTCACGTGCGGCTTCGTCCGCACAAATTTAGCCTTAGCCATATATCCTTACCTCCAAATTTTATTTTCGCTTTTCAATCTAACGGTTTTATCTCATGACTGTTGACTTTTGACTAATGACTGAATTTAAAATCCTCGGAGTTTAGTAATCAAACCTTCAAAAAGATGCTCCGGCACCGGTGCATAATGATCAAACTCCATAGTGAATATGGCTCGACCTTGGCTTAGAGATCTTAGTCGGGTGGCATAGCCGAACATCTCTGATAGGGGAACCATCACCAGAATAGATTGCGCATCCCCTTTGGGATGAATCCCCAGAATATTTCCCCTTCGTGAGTTTAAATCGTTTATCACGTCTCCCATGTATTCTTCTGTAACCGTCACCTCCACCTTCACCATTGGTTCCAAAAGCACAGGTTTCCCTTTCGCGGCGGCATCCTGAAAAGCTAAAGAACCCGCGATTTTAAAGGATAGCTCTGAAGAATCTACCTCATGATATTTCGCATCCAAAAGAATCGCCTTTATGTCGACCATCGGATAACCTGCCAGAACGCCATTATGCATGGCTTCAGCCATACCCTCTTTAACCGGTTTAACAAATTCCTTTGGCAGAATCGCACCCTTGATGGCATTCTCAAATACAAAACCGCCTCCTTTGGGCAAAGGCTCCAGCCTTATCCTCACCCAACCATATTGACCCTTGCCTCCACTCTGCCGAATAAATTTTCCGTCGGCCTCGATCGAAGCGGTGATGGTCTCCTTATAAGCCACCTGTGGTTTTCCTATGTTAGCTTTCACCCCAAACTCTCTGGTCATCCGTACGACTAAAACCTCCAGATGCAGCTCACCCATGCCTGAAATTATGGTCTGTCCAGTTTCTTCATTGATCTTAACGTTGAAAGTAGGATCCTCATCTGCCAGCTTAGATAAAGCTAAGCTTAACTGCTCCTGATCGGCTTTGGTTTTAGGCTCGATGGCCACCGAGATGACCGGCTCGGGAAAGCTCATTTTTTCCAAAAGTATGGGCTTTTTCTGATCGCAGAGAGTATGACCCGTCATGGTCTTTCTTAATCCGACCGCGGCGGCGATGTCTCCGGTAAAGATTTCTTCTCGGTCTATCCGGGTATTGGCGTACATCTCTAAGATGCGTCCTATCCTTTCTCTTACTTTGGTGTTAGCGTTCAACACCGTGGTTCCCACCCTCAATGTTCCTGAATATACTCGGAAATAAGTCAGTTTTCCAACGTAAGGGTCCGAGGTAATCTTGAAAGCTAAAGCGCAGAAAGGCTCATCATCGGATGGTTCTCTGATCTCCTCTTTTTCTTTATCTGGGTTTACCCCTTTAACCGCAGGTATGTCCAGTGGTGAGGGGAGAAAATCCACCACTGCATCCATAAGTTTCTGAATCCCTTTGTTTCGAAATGCCGATCCACACAGGACCGGAAATATTTTTACCCCTAAAACGGCTTTTCTCAAAGCTCTTTTTATGTCGTCTATCTGTATAGGATCATCACCCAGAATCATCTCCAAAAGCTGATCATCATAAAGAGTTAAGGCTTCCAACAACTCCTCCCTGCTTTTTTGCGCCTTCTTTTGATAATCCTCCGGGATGGGTAAATCCTCAAAGGTGGCGCCCAAGCTCTCCTCATGATAGATTCGATACTCCATGGTGATCAGATCGATTATTCCGGCGAATTTTTCTCCTCGATTGACCGGCAGCTGGATGGGAATGGCAAAGGCGCCCAGATTTTCCCTCAGCATAGCCACGGCGTTTTCGAAATTGCATCCCACTCGATCCATTTTGTTGACAAATACGATTCGAGGAACGTGGTATCTATCCGCCTGTCTCCACACCGTTTCCGATTGTGGCTCCACCCCGCCTACTCCGCAAAGAACCGTGATGGCTCCGTCCAATACCCGAAGCGACCTCTCCACCTCTACGGTGAAATCGACGTGACCCGGAGTGTCGATGATATTTATCTGGTGTCCCTCCCAAGAGCAGGTGATGGCTGCGGAGGTGATGGTTATTCCTCTCTCTTTCTCCTGGTCCATCCAGTCCATGGTAGCCGCTCCGTCGTCCACCTCCCCCATCCGGTGAGTCTTGCCGGTATAATACAGAATGCGCTCGGTGGTGGTGGTCTTGCCGGCATCAATATGTGCCATTATTCCGATATTTCTCAGCTTCTGTAAGGGAACTTCTCTGGGCATAAAAGCCAACTTTTTATAACCTGGTGCCGCTTCTTGTGTTTTCGTTATTAACACCACTAATTATTTCCTATCGAATTCTATAATCCTTTTTCTTCTATACAAAAAAATCCGTCTTCAGAGCAGATCAAAGCTAAAAAGATCTTGACGGTGGACCCATCTATTAAAGATCACTAGCTCATCTTCTGGGCTTATGCTTTCCCCTCTCACTTGGCGGGAAGCGCATTCAAACCGATCTTACCATCTGAAATGGGCGAAAGCTTTATTAGCTTCAGCCATCTTGTGCGTATCCTCCCTCTTCTTGATGGAGGCTCCCTCGTTCTTGGAGGCAGCTAAAATCTCTGCCGCTAACTTTTCCGCCATGGAATGCTCACTTTTTTCCTCGGCGTAATTAATAATCCATCTCAAGGCTAAGCCGATGCTTCTATCGTAGGCCACCTCTACTGGAACCTGGTAAGTTGCACCTCCCACTCGCCGGGGTTTCACCTCCAGAATCGGACGCACGTTCTCTATCGCCTTCTTGAGAACGTTTATCCCCGGCTGTCCGGTCTTTGTGGCCAGGGTGTCAATCGCCTGGTAAAAGATTCTCTCCGCTATGCTCTTTTTCCCTCTTTGCATGAGGTAGCTGATAAACTGACCAGCCATAACGTCCTTGAACTTGTAATCTGGTATCCTCTCTCTTTTGACCGCTGCTTTTCTTCTGGGCATTTCCTTTTCCTCTAAATTCAGTAGACAGATAAAAGTACGCAGTATGCAGACATCAGTATACAGTAAACAGATAAATCAGCAGTTGGGAGTCTACCATCTGCCTACTGCAGTCTGCTATGCCACTGCCGTCTTTTTCGGCCTTTTGGCTCCGTATTTTGATCTTCCCTGTTTTCTATCCGTCACTCCGCTGGTATCCAAGGTGCCCCGGATCACATGGTATCTTACCCCCGGAAGGTCTTTCACCCTTCCACCCCGGATTAACACTATGGAGTGCTCCTGCAGATTATGTCCCTCTCCGGGAATATAAGCGGTCACCTCGATTCCATTGGTCAATCTCACTCTGGCTACTTTCCTCAAAGCCGAGTTGGGCTTCTTGGGGGTGCTGGTATAAACCCGGGTGCAAACTCCTCTTTTCTGCGGATTGCCTCGCAGTGCCGGCGTGGAAGGTTTGGACCGGATGATCTTCCTTCCGTTTTTAATTAACTGGTTTATGGTCGGCAAAAAAACTCTCCTTTAACCTTTTATATTCTTTCACGTTTAATGCGCGCTTTAGTTTTGTGCTCCCGCAAGTAATTTAGCACTTCCGGTTTAAAGCTCATTATATGTTTTCTTGCTCATTTTAGAGCAAGTAAATTCCCATTATATTCTTTTTTTTACAATTGTCAAGACTTTTCTTACAAATTTATAAAAATATTATTATCGGATAAATTGAAGTGCTCACCTTTAGATGAGCTGCATTTAAACTATTTTCTTCTTGCGATTGCCGGTCAAGCTAAAGGCAGTTGAAAAAATCGAAGTCCGGTCCCGGCGAGCAAATCAAAACTATCCCATTTCTGTGATAAAGCTAGCTTCCTCTATATCCACTCCTCGCCATAAAATAATCGGTGATGCAAACATTGCGTGGCGACTAGGCTGGTTGAGCGAGTGCAATCCCGTTTTACGGGATCCTTGCTCGAATCTCAAAACGGACCGCCAAGATGGTTGTCCCTACGCTGACTCATACTTCCGCTATTACATCGCCTCATTGCATCTCTTCTAAGATCTCCACCTGCTCCTTTACTTCCTCCTTCTCTTTTATCCTTATGTTTCTATATCTATCCAGGCCAGTGCCGGCTGGAATCAGATGTCCGATGATCACGTTTTCCTTAAGGCCCAAAAGATAATCTGTCTTTCCATTTATCGCCGCCTCGGTGAGCACCCGGGTCGTCTCCTGGAAGGATGCGGCGGAGATGAAGCTTTCCGTGGAAAGTGAAGCTTTGGTGATTCCCAAAAGCAGGGGCTGGAACGTAGCCGGCTCTCCTCCTTCGGCGATCACCTTTTCGTTTTCCTCCATGAACTTGTGTTTATCCACATGTTCCCCCTCCAGAAAATTGGTGTCCCCGACCTCTTCCACCTTCACCTTCTGGAGCATCTGTCGGACTATCACCTCAATATGTTTATCGTTTATCTTCACTCCCTGGAGTCGATACACCTCCTGGATTTCGTTTTCCAGATACTCCTGCACCGCGTTCACTCCTTTGATTCTAAGAATGTCATGCGGATCCACGGGTCCCTCGCATAACCTCTCCCCGGATCGGATCCGATCTCCTTCGTGCACCCGCAGATGCTTGCCGTGAGGTATAAGATATTCCATCACCTCGCCCTCATGTCCTTTGACCAGAATCTGGGTAGCTCCTCGGATGATTTTCCCGAACTCCACCACCCCGTCGATCTCCGAGACCACTGCTGGATCCTTCGGTTTTCGTGCCTCGAACAGCTCTGCTACCCGGGGGAGTCCTCCCGTTATGTCACGGGTTTTGGAGATGTCGCGTGGTATCTTGACCAGCACCTCACCCGTTTCGATGACGTCCCCATCATGCACTTGAAGGTGAGCGCCGGTGGGTATGGAATAGTTGCCCAGCTTTTTTCCCTTGGCATCTTTAACCAGTATGTGAGGGCGAAGCAGTTTATCCTTTTGTTCGATAATCACTCTCTGCCTTAACCCGGTAGTCTCATCCAATTCCTCTCTGAAGCTTTCATTCTCCGTTAGGTCCACGAATTCCAGATGACCGGCATATTCGGAGAGTATGGTGTGAGTGTACGGGTCCCACTCGAAGAGGACCTCCTCTTTTTCCGTTTTCTGGTTATTCTTGGCGCGCAGGAGAGCGGAGTAAGGGACATGGTATTTGGCTCTAACTCTGCCGGCATCATCCAACAAGTGGATTTCCCCCTCTCTACCTAAAACCACCATCTCGTCGTTTTTCTTAGTGACGAATTTAATGTTCTTGTAAACTATCTTGCCTTCGCTTTTGGACGCTACCTTGGATTGCTGGGCAATTCTGGCCGCAGTTCCACCGATATGGAAGGTACGCAAGGTGAGCTGGGTTCCGGGTTCTCCTATGCTTTGAGCGGCGATCACTCCCACCGCCTCTCCCAGCTCCACCATTCTTCCGGTAGCTAAGTTTCGTCCATAGCATTTGGAGCAGACTCCTCTTTTAGACTCACAGGTTAAGATGGATCTTATGCGCACCGACTCTATTCCGCTCTCGTCTATGCGCGTGGCTGCATCATCGTCGATTTCTTCTCCTGCTTTAGCCTGAAGTTCTCCGGTAATCGGGTCGTATATGTCTTCCAAAGCCACCCGTCCCAAGATTCTGTCTTTAAGCGATTCGATCACCTCTTCCCCTTCCTTCAATGCGGTCACGGAAAGTCCTAAGATGGTGCTACAATCCCACTCCATGGTGATCATGTCCTGCGCCACGTCCACCAGCCTTCTGGTGAGATAACCCGCGTCTGCAGTCTTCAAAGCGGTATCAGCCAGACCTTTCCTCGCTCCGTGGGTGGAGATGAAATATTCCAACACGTCCAAACCTTCTCTGAAATTGGCGATGATAGGAGACTCGATGATCTCTCCGATCTGCCCGGTGATTCTCTTTTGAGGTTTAGCCATTAAACCTCGCATCCCGGCTAATTGCCTGATCTGTTCCTGGCTTCCCCTGGCTCCTGAATCCGCCATCATGAAGACCGGGTTGAATCCGTCATGCATGCTCTGCAACCTCTCAAACATCACCTTTCCCACTTCGGAGGTGGTGCGGGTCCAGGTGTCGATAACCTTATTGTATCTTTCTCCATTGGTTATCAAGCCTTTCTCATATTCCTTCCATATTCTTTCCACTTCCTTGTTGGCGTTTTCCACTAAAACCATCTTCTCCGGAGGAATCACCATGTCCTCCACCGACACCGTCATCCCGGATATAGTGGCATATTCAAAGCCGACCCTTTTCAA
>Ga0315288_10004268_pt1 | contig 18177 bp, 23 predicted proteins | sample YL17G11_20_MG_FD_203454 | JGI IMG/M metagenome (GOLD analysis project Ga0315288, IMG submission 203454) | Sediment microbial communities from Yellowstone Lake, YNP, Wyoming, USA - YL17G11_20 | ecosystem: Environmental > Aquatic > Freshwater > Lake > Sediment | place: USA: Wyoming | collected... | reverse complement strand
AGACTTGAAGTTCGACGAGTGAAACCACTTAGCCTTTGTGGTCCAACAGTTGTCGCAACTATCCTGTGGATGATGGTAGTGTTTGCATTGCTGGCATTGCTCGAATACGATGCGTCCGCTCCATCCCATCACGTACTCCCCGTTCTCGTCGAGGACCGGAAAGAACGCTCGGTTGTACATCGGCTTTGCCGGGTTGTCGCAATATGATATGTGATATTTTCTGATAATCTCAATCGGTACTCCACGGAACGGGTAATAGACATCGTCTTGCCGCAGGAATTTCAGCACGTCTCTCAGCACTGGTAACAATTTTGTCGACACTTTGCGCCTTCGCGGTGTGAGATCGACCACGGACGAAAACTCTGGCAGCATCCCGTCCGATAACCCCAGGATGCCAGCCACGGTCTCGATAGCGTCGTTGAACGACATGTCCTTGCCAGTACGAATCGAGAGTGTCCCGCGCACTAGCCCGAAGATGCTGCTGGATGGCCCGGTAATCTGGTCGCATTCACAATGTTGCGTCAGGCACTTCCAGTGTCCAGTACGGAATACCCAGTACATCCCCCTGTCGTTCGCCCCCTGATGAATTGGGCAGGCGGCACGGAGATATCCGTCTGATTCTGCGAACTCTATATTCAGGGCACGGAATATATCTCGCACCCTATGGATAGCAGCTTCCTGAACAACTCGGCAGTCGAGCGTCCGTGCATTTGTCGCAACGCACTTTTGTGTCGATGTATCCACCAAGATGTCCGCCATTTCCACATACCTCGCAGGTTATTGAACACGTTTGAATTGCCTTTTGGATCGCCGCCAGTACCCCGTCCCTTGCGTGATCTGGCACGTAATATGTCGTCACGTACAATCCTCCGTATTTGGTACTAATCTCCATGAATCTTACATCGGCAGATGCTGCCAACGATTCGGTTAGCATGGTCCAAACCGTCGACCTCCAGCCCCCTCCGCAGGTTACGTCGCAGTGACGAAGCAATCCCGGAAAGTGTGCTCGCACAAGTCACCTCATGGCTGATCGGCAATCTGAGCATTATCTATTACGACAGAATTGGTGGTATGGTAAAACGGAGCGCCCTCTACCATCTTGGCAATTGCTAGGTTTGTCTGAACGTTGATGTATTCGCTAGTCATCATTCCGGGGCCGTATCTCGTATCGGTCACTACCAATTTGTGGCCACCGTTCGATATCGAATCCTCCATAAGTTCATCTGGGCTCTTTCGTTTCAGCAACGTCGAGCTTGAGCATAACCACAAGATACGGTCCGAGCCAGAGAGCACGTCGCCGCCCTCACGCCCTAGCCCATCGCGGTTTAGCTGCACGGTCAGCAGGATTGGCAGGTCCCACCTCAGCGCAAAGTTGTGCAACTGAGTCATGATGAAGCCGAGCACCTGGTATTCCTTCATGTCGCCGCGCAGATCGGTGGCGTCCATGAGCTTCAGATAGTCATAGATTATCAGGCACGGTTTCACATGCCCGCTTGAATCTCTCCCCACCGTTTTCAGTAGCCATCTCCGCGCGATCGACAAAACGCTATACACAGAACATCCGGCTATGCTTTGGTGCGATAGTGGAATATCACGCAATTCTTCGTACACATGCGACAAAGAGTCCGGGTCGAAATTACCGCACTCAAGGGTCGTCATATCTACGTTCGCATGTCTGGAGATCAGCTTGCATTGTTGGTAGCGTGTCGTCAATTCCGTGTCGAGATATAGTACCGGCACGCCAGCCAAAGCAAGGTTATAGCCGATATTGATGGCTAGCGTACTCTTGCCAACTTTTGGTCTGGCTCCAACCACGTTCACCGTGCCTGGGCGCATCCCTCCGCCTATTGCAATGTCCCAGTTCGGGAACCCAGTCGGTAATCCAGCTATGTCCTTCTTGGCTGCCGCTAGATCGTGGGCGAGAAATTCCAGCCCCGCGCCCATTTGTACCAGGTCGGAGCCAGTGTTGATGATATTGTTCGACAAATCGAACACGGGATTTTCGATGGTGCTTAGAATCGTGTCGATGCTTTCGTCGCCCGTAACCCCAGCCATCATGGTTGCTATGTTCTGGGCAGTATGAACTGCCTTTCGCGCGATACTGAGCTTAGCGACGACCGATGCTAGCTCGCGAGTAGATTCAACACCGGGGGCATTTTCTCTCATCCCGTCGATGAGTTCTTCGATTTGTTCTGGCTTGCCGTCAAAAGAGATTCCCAGTTGCGAGATTGACGCCATGATCGTTGGTGTCTCGAAGAGCGTGTACTCTTTATCGATCCCCATGTGTCTCAGGACCGTGAATATCTTGGAAAGTGTTGGGTGGCTAAAGTCGTTTGCTGTCAAAAGTTCCGACAGGTCCATGAGCAGTGCGCTTCCATGGCGGATGATACCCGCTAGGACCGCTCGCTCAGCGCCGACGTTGTGCGGCTTTGTCCTATCTTTGGTACTGCTGGTATTTGTCATACGTATTGCCACGTTTCCCGTCGGACGATCTGACAGATTGTGTACTGACTCACTCCGAATTTCAAACCAAGCTCCCGTTGCGAGAATTCTCCGGTCGCGTAAAGCCGACGAATCTCTCTCACAATATCTTCTGTCAACTTTGCTCTCCCGTTCGCGGTCCCTTCGCGTAGGTTCCATTTGCAGTTGCGCGTTGCATCTTGCCCATTGTCGGAGTACGTACCCCATGCCAGATTTTCAATGCGGTTGTCTGTCGGATCATCATTTAAGTGCCGGACTACCATGTCCGTTGGACCTCTCGTCGGTAGGAAAGCATCGGCTATCAAGCGGTGTATTAGGCAACTGGTTTTTTCCCCGCGACGGCACAAATTCACTCGCAGATAACCGTGATTGTCAAGGAATTGCTTCAATATCCTGCCGGGCCGAGCCCCCTGCCCACCAGCGATTCGGCGCACTCTCCAGGCGCTCGATAATTCATACGTTCCTTCGTAGCCAACAACGGTCTTCCAGATTTCGGGTTCGTTATCCATCATGGCCATTCTTCGTTACGGAACGCGGTTAGTTCTTGCCTTTCGGACGCAGGTGCTACAATACACGCCCAAGTCTGCGGGGGGTCTCTCCGCAACATCAAACGACAGCGCGCAGGTTGCGCATTTCACAGAATATTTCTGGGGCGACGATCTTTTCTCCTTTATGGTTCGCCGTGATCGTTCTTCGTTCTTGGCACGTTCGGCGTCATCCGCTGGATCGCTAACGAGCGTCATCTTCACTCCGAAAATGTTGGGAGCAGTCGAGGAGATCGGAAGTTCCTCTACCTCGTGCCCACACATCTTGATCTGGCAATTTCCGCTCAGTTTTCCTGGGCCACCGGAACACTGGCATTCCTTTGTGCTTTGCGCACAGGCAACTGGCATATCGGATTGCTCTTGCGTGTTATCCCCAAACAACGATTCAACCGCCTTTAGTGCCTCAATGACGTGGACAACTGGAACCCAGTCCTGTCTGTAGAAGGCTTGTTCCAATACCGCCCTAATGTTTGTTCCCATTTATTTCTCCTATTGCCTTGTTTTCGCGATCAACTGCATAGCGTACGACATTGAGTCGATCCGCCTGGAGAGGTCGACAGTTTTTTCTACCTTGTATTCTGCGCTTGTCATCATCTTGGATAGTCGCGTCTTGTCGGTCATGTATGTGGTCGGCATAATCTTGCGAGCCCATCCCAAGAAAGCCCTGAGTCGATTCGTCTCGTACTGTACTGTCATGCCGTATTGCGACAACAGATATGCGTACGATGCAGCGCGGGAAGCGTCTAGCTGATTGAGTTCGTCAACTCCCAACCCCAGAATCTTTTCGAGCACACCGAAATCGACGTTCGGAGACCGGAGTATACTCGTCTCCCATTTGTCGATCTCCGCCTTGAAGTTTGTGATTCTGTCATCAAGATTTTCCATCAGCAATGTCCTTTGCCGTGTACAGTCTTAGGTCAAAACCATTCTTCAAGCACCACTCTGTCTTGCGTCTATCTCTCTGTTGCTGCAATACGAAGTCTCGCTTCGTGCCATGGAAGTGCGGAACAAATGTTTCGTGCTGTCTCCCATTTACCTCGATCACAAGACCCAACGAAGGGATGAAGAAGTCTAAGACAAAGTTCTCGACCGGGACCCTCACCTCTTCATAGATCATGTCGCACGGATATTGCTGCGACAACCAAACGCCTACGTCATATTGTAGCCTGGACTTGCTCTCCCCCGGAGTAGATCGGCGTTTGTGTCCCGTCAGGTGCAGGTTGGCTGTCTGGCCGTTTAATAGGCGGATTTCCATTTTGCGTTATCCTGTCTTTGTTTACCCAACCGTCCTTGCCACGATTCCAAGTCCACTTACAACCGTCATGGGGATGCTCGCTTGATAGCTTCCCGCAGTCGTCGCATGGCGCGCCATTGCCACCCCATAGATAGGCTATGGAGTCTGCACAGTTCCCGCAAATGTCTTTGTCGCGCCAATGGACGAAGAGTTTCCCCTCTTCGATCTCACCACCACATACGTCGCATGTTCTTTTCACCATCGTAGAATCTCCGCTATGCCAGCAGCATGTCTCGCACCTTCTTCTCAAGCGAGACCAATAGCTCCGGCTTCTCTTTCAATAGGGCAGATACACCATCGATTCCCTGTGCTTTTTCCTCGGTGTCCGTTATCTTGTACCACGCACCGGCGCGCGTAATCATCCCAAGACTCTCGGCCTGTGTAATCACGTCTCGTGTGTTGTCGATGCCAAAGCCGTAACGAAGCGGCAACACACATGGGCGATAGGGTGGGCCAAGCGCAGAGCATTTCACCGTAATGTGGATGTCATGTCCTGGGATGTCACCGCCCTTGTCGACTTGCCATCTTTGCGCCCAGTCCGTAGTAACCCATACAGACGCCGCATACTGTACTGCCAACCCACCTTTCTCGACCCACTTGGTGTGGCTGGCCGGGTCACGATTCGTCTGTAGCTGTGACAAACAGATAAGAATACAATTGTTGCTGTCGATGATCTGGATCATGCGACGCATGAAAGAGGCCATGAGCTTAGGGACACCCGCCATATCCTTATTCGTCCCCATGTTCTCTGCGATCTCGGTCGCAGTGCTCATCATCGATAAGCTGTCGAGCACGATAACGCATCCTGGTATCGTTTTCGCGAGACGTTCTACCACGTCCAAATACTCGTGTGCCTCCATGATATGCTCGTTGGTCGATCGCACGATTTTGAGTGCTTCCATTGGGAAGCCGGGTATAGTCTTGGCAACGTTTTCAACTCCGCGCCTTTCGATGTCAATGTAATAGATCGGCTTATCGTACTGAAGATGTGCGTTGCGCAGTATGGTTAGTGCCAGCGTGGTTTTTCCCAGCTTAGCTTTTCCCGTAAGCAGAACGATATCGCCTTCTGGAATGCCACCGTTCAGTGCTATGTCTAGCGACAGGGAGGTCTTGATTATCTTTTGAGGTTTGCTTGCGTGTTCGGCCGCTGTCTGGATCAACCCGCCGCCGTATTGCTTTGCAAGATAATCATCAAGGGAGAGTGGTGCTTGTTTGGTTGAGTCTTTCAAAGAGACCTCCTTCTAGTGGACGGCTGAGTGTTGCATTGTTTCGAGTATATGCAACCTTCTCTTCCTCTGTCATTATAACGCCATGCGTACCGCTTTTGACGGTATTCCACAATGAATCAAACGACTCCAGAAGTCTGGTGCGTTCTTCCGTTGCCGCCAGTGTCGTAAGGCGCAACTGTACGATGCCACGAACGATAGCCGCACGCTTCGACGAATCGGTATGCCAATCCGTGATGGCTTTTAGCGCCGTGTTCACACCACGCAGTTCCATGATGAACTTGTGTCCCCATCGCGTTTTGTCTCGCCAGAAGTACGGTTCCAATCGCGGAAAAATGTTCAGGCACAATCGCTCAATGATGTACGACTGAAACGACACCTTCAATCCTGGGGTAGTTGGTGAAGAATAAATCTTGCCGAGTTTCGCTACGCTAGCGGATGGCATACCATTACCTCCTTCAGACAGTTGATCGGATAGAGTGCCCAATAGATTTTAGGCCACACTTCCCCCCAGTCGAGCCCACCGCAGCCGCAGCCTAGTCTTGGAATCGCGATGGATCGCACGCCGAGCAACACGATAGTCCTGGCAAGGTCCCATAGCCCTGTGTCGATGTAGCTGATGTGCGACGGATTGCGCCAGTCCTGCTTTGTCGGGAAGTTGATGATGTATCGTGGGGGCGCACTTGTGCAAGTCCTGAACACGAACATGCGCCCGGTCTTCACTGTCTTTTGTTGGCAGGCGATCTTGTAGGCGTCGTAATTGTCGCGAAACTTTTCCCTGAAACTAAGGGCCACACCTTTCCCCATAATTCCGACGCAGTTGACGGTATTCACGAGCGCTTCGTGCCTAAGTCCTGTGATGTCGCCATAAAAGTCCAAGAACTCTGCCATAACATTCTCCGTTAGGCATTTTGAATCAGCCCAAACCCGGCTGTCGCTACGTCGCGATCTTCTGTCTGGACCGATTCGCCATCCGGCAGGCTTGCCCACACGACAGACACCTTGTTGCCGTCATAAAAACCCACACCGATAAAGCCCGTCTGGATTCCCTCCGGGTACGCGAGAAGATGTTTCTGCATAGCGAAATATCCTTTCGCACCAGACGGCGTAACGATATCGGCGCGCTGTCCCATCCCGGTGAGCCTGAGCCGCTCGATCACCGCTCCACCATCCACGCGAGACTTGGCCTCTCGCCAAACTTGCCCAAACTTATCGCTTTCCGTCGTCAGGATCGTTCCATCTGCCATCATGATTTCGAGGTGCATAGTCTTCCCTTCTTTCTTTGCCTACTCCGGCAACATTACTGTCACGCCCGTCGTTTTGCTATGATACGGATTACGCGCCGTAGTGATCTTGTGTACACATCCCGTTCGGTTCTGATTAGCAGCCTCATGTGCCTCGGAGATCGCGACTGTTAATCGCTGCTTCGCCGATGCGGACACCTTTGGGCAGTAGATACTGCACCATTCCGAGACAAGCTCGGAAAAAAGTCTGTTTACCGTCTTTGTTCGTTTCGCCATCTCTTGTGTGCTCCTTGTGCGATCGCTAGGTGCGATGAGTCCCTGGTCTTTAGGTAGGTAACGTACTGCGTGAAACATTCGTTGCTGGTGTTCTGCAACCAACAGTGCGCCCGCGTTGTCCCCGCGAAGTCGCACAGTTTATGCTCGTCCGTCATTAGAACGTACGTCGCGCTTGGCGAAAACTTCGCAGCGATCATTCGCTGCTTCGGCGCTGTCACCGAACAGCGACGATGTGGTGTGCCATTTCTGTCAATTAGAACTGTTATCTGTGGCATTCTTTAATGACCCACTGCATGGATTTTTTGTATCTTTCACAAACGCCGCAGTTCCAGTCCCTATGCCACGCACCAAGGTCTTGCGACCGCAGTCTGGACACAGCACCAATGGCTCGTCCTTTATCGACTGGAATATTTCCATCTTTGCATGACATTTCTTGCAACGGTAATCGTAGCTGGGCACCTTACACCTCCGTTCCTCTCTTGGTCAAATATCCCTTGAGAACCTTGGTCAGTCCATCGCTAGCCAAAAGTTTTACATTGTCTTTCACAGACACTTGTGCTTCTGGTGTTGCTTTGGATACTGCCGTGGTCACGAGATTCAACAGTTTGGTTCGTTGTAGGACAAGGTAAAACATCGCTACTCCGGCCCCGAGGAACAACAACGCTACCACACCGGCTCCAGCGACGACCCAACCAGCGCCGCCATAGATGATCGAATCACGCCCGGCGGTCACATCTTGCACCATCTTGATGCTCTGTTCGACGTTGTTCTCCACCTTATCTATGCGTTCTGCTTGTGTGCTTATTTCGTTCTGCTGCTTTTGCTGCACGTCAACCGTAGCCTTCAAAGAGTCTTCGAGGGCACCCAAGTGGCTATTAAATGCGTCCTTCTCGACGCATCCTGCGACCACGCACAATAGGATCAACGTTGTTCTGCAAAATCTTCGGCTCATTGTGAATCCTCTTGTTGACGAAAACGCTCCTAACCAAAGCGTCGGCCAGCTTGTTGTGGTGCCGACGAATCCAGATAACTTTGAATTCGGAGAACGATCTACTCAAGTCCAGGATGTCATCCATGACGATCGACATCTGCGCATCCTTGACTTCCCATTTCCCACTGGCATGTTGTGCCATTATCTTGCTGTCTGTGTAGCACCAAAGTCGCTTCATCCCGACGGCCTTGCAAGACTTGACGGCTATACGAAGCGCCGCGTATTCAGCATCATTAGAAGTCCCATTCCCGCACAATCCACTACGCCCATAGATTATCTGTGTGGGATCGTTGCTGTCATATACCAAAAAACCAAAGGCCATCGTCTTTTGTTTCGTACCGCCGTCAGTAAAAACTACATACAGAGTTTCTGGGTCGATTGCGGACATCAAGCGCTCCACTTCCCACACTACTATAACTAGGACGCCGTCGTATTTTGACAGATTTCGCGAAATGGGCAGCGCTTACACGCCCATCCTACATGCGTGGGCCATTGATTGCGGTCGTCTGCGTGCGCGTCTTTCTCTTGCAATTCCGCTACGTTAGTACGAATGGCTGAAGCCTGCGCCAGCATCGCGTTCATTGTGACGGCAAAATCAATCGCCTCCCTATCTTGTAAAAATACCGGAGATACCACTATATCCTCTGGCTTATGCGCCCACCCCTGCTTGAGCGCGTACATTGCGTAAACCACGAGTTGATCTGTCAATGCACTCTCTGTCTTTCCGGTTTTCCAGTCTATGATTCTGACTTTTCCGTCGCTGGTCCTATAACTCCAGTCCATCTTGACGATGATTCGCTCGCCACTAGAAAGGCTGAACTTGTTGAAATCTTCCATGGTCAGCCATTTGCGCGTCGGCGCGGGGTTAGCGAAGAAATCCATGCCGACTAGGGCATCGACTAATCTAGCTATTTTCTGGCGAGCCAAACTCTTGTAGCTTCGTTCAAGTGGTTCGTGGTAGTAGTGCTCCATCAGGATCGTGGTCTTCGGCGTCCAATGCCCATCAGCAACAGAAGCCTCCGATTCGCGGGCGACACGCTCAAGCCAATCTGTGCAAAACTTTTCTATCTCTGCTTGCGGTAGCCGTACCGCACCATCCGTGGCGTGAAAAGATTTCAGGTAGTGTTCTGCTGCTCCGTGAACGATCTCTCCGATCAGCATCGGAACGGTTGTCATTTTCTTCAGTCGATAGATATGCTTCGTGTCGTACGGCGCGGTAGGACGCCATCCGTCTTGTGCGCCATAATAGTTGAACCAATATTGGCGCTGGCATTCCAAGAATTTCTTGTAACGTGTCCCGCTCCACTCAATTGCCATACGTACTCCTATTACTTTGTGTCATCGAGAACGATAGGCGCTTCTAGCGTCTTGCCATAACGAGGATGCAGTAAGAAAAACGCCTGCTGTGGGTGCTCGAACTCGGCCTTTATGCTCTGGGCGAATGCACCATATCCGCACAAAGAACCGTTACAGACATAATTTTTTGCACTTAGTCGTTGATGATAATGTCCGATCACATCCAGGTTGGCAACACGAGCTTTGTTCCACTGCGCAATAGCCTTGTTGAGCGGGATCGTGATACCGCCAACTCCCCCCTGGTATCGCACATTGTCCCCGTGATGGAAACGAATGGTCATATTATAAACATTTACCATGTTGAAGTAACCATCGGATACCACGAACTTAATTATCGGATGATCGGCGTACTTCTTCTCCAGCATCTTGTACATCATCCACTCATAGCTGCTACGAGCGCCCGTTGATACTGGTCGATAAAGCGTAGTCCGACCGTGGTTGCCATAGGATGTCGGAACAACAATCCGTTTGAAACCACCGCTAGCCACCAGAGTATCCAGACCCCGGCAGACTAGGTCAATACACCCAAGGATCGCTTCCGTTGGTGACATGCTGTTGGTTGCTATGAATTCTTCGTGGATATGTCCATTGATTAGGTCGCCGAGGATCGCCAGAACAAGTGTATCGATTGTCGATTTTGACCTACAAAGCTCCGACAGTTTGATAACGTTGGTGAAGAATGCTTGTGCGCGTTTCGCTGCGATCTTTGTATTATATTCGTTGAGCCCGTTGATTGTACGTGGATCAACGGTTTCCTCGTAGTGCAGATCGGAGAACACGGCGACCGCCGTAGACGTTGACCCTTTCTTGTCATCCGGAATTCTCCAGATGCCCGGCAAGCGATTTGCCAGTAACTCGTCTGCCTCCAACAAGGAGGCCATCGCACGATCCTGTTGGCCAACGCGATCGAGAAGTTCCTGGTACTTTCGTCGAAGGTCCTTGCTCTCGCCCTTGGCCTTTGATAGCTTAACGTCCTGTTCTATCGTCCGTTCTTCGTGCGGCCTCGTCGGCATTTCGCTGGCTCGTAATCGTCCCTCAAGCGTTTTCCGTGGTATACCACTTTTCCGTGCGGCTTTTGTTATGGTGCCATGCTTGGCGACTAGTTCGGCCGCTTCTTGAATGAGCTTCTCTTCCATCGAACGATCCTCTCTAAATGTCGCATTGTCCAGATTTGCAATCAGCACCGATGGCCCCCTGTGCCATGTATTGCGACGCTAAAGCTGGATCAAGCGCTTCGTACGGTGATTCTCCCTTGCTGCCATCTTTGTATACTGTTACACCCTTTAGCTTACCAACGTACGCTAGCAGCAGGTCGGACAACTCTTCGTTGGTACATGTGCTCGGTACATTGACCGTTTTTGAAACAGCCGCATCCACATGTTTCTGGCACGCCAGTTGTATCTTCAGGTGTTGCTCTACCGGTATGGAATGTGCATTCTCAAAATGTGACGTGTCGCGCCCATCTCGAATAAACTGAGCCAGCAATGGATGCACCACGATCTCTTGCCCAGTTTCGTGCGACTCAGACGACTGGACGTTGTATCGTCTTCTGTACACGGATGCGAATATCGGCTCTATTCCACTACTGCATCCACAAACGATCGATGTTGTTCCGGTCGGCGCGGAGGTTAGTAAGCAGCAGTTGCGGATTCCATGTTCTAAAATCCTGCTTCGCAGTGACGGAGTCAGTGATTTTCTGGCCCATTCTGTCGTCGAATGCTTTTGCCTATCAAGCATGGCGAACTGTCCCTTTTCGATCGCCAATCCAACACTTGCCTCATAGGCATGTTCTTTGATGAATCTCAAGACCTTGTCAACGAACACTATCGCCTCAGCAGAACTGTACTTGATTCCCCGCTTCAGCATGGCATCATGTAATCCTGTTACGCCGAGTCCAATATATCGCATCGCACGCGAGTGTTCTTCGATGATACGCAATGGATAATGGGTAACATCCAGGACGTTGTCCAGGAATCTAACCCCCAGTAATACTGTTTCGGCTAGCGTATTCCAGTCTACTTTTCCGCCATCCGTTATGTGCGATGGCAAGACGATGCTTCCAAGGGTACATGATCCATTCGGTAAAAGTGGTTCTTCGGCGCATTGCATCGTCACTATGCCGTTTGCAATAATGCTATGAGTTTCTGGTTGCGTCAGGCAATACACATCTTCTTTGCCGTCCGGGACGATCGACGCGATGCGTGTGGTAAATACTGTGCGCGATATCTTCGTGCGACCAACACGGTCCAGCATGTCCTCAAGGCACTTCGTCTTGTCACCAGAAAATCCAATAGCAATACTGAATCGATATGACTCGGCTTGTGATAGTCGTATCTCGTATATGCCCCTACGAGCCCGTGTCAGATTTACGCTTGACGGTATTCCGAAATTCCCCAGTAGCAACTGGATGTCGTTCATCGCCCGATTGTGTGGGAGCGACAGTCTGACGTTTACTCCTCGCGAGTTTAATGCAACGGATGCCAATCTTTGGAACGCCTCTGCGAGATATCCGCGAACAAAATCCCGAGACCCCGTCCAGATCGCTTCCGACCTATCGCCGTCACGGTCAATCCACTCCTTGACGCCAGCCGCGTAATCCCCATTCGCTCCCCAGTGGCCCTCTCCGGATTGGATAAGCAATGTATCTCCGGCCTTCAACTGGTCTAGCTGTTTTACTCCGTTGGTCGTTGGAAATCGATGATTGGCGGTACAACGAATCGTGTGGCCACGCTTTGTCGTCAGCTTATAGATTGGTTGCTGTTTCCCCGTCTCGAATACTGGTGTCGCATCTCGCAGCGAGACGCCTTCTGGTCCAAGCTCTGTTGGATCATCGACGATTCGCGTGTCTATCGCGACCTGGGGATTTTGTTGGCTAACGAATAGCTCTTTGATTGTTTGCACCCCACGGGCTGTATGCAATCGAACGTCGCCAGTCAAGCAGGGATTAACGGTATCAATCTTTCCTATGTAGTTGTATGGCGACCATTTATTCATTTGATCTGGGTTGAGCAAACCTGGGTCCCCGCTGCGCATTGCGTGATCGATAATTTTATCCCAAATCTCCTTGGCGCGTACCGTGCTAATGACCTTGTTGGCCCATGTCAAATCAATCGTAGTATCTGACCGTACGGCTTCAATAAAACCTTGGTCGATACAAACACTGATATTCGCGTTGTTAAGCTCTTTCCTGTCTAGCTTGACGTGCAGAAATTCCAGCAAGTCAGGATGCCTACAATTTAGGCATAGCATGAGTGCCGATCGTCTGTTTCCGCCGCCGCGTAATTCTTCACAGACAGCGTTGGTCATTTTCATCAAGCTGACACTGCCAGTCGAATGTCCACCCGCGCCGACTATGACCGTCCCCCTCGGTCGGACAGAACTGACATTCACCCCGACCCCACCGCCCATACCAGATATGACGATGATGTCGCTTATGAGTTGTCCCCACGCCTCGCGTGAGTCCAGATTGCCTCCGAGCACAAAGCAATTGCTGCATTGCCCCCTTGGGCGTCCGGCCCCGCGCCATGTCCGTCCCCCCGGAGAGAATCGATTGTGGACCAGGAGATCGGCGAACTTTTCTGCCATTTCTCCGCGATCGTGTCCCGTTTCCGCGTTGGCAACGCATAGGGCCACCCGGTGACAGGCTTGCGCGAAAGTTTCATCCTCGGAGATCGCATATCTGTCGCGAAAGATTTTGTCTGCGAATCCTGTGGGAACGTATTCGGTCACATCGCCTCCATCAAGCGTAACATCGCCCTGACTTCGTCGACTGTTTCTAGTTTTGGTTTCCATCCACGCTCGATAACGATGTCGCGCCCAAGCAGCATGAGTCCTAGTAGCTTATACGCCTCTGGGTCATCGCCACCGATATTGCCGCAAACATTCTTGACCTGGCCAGTAACCACCCGAGAGATTTTGGCTCGAAGGATTTTGCACCAGCATTGCAAGCATGGCTCTCCGGTCACGTACAGCGTAGAACCCTCGGTATCGCTCGGCCTCGCGCGCCACAAAGCATTGTCTTCGCTATGAAGCGTGATCAGGTACTTCTCCGGCCTACCCTTTGGCATCGAGTCATGGTCAACGCCGGGAACGTAACCGTTGTAACCCATACTGATCGGGGAGTGGTCTTGGGCAACCAGGATGCAGCCATGTTTCGTCGATTGATCTGGCGAGCGCGACCTGATCCAGAGCACCATCGTCATGTAATAGTCATCCCAGTTTATCAAGGTGTCTCTCCACTGGTCGCAATAGGTTGTGGTGCATCGGTCTCTCCTGGCATCTCTTCCGCTCTTGCTTCTGCCGCACAGTGCTTGAGCCAGTGCTTCCAGCACAAAGGCCAGCTAAGATACACCATGGCCACCGGGTCTCGGCATCGATTAACGGAGCAGTCCTCGGCGGTTGATCTTCGGACTAACGCTCGCAGTCCTACGATCTGGTTGGGCGACAAAGGCGATTGGTCGGCACTCATAGTTGGTACCCTCGTAGTCTTGTCGTTTGCACGCCCGATAACATTCTTGATAATTATCGTAGAATGTTTGGCAGCACCGATCGAGAATTTCTAGTGGATGCTTACTGCCGCGCATCTTCACTCCGATCAGGTAGATTCTACGGCACACACAGCACCTCTGCCAGCCTGGCTTCGTCGTACCATGTCCAAAAATATTTGATCGGCAGCGACAAAGCCAGGTGCGGAGCCCCTCCCCATCGCAACTGGACTCCGATCACCTTGTAGTCGCCGTTGACCAGGGCGAATACTGGTCCTCCGCTGCTGCCAGGCATAATCGACGCGGTGGTCTCCATGAACTCAAGTCCGTCGTTCAGAATGTCCCACCGTTCTACCACTAGCTGTCCCTGGGTTAGCAGCGATTTACGTCCAAGTTGATACCCCGCGCTCCATACGTCATCCAGAATTTGTGGACAATATTCTCCACGCCCACTAAGAATAGCGGTAGGAAAATTTTGTGTACCATAATCGAATCGGATGATCGCCAGATCGTACTTCGGGCTGGTGATCACAACATTGGCTGGTATTGCGATCTCTCGCAGTCCACCGGGGACACCAAAGTCTATGTAGTATTGTGGGGCGAGCGTGACTGGTGCAAGCTCTATCTGCACGGAACCATCTTCGCATGGCGTCACCTTAACCTGCACAGTAGGAGTTTCGACGACGTGATTGGCGGTTAGTACGTAGACATACGTGCCAATCCTGCCAAACACAACTCCGCTTCCCATCGACCCGGCCTGGGCCTGGGCGTCCTCCCACCGAACCCTCACTGTTGGTGCCCACATTTGCGGCACACGATTATCCACGGTGACGCATGGAGTTTCGAGCACAGTAGGAACAGCAATCGCTGCTGGAGCACTGCTAGGCTGCTGGACTGCTGGAGCGGTGTTGATATGCTGTGGCTGGGGCGGCCAGACCGACCGGGATACGATACTTCCGCAAACTGAAATTATCCATATCGATAAAACTACCAGTCCCAGCTTTCCCCAAAACGCTTGCTTAGACATTTTTGTTCACCCCTGCGGCGCTGAATGCTTTGGCCGCTTCAAGAATTCCGTCAAAACAACAACCGCTTAGTACCCGCCAGTTATTCACGATGTCTGGCTGTGTCGATTTGGACAACTCCGCTCGCCACAACTGTATGAGATTCAGAAACATGGTCGAGCTTTGCTGCGGCATACTCCTGAGCAGACGTTCCTGCAACGCATCGGGCGACGTTACGTTGGCGTCATCGCACAGCGTAAGGCCCAATTCGCACCAATCTTGAATGGCTTGCAGGTCGTCGGTGGACGTAGAAAACGTTTCCAACATCCATGCGGTGCTCATCATCGACGCCGTCTTGAGCAGTTGACACTTCGTCTCTTCGTCCTTCCCAGAACGAAAAGCGATGATAACCAGTGATACAACGAGTCCGAGGGTCGCTAGTCCAAGGACATACTTGTTTACTCTTGAATCAGAGGACACGGTATTCTCCAAGAAAGATAGTGCGGGTTTTTGCGAGACCCGCTAACTCGTCATACTACCGGGCAACAGCGGCCTTGGCGGCTTCGACCTTAAATTTGTTCACGAGTGATTGTACTTCTCCGATCAGCGGAACCCATCTCTCGACTTCCGACACCGCGTCCTGTACTGTTGCGCGTGCTTGCTTGAAGATGTGTTGCCACATGGGCTTCTTCGATTCGATGAATACATCGACCGTGCCATTGAGCGACTTGACTTTCTCCGCCTGAATCATCAGGAACGTCAGGTATGCAAATCCACGACTCATCGGCGGTTCATTACCCGCGATGTTCTTGTGCATGTTATCGACGATTTCCTGGGCCTTAGCTACAGTCAGATTCCCATCTAACTGCGCTTGCAGAAGATCACCACGAGCGTGCTCCTTTTCTTTGAGCGATGCTTCCCCGAAGGCGATTCGGTTCATACCCCACGCCTTCTCAAACAGAGCCATATCTACCTCGGATTGCACGGTGCTTGATCGAGCCAAGTTGTCCTGTGCGATCTTCGCGCTTTGTGAGCACCCGGACAGCATGACAAACACGACGAACACAAAAATGATTTTCTTCATCACAATCTCCTTTCGCTATAGCCTAGAATGCGCCCAACAGTGCCAAAATCTGGATCGCGAATACAAACCCCTCTTCCCATTTCTCGGCCACGATCGCAGACGCAAGTTCTTGCCGCCTGGTTGCCACCTCGGTGTCGTTCAACCAACCGGTGAAGTCTGTATTGAACGCATCGGCATCCTCCATCGTCACCGGACGATTGCTAGGGCTCGTAGCCTGAGACTCCAAAAGTTTGATCAGTTGATCTGCCACCTTCACAATTTCTTTCTTGTCTGCCATTACACGCACACCTCGGCCCGCAGGGCCTGTTTGATCTTGGCAACTTTATTGTAAACTTTCGTCCGAGTGGTGCCAGTTGCCTTAGCCACCTCTGCGGCCGATTTACCCTCAAGATAGTACTGTCGCAAGAACTCGCTGTCTTCCTGTGACAATGTAGACATTAGGTCGTCCGTTTTCTCAACAGCCGAATTGCCGTCATCCCTGGAGTTGTTGCGCCACATATTACTGACAATACCAAAATCTTGTGGCAATTTACGACAGAATCTCTGCATGTGGTTGGTCATGTGCCCCCACACCGTGTGGTGCAGGTAGGTGACGAACTTTGTATGGCGCGCTGGATCAAAATTCTTCATCGCCAGCCACAATTGCATCATTCCAATGGCCACCAAATCTTCGTGTTCGCTGGCAGGGCCACAATCATTGGCTAATCCGATAATGAGCCGTTCGTATTGTGCTAGATATTTGTTGTACTCCGCGTTACTCGGTTCCATCTTGAGTCCCTTCGGTGTCGAGCTTCAGCCCATGCTCTAGCTCTGGTGTCCATACCTTGTCCACAATCTTCATGCGCTTTGCCTCCTTGAACGTCATCCACTTTGTGTTGCGCACATCACTGAGTAGCTTCTCCGACTTCACGCCGATGTACGTTGCCAGCCGCTTGATGGTAGTGATTTCGTTGCGAGCGAGAAAATCGCTCAACCCAGGGATGGTAGGAATTTCGATACCAGTTCCAAGCTGGAAGGTGGCTGGGTGCATCATGTATGATGCGGATGGATAAGCAAAACGATACCCCAGCGTACCGAATGCACAAATCTCTGCGGCCATCGAGTAGGCAACGCCAAGATTTATGGTCCACACCGGAGCATTGCACATCTGCATCCGATCGATGACCGTATATCCTGCGTCTGTCGCGCCCCCAGGGCTCATTACCCCGATAATGATCGGTTTCGTTGGAGATAGTGCATCATAGATCGCCAAGCGATGCACGATAGCCACGGCCATCTGCGTGGTTATCTCTCCCACTATCACAACCTGCCGAGTCCCGAATACCCACTGGTCCACAATATCCGGGACAACTGGTTGAACCATCGTGCAGCCGTCGCACTGTTCCTCTTCGTCCGACGCCTTCTTGATGTATTCCATATTCATGACACAACTCCTCTTGTCCCATCAGGTAGCTGAACCGTCGACATGCCGTGCGCCAACAACGGATACTTGTCCTTAAACACCTCGAATATTTGTATGAATAGATTGCGTATTTCAAGATCGGCCGCTGCCGATGCCCGACTCGCGATCATGTGTCGTAACTGTCTGACATTGGCGGTGAATAACATCCTCGTCTCGGTAGCGTTTGGAAGCACCGACCTCGCTGCTTGCCGCGCCTTCTTGTGCCGGTCCCTTGGCGACAGGGCCAAGGAACATTCCAAGTCAATGTGCTGTTCCAATCTCTTGTATAGCTCCACCGATGCTTCACAGTGACTAACCCATGCTGCGTACAGCGACGGGTTGTCGTCGGCCATTCCCTGAACATCTGGTGGCACAACGAAATTCACGTCGCTTGAATCGACGAACCTCTGGGACAATTGAGAGTAAGCAACTCCGATTCTGTGTCGCACTAGCTCGTGCGTCAAGGATCGCGATAGTCCAGCGAGCAGAAATGTCATCGAGCAGTGTTCGAGACAACTAAGATGTCCAGAGTCGATCAAGTTGGCGATATGATCGGCGTGCGTTCGACCCCCCATACTAGGGTCATTCTGGCGACGCCAGGACTGATAGCACGTACGTCCCGCCATTTCAACCAGCCATTCTGCGTCGTCCCCAGAAACCTGTGCCAGATCGTCCCATGTAAATCCCAAATTTTCTAGGGCAGCACGAATCTCGTATTGATCGATACTGGTAGTTCCCACCAAGACTACTG
>Ga0315288_10004267_pt1 | contig 18178 bp, 7 predicted proteins | sample YL17G11_20_MG_FD_203454 | JGI IMG/M metagenome (GOLD analysis project Ga0315288, IMG submission 203454) | Sediment microbial communities from Yellowstone Lake, YNP, Wyoming, USA - YL17G11_20 | ecosystem: Environmental > Aquatic > Freshwater > Lake > Sediment | place: USA: Wyoming | collected... | reverse complement strand
CGTTGACGTGGAAGGATTTGTGCATTCAGTGTTGAGCAGCAGTTTGGATGCATCTGTTTCCGACGAAGATGTCCAACGCACTCGCTTGCGTTGTTTGTTGAGTCAATTGGTGGGGGCTAACGAATTAGCCAACCGCACGATGCAGATCAGCGACATCTCCACGCCCAATTTGTTCATCCTTAGCCCGGCGGCGAACTCTACCGTCGTGACGGATGTGCTAACTGTGCAACTCGCCGTGCAATCCTTTACGCTGGGCGCTGACGGCTGGGTCGCCTTGCAAGTCAATGACGAACCCGTGCGCTATCTATCCACCACCCAAATCTCGCTGTCTGGGCTTAGTGCCGGCACCATTCGGTTGCGCACGTATTTGGTAACCTCTTCTTACACCATCATCGAAAACACAGTTCGCGGCGTCATTTTCACCTATGCGCCGCCAACCACCGCCCCGATCGTCACCATTGAGACTCCATCCAATGCTCAAGCCTTGTCCTCCGGATCCTTCACCGCCGCCGTGCGAGTTGCCAACTTCGAAACTGGCACCGATGGCAATCTGGAATGGCGTATTGATGGTTCTGGTGCGCCTGACGAACCCTGGACTGTGGTGCCGCCATTTGGCGACGGGTTAGCGACTTTCCCGGTGTCTGGGGTGGAAACCGGCGCCCACATCTTTCATGCGCGATTGTTGAGTTCGGCCGGCGTCGTGCTGGGCAGCGATGACAATAACTTTTCGGTTTATCTTGGCAGCCAACCGTCTATCACCCTGAGCGCCCCGGCCAATCTGCAGCCGCCACTGTCCGTGGGCAATCAAGCCGTTTTGGTTTACAGCATCGACCGCTTCACTTTGGGCGGTGGCAATGTCGTGCAAGTCCTCGTGGACAACGCCGTGGTCGCGACCACTACAAATCTGACGACCTACACTCTTAACGGATTGAGCAACGGTAAACGAGTGCTGACGGTGCGCTTGGCGGATGCGGCCGGCCCGCTGGCTTACACGGGCGCCACATCCAACAGCACGGTAACCGTGAGTGCGGCCTCGGCCAATGCCCCGACTTTGAATATCTTGAACACCTCCCCGACCGCGACGGCGGCTGTCATTCCGATCACATTTGCCGCCGCCAATTTCAATATCGGCATTGACGGGGGCGTTCTCGTCACCATTGATAACGCCACTCCATTCTATTGGGATTCCACAGCCCCCTACTACCTGCAAGATGGCACTGCCAAAACGATTAGCATTCGCGCCGTATTAGCCACCAGTCCCAGCACGCCACTGGCCAATCCCGAAGCCACGACCAGCCTGAATTTGATTCTCTATACTGCGGGCAGCACACCCAGCGCACCTGGCGGGGAAACGGAAGCCGGCACCTCATCTTCCTCGATGTCCAGCAGCAGCATTGTCAGCCGCAAGATTCACGAATGGGTCGTCGAATCCAACACTCCTTCCACGGGGGACGGCATTGTGGAACTGGTGTTGATGGGACGGGTTCCCTTGTCGGTTATTAACAATACCTGCCGCATCTACGGCGAAAATTCCGTGGTCTATGTCGATTTCGACCAAGTGGTGAACACGGCCACTTTCGATGGCGGGTTGATGTATGTCGACCCGACTGCGTTCAATGGCGGCAAGACTTACAAGATCCGCAGTCAAAACGAATCGTCGATAATGGTGGAGGGCCCCATCAAGTTGTCCGCCGCGCCGTCCGACACTCCGCCCGAATCTAGCGACACCGACACAGTTAGCCGTGATGTGCAGGTCGGGCAAAATGTATTTTTCATCACCGCTGATGGCGGGCTACGAATGACTATTGACTTCCTCGCCAGTTGGGGCGTCAACGATTTGCGCGGGCAAGCAGTCCGCGTGGTCAGCCAACGCGACTTGCAGGCGAATTCCGAAGTGTTCGTCGCCCAAGCCAACACCAGCCGCACCCTCACGCTAAACGGAGCCAATCCCGGCGCGATTATGCCTGGCGACCCATTGCTGTTGGAATCGACTCCGTTGTTGCCGCTGTTGTCCTTCAATCAGCAACGCACCAGTGTGGACACGGGGCACTGGCATAAAGTCGAATTGATGGATACTATTTTAGAGGGCGAAGTCGACAGCGTTTACCAAGTGGATGGCGCCACGGCGACAGTCACGGCGAGCGCCGCAGTTTCCCATCCGCTGTTGGCAGCCTGCCCCGGGTTACTAGCCGGGTCTCGCATCTTGTTTTATTCGCCCAGCAATCCCAGCATTGTATATTGGGAGCAGCTGGCGGGCTTGTCGGGCGCGGAGTTGACGGTGGGCATTAACGACCTACGCCATTGGGATTTCGACGGCAACAATCCGCTGGGCATTGGCGCGAAGTTCCGCTGGACGATTGACGCCCGACGCTATGGGCGAACCACCACCACGCATTATCAAGGGTTCGCAGTCGACAGCGTATCCGTTGCCGTGGATGTGGTGGCAGGGTCTTATCAGGTGGAAGTTGTGGATGCGAGTCGCTTCGCGGCGGGCGACCAAGTGCAGATTTGGGACAATCGGCCGGCCCAATGGTTGGGTGAGGTGCGTTCGGTCAACTTGGGGTTGAATACGCTGTCGTTGACCGCACAGGTTTCCCAGAGTTTCCGGTTGAATGACGATGCGCAGGTGCGAATTCTGCGCGATGCCTTTAATGGCGGCGTGCATGAGCATTGGGTCCGGGACGGCGAGCCATCCTCCGTCACGGTCTCTGATTACCAAGTTCAAGGCTACGCCGACAGCCACACACATGCGCCACAACACGCTATTCAACAAGTCAATGGACTGGTCGGAATCTACCGCACGGGCCGCTTACTGGCCGGCGGCAACAGCCATGAAGTGCTGGGCAGCGACGACAATGGCGTCAGCTGGCGAGCGTTGGCAGACCTTGAACAAATTTTGGGCAATCGTGCCACGGTTGGCTGTCTTGCGAGAGCAGGCGAGACCTTGTTGGTTGGCACGAACGACGGCCGGGTGCTGGTGCCCGCCAGCACCGCACCCGCCGTTTTGCCGATTGGCTATCCTCCGACCAGCCCCTTGGCACCCAGCAGTTCCACCAGCAGTGAATCGTCCTCGCTCAGCTCCTTGTCCACCATTTCGAGTTCCACCAGCGTCAGTAGCCGTTCATCCAGTTCATCGGTAATATGATCTCTTCTAGTTCCAGTTCACGCTCGTCCAGCAGCAGTCGGTCGACCAGTTCGACAATGCTGATTGACAGCAGCACCAGCAGCTTCTCCAGCGAGACTTCAACGCTGGCGGCGCGAACGCTGCGTTGGTATGCGAGCAAGCCGCTGCATACGGCCACTTCGGCCATCAACAATAGCGTGGCGCTGGACAACCGTCTCAGCCAGACCCTGACCATCAAGGCGAATGAATACACCATCGGACGAATCGCCTGTTACCTGGCGCGGGTTCGCACCAGCAGCCAGCCGCTGCCACCGGTGGACCGGGCGCCCAGTTCCAGCACCAGCACGGCGGCTTCCATCAGCTCCAGCACCAGCACCGCTGTTTCAATCAGCTCTAGCAGCACCAGAATAGAGCATCTGCAATATAGTAGCAATGGTTCTGCCATTACCATTACGGGGTTTAACGATAGTCCAACTCAGATATCTATTCCCGACACCATCAATGGTTTGCCGGTCACTACCATCGGAGATTATGCGTTCGCTACCTGTCTCAGTCTGACCAGTATCGCAATTCCCAACACCGTCACCAGCATCGGGAGTTATGCGTTCTATCATTGTATTGGATTGACCGGCGTGACAATTCCCAACAGCGTTACCATCCTCGGGGAGTATGCGTTCTCTGGCTGTTCCCGCATAACCAGTGTTACCATCGGCAGCGCCGTCAACAGCATTGGGAGACATGTATTCGAAAACTGTTTTGATCTGACCAATGTTACGATTCCCAACAGCGTTACCAGCCTCGGAGATCGGGCATTCCAAAATTGTGGCGTCTTGACCGCTGTGTATTTTGAAGGGAATGCCCCAACCTTGGGATCTGAAGTATTTGCTGGCGATGATTCGCTGACCATCTACTACAACACCGAATCCACTGGATTCACGGACCCATGGGGCGATAAGCCTACAGCGCCAATGGATTTGGTTAGCAGCACCAGTAGTAGCAATAGTAGTAGCCTTCCCTATCAAATTCATTTGGAAATTTGGACCGCTAGCGACAGTGGAACGCCACTGGCGCCACTCGCGATGCCAAACGACCCTGTGGTCTTGAAATCCGACTCCATCAACGCGGCGGGCTGGTATTTCTTTGATGTTGGTATGACCGTTCCCGCCACCACCCCAGCCAACCAAAAGTTGGCATTCGTGCTATATCAGGATGGCGGCGATGAAGACGATTATGTGGTTTGGTTTTACAGCCCGGACAGCGGCGCGCGCTCGGCCTATTGGCAAAACAACGGCACGGATTGGCAACTTCAACCAGATGCCATTCGCAGTTTGGTGGCTTTGGATGAACAAGACATATTCGCCCAGGCTTATGCCGGCAACTACGAGCATGCCATTTCAACCGCACCCGGCAGTTTGGGGCGAGCGGATTCGGCTTTGGACAACGGAGAGTTTACCCAGACGGAACTGAATAACGAAAACCATGTCGTTTTGGGGCGGCCGCCATTGGCGCTGTCCTTGGTGGTGGATACCAGTGGCAGCATGGGTTGGAGCGACCGCAACGCCCGCCGGACTGCCTTGGTGCGTAAAGTCATCAGCCACATGTCTTCTTATCCAGCGGATGTGGTTTACGACATCGTTTCGTTTGGTGGCCAATCAACTGGGGCGACGGCTGGCGGCGGCAGTGGGGGCGCGGTTGGTAAACGTAACATTATGCTTACAGCCGCCCGGAAATATGACCGGGACGGTAATCTGGTGGAAAATCTTGTCGACGATCCAGCGCTGGCTAAAGTGGTCTCCTATGGGTTCCGCAGTTTGAAGCCGGGGCATACCTATCGCCTCTCCAGCATTGAAACAGACACTTTGACCTTAGAAGACGGGCAAGGGCTGACCGTCCCGGCGGAAAGCAGTTCTGATGAAGCCGAACCTGCTCAAGCCATCAACTTCCAGAATGTCGGACCCAGTGGCGCGCCTGTCCTTTTTGCGGTGACCAAAGACGGTCCCGCCGGGGCTTCCTGCATCAGCGTGGCCGTGCCCGCCGGAGCTGACGTCAGCACCCAATTCCGCAAACCACTAGGGGCTAATCGTCCGTTGCAAATCAGTTTCGTCACCGACGACACGCCGGCGGGCGGGAGTCCGCCATGGGCGCTGCCCGTCGAAGATTCTAGCCCGTTTGCGGTGGGCGGTTATGTGGACATCATCGACCGCGACCACACGGTCTTGCATTGGCCTTTGGTGGCCGCCATCGCCGCTGAAGTAGGATCTTCTTCCTCGTCGACGGGGCCATCCCGACTGCTGTTAGGGGAAGCCCTGCCCTACGACGTGCATAGCGCCGCCAACCAAGGCGGCTTCGTTCAAGAATCGCCCGGACTTAGCATCGACCTTAGCACCGCAACCGCGTTATCGGTTTTATTGATGGACGAGCAGTCTGACGGCGCTCCGGTCATTTTGTATCTGGAAACTGCTGACGGCTATCGCTTCGATTTGGATATCATTCCCTTCTCAAATTACACCCAAGTGCTACTGGGCTATTTGGGAAGTGGGGTTCCTCTCAATCTTACTTTGCATGACGCTAACAATTTGCCAGTTGCCGACGGCACAGAGGTGGCATTCTTTGTCGACAATCGCCCGGCTAATCCGCAGCGAGAATCGACGATCAAGGAAATCACTCTGCGGAAGACTCCACAAACCAATGCTGAACGGCTGTATCTGAGTCCGGAAGAAGCTACTAAGATTCAACTGTATTCCTTGATCACTCTGAAATCTAAAGACACTACTTCTTCTTCTACATTGCAGCATACGGTTATTGCCATCGACAAAGTTAATGGCTGGGTCGACATTACTCCGCCATTGGAGGAATTGACATTTGCTCCTTACTACCTGTCAGTTGCTCCCCCGCCCGGCAAAAGCGCTTCTCGTGGCGGGGTGCGCTCGCCCATGACGCTCTCCGCCGTGGATGTGACCCCGATGGTGACCCAACGCAGTTTGAACTGGCAACCGGGCGATCCGCCGCCGGTGCCGCCCGATTCGCTCACGGAATCCAACCTGAACCGCTATAATCAGGATCCGGGCCGCCGGTTGGACAATTCCTTCGAGGTGCCAGCCATCTGGGATGGCGATAGCCAGTCCGCGATTGCTGCCATTCGCGTCTTACCCGTAACGGTCGACAGCTTGGGAGAGCCAAATCTGGCTTGGCTGAATCCGCCGCCGCGCCAGGAAGACACTTATGATGCACCCCCAGTTATCTCATCGTCTTCAGAAGAACAAGTTGGGTCTTTCTCCAGTCAATCTTCCGAAAGCGATGTTGATTATATCATTCGCACTCCGGTCTACACAATTGGTGGGTTAGCCACCAGTGAAATATCCACGACCAGCCGCAAACTCTCATGGACCAGTTTGGGCGATTTGGATCTCTCCTACGACAGCCTCACGGGACAAGCGACCATCGATAGATTGATTGGCCGCTTAGTGAAGTCCTATAGTATTTATCCCTATTTACAACAACACACCGCGACGGGTGACTTGGCGTCCCGGCAAGCCTTGTTGAATTTTTCGGTCAACTTCGCCTCCCCTTACATCCTGTTTTCTTCTTGGCAGCAAGAGCCTGACCGAATCGGCCAAGCGGCTGTGCGTTTCGAATTAGGTAATTGTGTTTCGAAGGACGCTGACACGGGTGAAGTCTCAGAAACTGCATTCGAAGCCCATGGTCCCTACGCCGCGTCTAGCGACGGATTCTACATTGACTACTTATTGGTCGACCACGAAGCCCCGCTGCGCGGGAATGCGACTCTGAATATTCGCGTCTATGACGCCCATCGCAGCGAAGCCGACATGGATGAGCCGGAAAAGGTCCAGCCAAATCTGACGAGCGAAGTTTGCGTAATGGTTGGTGAGTATCCCGCTGAGGTTGCCCCCAAATATCATCGCAGACCTTACTCGCAGTCTCCCGCTTATTTTGACACGATTACAATGGCTGAAGCCACTTATTTACCGGACTACCCGGTGGGTGGCTATGTTTTGACTTTGCAGAACGGACAAGCCCGTTTGAATCTGCCGGCGCTGACCCGAGTCTCTGCTCGGCTGGTGGTGGTGGCGGTTTTTACATTCCCCGAAAATACGAATCAATCCGTCATCAAAAAAGATTATGTCTGGTATCGCAGCCCGCTTAGCATCCGCCCATTGATTCAAGGGTCCCCGGTTGCGACCGCCATGACGCTTTCCTCCGGCTATGATTTGCCACCTTATCCGGTCAGCGCGGAAGTGACTTGGTTGGGCGCCGACGCCCCGGATAATTTCTCCGTGGCCTTCGTCGGATCGCCCCACAATCGTTTTCTATCGTCACCCGTTGGCTATCTGGATCCCTCCCTGGATAAAACCATCGGACAAGCCGCTCAAAAAGACAATCAGCTCCGGTCTTACGCCACCAAATATGGCAGCTGGCCGGCTACGCCGTTCCTCCCCTCGGTGGCACGCATCACCAATGGAGTCTGCAGCGAAGTGCTACTTGGCCCGCATGGTCCGGTTACCAACCACTGGGTAAAACAAAAAGATGGCAGCTTGCTCGAAGCCGGCGACCAAGAAGTGTTGCGCTTCAGCACCCGCTACGACATTTGGACGGCGACAGCGGCGGCGACCATTGAATGGGTAGGGGCTGAGCCGGTGTCCACTCTTGAAGAATTCAATTACCTGATTCGACTGCTCAAAGCCCCGGGCGGCTATGGCGGCGGCGGGGAACCCAGCCCAGAAGCCTCTTGTTACGCTGACGGCTGGGACAGCGTGGCCGCAATGGCGGACTTGCCGGCCAGCCTCGAGTGGGGATTGCTAGATAATGCCACCGCCGCCAATCTGATTGGGCGTAAAGTTACCTTCACCAAATATGGCAGTCTGCGCTGGCAAGCGGACCCGCCCGCCGACCCGTGGACGGCGGGCGCGCGCATCCCGTCCCTTAGCGACAACGGCGGTGAAGGCTATGCCGTAACCGGTCCGATACGCCAAGTCGCTTTCATCGACACCGCTCTTAATGTTGGGCCTATCGGCGGCAGTAGCACTCCGGTTTGCAAGTCTCCGGCTTGCTGGACGGTCAACTCCTACACCTTCGGACAAACGCCCGCCGGCTATCAGCGCGGCGAAGGTTGCGCCGCCTCCCAGCCCGGCACTTGCTACTTGATACCCGAGGTCGACATCCAATCCGGCACCGTGTCCCCACCCCAAGTAACGCCCGCCATGATTTACTGGCAAGAACCGCTACAGGCCACCTTCTTAGTTGGCGGGCTTTCACCATTCAGCCTATCCACTTTGAAACGCGACGGCGTCTCCACCACTGAGATCTGGGTGGATGTGACTTTTTCTGGACAGGCGTTGCCATTGGTGGCTCGCGCCAATCATGTGCAGGATGAGAACGGGAATGACTTACCTCTGCCACAAGTGGTGTTTGACGCTTATCGTCTCGATAAAAACCAGCAGCCCGTGCGCGATGAATCGATCTTACTGGAAAACTATCTCGACACCGTATCTGTCCGCCTGACGAGCAATGCCAACGGTCATTATCACACCTGTTCGGTCGACAACGACGGCAATGGACTGACCACTGGCACACTCAGCGAAGGCGGATTAGCGTCCGTTGAAGAGCATGTTCATGAAATCAGCAATTTCGTGGTGCAAGTTTCCGATGGGCATGCCCATAGTGTTCGGTCGGTAGCCCGCACTACAATCCTGCCCGTCAGTGACCTCAGCAACACTCTGTGCGTAACTGCGCGATTGCAGTATGACGCTAGTAATCCAGTCTTTGCGCCGGTGCAGCGAGTTCGCACTTTCACTTTTACCGATACCCCATCGGCCGTCAGTGGCGACACTGATGAAATCGGCTACACCATGACCTTAACCGGACCCGACGACGCCTTGGCCACCTTGGGCGTCGACAGCAGCCAAAGTGGATTTACTGTGCAAGCTGAAATTCAAAAGATGATGGGGGGCGAAGTTCAAGATTTTTCAGAAGCCGATGGGCTGCGCGTGCGGTTTGACCTCAGCGCTTGGCGCCCGCCGCAAGCCGACGATGGCAAGTTCACCTCTTGGGAGTTGAGTGCGGATGGCACTTATCTGCCCGCGCCGTATATCGAGGTCAAAGTCAATGCCGGGTGTCTCATTGGTGGCAAACGCTACACCGGTTCCACTTCGGTGCCAGTGGGCAGCAATCAGCCATGGGTGCCGAAGACATTCCTGCTCACCCCGGAGCCAACCGGCGACGCCGTCTATCTGGACGCCGCCATTGAACGACTCTCACTTTGTTTCGGACCCAGCCCGCTGCACGATGCCGCCAAATCCGCGGCAGCCCGCCTGATCCAATGGCAATCCAACGATTCCGCTCGGCGTCACTACCGCAAAGCCGTTTTACTGCTAACCGATGGTTGGGAAAACCATTCGGAAAGCACCATCGACGACGCCATTACTCGAATCCAACATGTCGACGGGCAAACCACTTGTTCGCCCGTGGTGTTTGGATACCCCAGCGGGTCGGGCGACTTGATCTTGCGACAATATGCAGCCGCCACCAACAGTATCGTGACTCCATTCTTGGAAGATAATTTCCCAGCACCCGGCTCGGAATCGTCCACTTCGTCTCGGGATGAAGTCGCCTTGCCCGCTTTTGTCGCGGCACTGTTCACCAACGCTCTCGCCACCTTAAACTCCGGCTCTTACAACAACATCATCGACTTAGAAACTCCGTCATCTTGGAAATCTGTCCGTTTAACCTTGAGCGCCCCTGCCAACACCTCTTTGGTTTGCCGAGTGCGCTTCAGCGACGACGCAGAAAATTGGAACGCTTGGTCGGAATACCAAACTTTCACCACCACCGGCGACCTCGATTTGGGCAATGTCATTTACCGCTATATGCAATACTGGGTCGCCTTCTATGGCAATGACAGTTTTGGCACGCCCATCCTCCAAGATGTGTTCGCTTCCATGGTCATCCCTCGCAGCCATCAGATTCTCTTTGCGCCAATTGCCACAGACGCCGCTAACGACGAAGGCGTGTGCGAAGTCGTTGTTAGTCATCAAGTTACATCGGAATCCCATTCAACTATTCGTTATGGAATTACCGCCGCCGACACTATTGAAGCGCGGGACTATTACAGTGTCGACCAGCCTCAATTTACTGCGGGGCGACGTCAAGTGATGCTTTCGCGGGCTAATGAGCCGGTGATATTGAATACCGAAGCCGCCTCCAAGCGCGCCTATCGTCTTCTGAATGGGGCGTGGCCGGAAGGCGCCACCTTGGAGATCTATGATTTGGGGGCCGATCCGCAATATGGGTCGCTGGTGCCAGCCACCGATTATGCGGCCAATCCCACCACAGGAGAAATCAACTTCATTGTCGCTAAATCTGGTCCGTTTTCTGCGACCATTCTTTGGCCACCGTCTTTTCGTCTCTGGTGCAAAATTGTCAATTATTCCAACTGGCTGGGGGATGCGGTCAAAGTCCACAGCGTAGCAGTCACTTGGAACCTGACGAAGCGGCTCCCCTCGGGCTTCCGTGGGATTCTGCGGCTGCCCATCGGCGATGTCATCGAGAATAGCAGCAGCAGTTGATGCGTTTTTCGATAGGGTATAACCTATAATTTCTCTATCAATCGATAGGGTATAACCTATGGACGGAGTGAGCAACCCTTCCGTTGACGGGTGAGCAACCCCTTCCGTTGTCTTCGCCCTCGACTTCCCCAATTCATCCTTCCCCAATTCATCTCCAGGCGATGCTGTAAAATGCATAACACAATGACATCCATTTGGACGCTAAAGCGCAGCCGACAGATTATCCGTCGGTATCTGAAAAAGAAAATCACCATCGAGCAGGCGGCTAAGCAGATTGGTTGCAGCGTCAGTTCTATTCGCAATAAGGCGATGCGGACTGATCTAAACCTCGACCACGACGCCCCCAAGGGTCGCAATTGGAAGAAATGGACCCCAGTGGACATGATGGCGCTCTACGCTATGAAGCAAAAGGGGACAGGGTGGCCTGAAATCGGCAATGCCCTCAATCGCTCGCCCATTTCGGTTGAACGCTGCTGGGAAGATACCAATTGGACGGAATACTTAACCAGCCATGGTGCGGGCGAAGGGCAGTCCGCCAAGGTTGCTCAGATGCTGACTGAAAAACAATTGGCCGACTTCGCGATCAGTTTGGCTCGAAACAACCCTGAACGGCTCAAGGAAGTCACCAAAGCGTATTTATCAGCTAAAACGGGCATCAAGAATTTCAACTACGAAGATGTGATGACTACGGCTCGGCAAGAGCTGGGAAAACTGGGGCTATTGCGGGCGGAAGGGAAGAAATTCGGACCCGGCACCTACATCGTGGTTGGCGACAGCCATGGCCGGCACACCAAGCGGGGAATGTTCCGCATGTTGACGGTTTTGCAACGGCATTTGAAAGCGGATGCCATTATCCACATCGGTCACATGCTCGACGACGACAATGATGTCAGCTGTTGCTGGAACGAGATGAATGGCAATGTGATCGCCGTTGCCAAAAACGCCGAACTCAAATGGCTCTGCCAGATGAACGAGGACGGCCGTTTTCGCCACGAAGTGCTGCGCAACCACATCTTTTTGGGCGATTTGTTCGTCGGCAACCAAGAAATCATCCAAGACTACAGTTTGGTGCCACTGGGCAATTTGCCGCGGGTCTATTTTGAACGCTCTGCGATTCTGAATCTGCACCGCCACGAGTTAGCCACTCGCACGACTTGCCACGAGGACACCCAATTGTTCAGTCCTGGCTGCTTGTGCGTTGACCACATCGTCAAGGTTATCCGCCAGCAGGACTTCACCGACGGACGCACCATCAAACTGGCTTACCACGATGGCTTCACCAAATACCAGCGGATGGAGCATCTGCTCAACGCTTGGGAGCGCGGGTTGTGCGTAGTGCATGTCGACGCCGACGGACGCTTCGACGTTATTCAATCTCGCATCTATTTGACCTCGCGCGGCTGGGCGTGCTCCTATTTCGACAAAGTCATTACCGAGACCAGCGTGTTAGCCCCCCAGCAGCGTATCTTTTTCAACGGTGACTTGCATTGCGATGTTCATGATGCCGCGATCCTGTCCCTGCAGGAGCAGTTCTGCTTGGATTACCACCCGCATCAAGCGGTGGATGTCGGCGACTTACTCAACAACAAGGCGTTCAATCATCACATTTGGAAGCGCACGGGGCACATGGGCATTGAGCATCAAGCCCTGCGCGAAATAGCCCAAGCCAAGTGGATCCTTCAGAAGCGGAAGCATTGGGCGGACAAGCACATCCTGTTGTATGGCAATCACGAGCGGTTCACCCGGGATTTCACGGAACGGCTGCCCCAATTGCGCGAAATGTTTGAGTTTCCGTTTATGCTCGATTTGGAGTCTTTGGGCGTGCAATTGGTCGAGCATCAGCAGCGGCTGCGGATTGGGACGCTGCAGTTCATCCATGGCGACATGAAGATGATTGGCGCCAAGGGTGGCAACAAATTAGACCGCATTTTCAACACTTTCGGGCGCAATACGGTCATTGGGCATTCCCACACCGCGGCGGTCCGTATGGGTTGCTACATGGTCGGTCACAGCGGGTTACTCGAGCAGGGTTACAATGAGACCGAAGCCTCGGCGTGGATCAATGGCTTCGGCTACTGCAATCTCTTTGAAGACGTGCCTTTCGTCAGTCTGGTTCACATCCGTAGTAAGCGGTTCCGCATTCACAACAAAACTTATCGCCCGGCGAATGTCGATTCTTGGACGGTGCCGACTTACAAGGCGTCGATCAACTTCGAGTTCCAGCCATGACGCCGGCCATTGCCAAATCCGAGTTCACGGGGGATTGGGCGGTGCCGTGCAATTGATGCGTTACCCGGGTGGCAAAAAGAAGTTGCGCCACATCATCGTCGACCGCATCCTGCGCGGATTTGACGGCAAGATTTTGGAATATCGGGAACCGTTCGTCGGCGCAGGTGCGATTGGGTTGCCGGTTATTTCCAGCCCCGCCGTCCGTATCGCGTGGCTCAACGATTTCGACCCTGGCATCGTTTGTTTATGGGACGCCATCAACAACCAACCCGAGGCGCTCAAGGATTTGGTGCAGAGATTCACCCCAAGTATCGAGGCCTTTTATCATTTCAAAGCAATGCTGCTGTCCGGTGAACCGGGGGAAGACCCCGTGAAGTATGGCTTCGCCAAATTGGCCATTCATCAGACCAGTTTCAGCGGCTTAGGGACCAAAAGTGGCGGACCGCTGGGGGGCCGGGAGCAAAAGTCCAAATACAAGATTGACTGCCGCTGGAACGCCAGTCTGCTATGCAAGCGCATCGACCAGATTCACACTTTGTTTGTGATGAAGAATGTGCGTTGCACTTGTCGTGACTTTTCAGAAGTCATTGCGGCGGCGGGCCCCTGTTTGCTTTATCTCGATCCGCCTTACTATCAAAAGGGCGGGGAGTTATATCAGCACAGTTTCGCCCCCTCCCAGCATTCCTTGCTGGCGAATTGTTTGCGGAAAACTGACCAGCCATGGCTTCTGAGCTATGATGATGCGCCGGAAGTTCGGGAGTTGTATGATTTTGCCCGCATCGTCTCATTTCCAGTGACCTACACTATCAACACCTCGCGCAGCAAACCGGAATTGTTGATTGCGCCCCGCAATTACGCGCACTTGCTCGATGGATTGCCCGAAACTTCGGCGGCAATGACCGCGGCGTAGTTCGCCACGTAGTTCGCAGGACTGCCAACGGCATCAGGAGAAGTAGTAGACATGCCGTCTCAACGCAAAAACGATATCGTTCATTTTTATGCGGTATCCCATCGGGGCATTCCCCAAGTGTTCACCAGCTCGCTGCCGATGTCTCCGCAAACCGCGTTGGAGTCCATCAACCGGGAACGCCAGCGTGCCACAGCGGCTGGTAAACCTGCTGAGCCGGTGCTATCTGGCTATATGCTTTGGGTGGCGTTAGACCAATCCTCTCGACGGATGTATTTACCAATGGCGGACGACCTCAAACAAGAGGGGATTGCTCCGCTCTTTCAAGCCATTCGTTTGGACATTGAACGCCGCTGGGGCGGCACCGCCGCTGCCGCCCCTATTCCGGGCGACCCGTTGCAAACGCTCCGGTTGCGCACCGTTGCGGATTTTCCTGGCGCTTGGGACTTCGTCCAACGCTTCGCAGGCAAAGACGCCAAGAACCTCCCCGTCGTGGAAGCGGACCTCTCGAGCATGCCTGCGGTGGCTGGCGATCTGGGAATGGCCGGTTTGGTTTGCCCCAATGCCGATTGCGCGGCGCACGGAAGTAAACTTGCCAACTTAGGGGAACTCGACCGCTGCCCGAAATGCGATGAGCGCCTCACGCCGTTCCATCGTCCCTGTCTCTACGTGGGGGTTTCGGCGGCACCGGTCGCATTTGAAATGTCGCGTGGCGGCTCGGCGCCGTTGATGCTGCATGTGCAGAAACCGCCATTCATCCTGATTAACCTCTCCCAAGAAGCTCAAATGACCCCTTCCCGCAAGGAAGCGGCGATGTTGACCGCGTGGCGGGAAGGCTACGGGCAGGAACGCGGCGAAAGCTCACTTGGGCAGATGACTGGGTCTGAACATTTCGCCGTGGAAATTCTCATTTACACGGGTTGGCCAATGGAACATTTGTGCCACGCCTTGCTGGCGAAACGTCGCTTGGATGCCAAAACCATTGTGAGCGCGGGCGCGCACATTGTTTTCGCCGCCAAGCGAATGGCTAGTTTGGGCTACCATGACGTGTCCACTCCGCCATTCTACTACGCCTATCGCACCAACGATAAGTATCCTGAAGCGTTAATACTGGCCAATCCAATGGTCATTCAACAACTGTGGCGTGACCCATCGGGCTGGGTGGTGTTGCGGACCCCACTCTTCCTAACCAATCAGATGCTGCAAAATGAATTTGGCGCCAACGAGCGGCGGCCAATTGTGCGTGGCCGTTACGAGCCGTCCCGTCACAGTTTCGCTTTTGAATCTGAATTCGACGAACTCACCACCGAAGCTCCGGAAGCCTTCCGCCGTCTCTGTGCGGCTGGATTGTCCGACGCCTGGGGCAGCGCCCACGGGCAGGCGGGAGCCTCGCACAAGGGTTATAGCGTAGAAATTAAATCCCCCAACGCCCGCCTGTTCCGCCGCAGTCGCATCAGTTGCTATCCGCAGACTGAAGACGCGTTGATGAAGGCTTGCGACCAGCTCAGCCGCTCCATGGGTCAAGATGTCAAATTTGACGATTTGGAAGTCATTGTCGGTCCGTGGCAAAAGTTGGTCAATATGGCGGGTGGCTACTTGGATCCCGATAAGTTGCGCAAAGGCGGGGTGGCTTTTCCGTGGGAGCCGATTCCGGGAATGTCTCTTTATCCGCCAGTGATTCTCGTGGACGAAGACACCAGCCCGACCGCCGCTGACCAAGCCAATGTGCTGGTGCATGAATACTGGCACTACATTTACTATCAGAAGTTACAGCGCAAGGAGGCGGGATGGATCTGTGAAAATCCAAACTGCAAATATCGTGGATTGACCGAAGTTCCGGCCGCTTGCCCTCGCTGTGGCGGCCGCGTAAAATATGAGCCTTACGACCCACCGACGCAGTATAATAGTCCCGAGAACATGGTGCGGTGGCGGCGCTACTTGCGCACCCCCACCGAAGAGATGTCACACGTGCAACAGTTCAAATATCTGCTGTCGACGGGGTTGACGAAATCTGAAATTATCATGTTTTTGTTTGGCGGACGCATGCCCGGCGTCGACGGGCTGGCGCGCGCTCGACAATATGCGGAATACATCGATGAAGCCGCGCGATTGCTCGACGCAGAATCCCGCGACGAACCGTTTGGTGGTGCTCATGACACAGCGACAAATGTTGGATGAAACGATCGAAATCCTCAAGCGCATTGAGATCTATGTCTGGAATGGGCAGGTCAACCCAGCTTGGCGGGAACTGGGCAAGGCGCGCCCTTATCTCGCACATTTTCCTGAATTCAGCGAAATAACCTATCGTATTGGTTTTGAGCTGCGCGACGGCAAGCAAGTAGACGCCCACAATGATGTGAAGCGGCTGCACGCCTTGCTGCTGAGCAAGAGCAAACAGTTGGCTATGGCGAAGTTGATCAACAACCCATCTGCGAACAACCCATCTGCGAACAACCCATCTGCGAACAACCCATCTGCGAACAACCCACTCGAGGATCTGCCTCATGCCCAAGTCTAAGAAAAGTAGTATGTGGCTCTGCGAGTGTGGGCAACGCAATGTCATGCCTGATGGAGATGTAACCTCAGTCAAATGTAGCCAATGCAGTCGCGAACACACATTGGCTATCCTTACGCAAAATGCTCCCGCAGGCGGACAACCGACTTCGCCAATCAAACCGGTCGATCAATGGCCGCCAGGAGTGGCCGAAGCCCACGCGAAAGCCGCCGCGGCGCTGTTTTTGCCGAAATGGGCAACTGACTTAACTTGCCCGTTTTGTTCAACCAAGTTTGGCGCGAACGGAATCCGCGCGATTGGACTGCATACTCACGCACAGCATTTCGGGAATATCGTGGTTGACGCACATTGCCGAAACTGCGACGCATTTTGCGAATATCACTATCGCAAAGCCTGTCGCACAGTCTCGGGCTTTGAATATGTGCTGCTACTCGACCGGGTTTATGAGGAAACTTCTGAAGGCGTCAATATGTCGGCGCCTATCAAACCAATCTTGTTGGGCGACATTCCGCCGTCGCACAACAATATTACCGAAAGCATGGGGCTAATCGTCGACGAGACAGGAGAGTCGACCGAAAACAAAGAATAATCAGATATGTCCATCTACAAACGAGCTGTTTGCCCACAAGCCTCCATCATCCGCTTGGGCTGGATCTGCACCGCCTGCAAGTATGCGGAAGCCGAGACCACCAAGCCCGAAACCTGCCCGAAGTGCGGCGGCAAAATCGATGACAGTGTCAATGTCGACGAGTCAGAAAACGCCAAAGTCGCCCTCGCCGAAACCGTCCCAGCCGTAGCCTCCAAATCCGACTGTGTATAATCGCCTCACGGACCACCACGAATAGGTGGCTCGCTGAGGCATATGTTACAGATCGAAATTGGCAATATTTACTCGCGGATTAGCGGGCCCGAGTTGACCCCCACTTTGCGCTTTGCGCTGGACAAGGATTTGTCGTATCGCCTCAAGGATTCCTACTATTTAGTTGAGGCAATCAACCGCGAGCGCAGATTAAAGGCCGCCCGACTGCGAATCCCTTTTAAGCCCACCGATTGGGACGGATCCGTCAATCTCTACATCAAGCGCAGCGATACCCGCGACTTTTTCTTTAGCGGCATGATTGCCGATGTGGTGGATATGCTGCGCGATCAAAGTTTGCCTTATCAGTTTATTGACCGGCGCGTGCGCCCGCCCCCCAATCTGCCCGATTTGCGATTCACAATGCCGCCGGGCAAGTCTGAGCGCGATTATCAAATTGCGGCGGTTGAAATGGCTTATGTCAAGACTCGCGGCGTCATTCAAGCTGGAACCGGCAGCGGTAAGACCCTCATAGTAACGCAGATAGCCGACCGGATTCGCACCGCGCCATTCCTGTTTTTTGTGCAGACTCGCGACCTGTTGGACCAAGCCTACGATGTGCTCAGCTCTTGTTTCAACATCCCGATTGGACGGATCGCCGGGGCCAGCGAAGAGCGCGGAAACTACTGTGATATTCAGCCCATTACGGTGTGTATGGTTCAAACCGCGGTGTTGGCGCTGCATCGGGCGGACACGAAAATGAGCTTGGCGCAATACCGCTATGATGACGACGACGCTTGGGATGAGGATCCGACGGTCGCCCAAAAGAATGGCGAAGCCATCGAAAATTTGATGAAAACGGCGGCGGGCATCTACCTGGACGAATGCGTCACTGGCAACAGCGAAATTATCACAGAAAAAGGGAAAATACGCATCGACCAAGTATTAAATAGTCAATGCGACACAGTGATGTCATACGAAGGTCGTCCGGTATTTCGAAAAATCGTTCGCTTTTGGAACAAAG
>Ga0315288_10004265_pt1 | contig 18178 bp, 21 predicted proteins | sample YL17G11_20_MG_FD_203454 | JGI IMG/M metagenome (GOLD analysis project Ga0315288, IMG submission 203454) | Sediment microbial communities from Yellowstone Lake, YNP, Wyoming, USA - YL17G11_20 | ecosystem: Environmental > Aquatic > Freshwater > Lake > Sediment | place: USA: Wyoming | collected... | reverse complement strand
ACAACTTTAATCCAGCAGGCAGCCATGGCAAGAAGAACAAGAAGAGACTTCTTTGAATACCTGGATGAGTTTCAGCTTTTTGTCAGCCATGAGGGCGGATCCAAGACCTTCAGCAAGATTTTAGCTGAGGCAAGGAAAAGACACCTATACCTGATCCTTGCCCACCAGCAGCTTAGCCAACTGAATGAGCAAATGAGAGGAGCACTAGGTAATGTCGGCACGCTTGTTTGTTTTGGCATAGACAGATCAGATGCTGAAATTCAGGCAAAGCGGATATTTTTACCTCATGGCGAGGATATTAAAGAAAAAGCAAAAAGAGATAGCCAATACCCGCTCTATTTTTCACTCTATGAGAACCTCGAGAAAAATATCCAGGCGTTAGATAAAAGAACCCTATCGCCCAGATGGGCTTACGTTGTATCTAAACAGCGAAAGGCTGCGCTTATAAAAACCATCGATGTCAAAGATACAGGTTTTAGCAAAAAGCAACTTGAGGAAATAAAAGAATTTAGCGCCAGCAAACACAGCCGGGTTTATAAAGAAATCAAAAAAGAAATCGAAGAGCGTTTTGACTACTCAAATAATGGTAATGCTTTAGTAAAAGACTGGGAGCCAATAAAACCTTAACTTCTTATAATCCCTACTTATAGGAATTAAACACCTCTTGAACCCCTATTTTTATTTCCTCATAATTAAAAATAAATAATGTTATAAGAAATAAATTCACCGGAATTGAAATATTAGAATATGAGTAAAAATTTATCGAAGGAAGAAATTCAGGATATTCAAGATAGAATTTGCGAATTGATTTATAGAGCAGAATCGTTTTTGAAATGGTCTAATCAATTACTTTCTATATATGAAAAAGAACGGGATAGCCTTCAAAACCACATAAAGAAACAGTATAAATTTTATAAGAACCCCATTACGAAATGCATTATTCTGCATCAGGTTTTATATTTCCAAGAGGCGGTAATTGATTTACATACCTTGTTTGAGAGAAAAGGCCGACCTACTGAAATATCTTTTAAGTATTATTTTACTAATACTGAAAAGAGCAATCTGGTAAAGGAAATTGATAAGATTAGAAAAGAATATAAGACAGCACATTTGGATAAATTCAGAAACCGGTTATTTGCACATAAGCAAGTGGATGCGGCGGGAGACCCTTTTACTGGATTTTTTAATCCGATAAAAAAGGAACATATTGAAAAAGCTTGTTTAATAGTGGACAAATTGAGAAGCTTAACGAACAGATATTTTAATTGTGCTTCAAACAATTATTTTGAAGGTTATTATAAGCCTGGTTTTGAAATTTTGTATAAAACTTGTGAAACAGCATTTAAAAAACAGAATCCCCTCGTATGACTTATCAGTAATTTCCGCTATATAGTTCGCTTTATCCTTGACACCCCCAAAACTATGTTATATGATACATATAATACGCATAATACGTATTATTAGCGAAAATAAGCAAAAATGACCAGAAAGAAGCTACCGGTAATTTTAGAGCCCGAAGAGGCCCAAAATCTATTAAGACAACCCAATAAAAGATATCCTACCGGCTTAAGAAACAGGGCTATGATGTCCTTGATGCTTCACTGCGGACTAAGGCTTTCCGAGGTTACAAACCTTCGACCGAGCAATATCAACCTTACCAAAGGCAAACTGAGAGTTGAAAGTGGAAAAGGAAATAAAGACAGAGACCTTGCAATTCCGGAGTATCTGACTGATCTTTTGGATAGCTGGCGCAAGAAAAGGCCTCAAGGTGACTACTTCTTCACAACTCTAAAAGGAGAAAAGCTATCTTCCAGATACGTCCAGAATATGGTCAAAAGATATTCCCAGAAAGCGGGTATAACTAAAAATATCTCACCCCACAGCTTAAGACACACGTATGCTACTCAATATTACAGACAGACTAAGGACATTGAGACCTTAAGACGGATTTTAGGACACTCGGATATAAGCACCACGACAATCTACATCACCCTTGCTAATATTGATGTAGAAAACGGCATGAAGTCATTCAAGGGTTTTTTATAAATTTTTTTAAAAGGAAAACTATGAAGCGTAATATTTCAAAACATATCTTAAAAAAAGCCACAGAACATCTTTATTATGAAGTTTTGATGTTTTATCAAACTTTAATACTTTTAGCTCAGACGCATTCTCAAACAGAAGTAAACATATTGCTAGATTCTTTTGCAATTCATACCCGTAATCTATTTGATTTTTTCTATCCGAAAAAAAATACAAGACCTGATGATGTACTTTTCGCTGATTTTATGGGGAAATCAAACTGGTTTAGCCATAATAAAACCAAGAAAAAAGACCTATTTTTTGTTGTCAGAAAAGCTGATAAACAGGTTGCACATCTGACATATGCAAGAAATCGGTATAATCCCAAAACTAAACCTTGGCCTTTTGTTGACATCGGTCAAAAAATGTTTAAAACATTAAAAGCTTTTTATGAAGAGCTACCAAATTCGTACAAGAAATGGCCGTATATTCTAGAGGTAAAAAAAGTAATTGATTCTATGCATAACAATTTTAATACCTAAAAACATTAATTCTAATTATTTAATAAGGTAAGGGAACGAAACGTCTTGGAACAGTTTCTGCTTCAAGAGAGTCTCTCCATATATTTTTAACAATGCTCTTTTTAACAAGACCTCGTTTTTCTATTTCATTGGAAGTAATCAGGATAAAATCTGCTAATAAAGAATAATACATAGCAATTGTCTCTGGTGGCACTAAAATATTTTTAGAATTCCCTTCATAAGCAAGAAAGTCATCTCTACCTAAAACATACCCATACGCAAGTGTGCGATAGGTCCGGTGGGTTATTTTTGAGAGCATTTGATAATATCCCTTTATGGTTTCGGCTTTTTGCTTGCTTTCGGTATTTTTTATAAAATCTCTATATTTTGAATGTGAAACAATTTCATCGCTATACCATTTTCGGAGCTCCTCATTGCTTTTTGTGGTATCAGAAGAAAAGAAAGCTGCCAGGTCAAGGGTTTCCATGACATCCCGAAAAAGCCTTCCGGCTACGCGATGCCGTTTTTGTTTCATTAATATAAGGCAATCTCGTAAACTATCTACTGCATCAATTTGAAGCATCCAAATAGCTTTTTTAATTGAAGTGTCATCTCTTTTGAATTTCATTGAATATTTCAGGAGTTCTGAAAACAATTTATCAATTATTTTTTGAGCTTCTCTTACGAATTGATTTTGAGCTTCATATTCATAAGGGTTTTTATATGCTTCTCGAGGATCACGACCCCACACAATACTAGGCATAAAAGTCTCGCTTCTATACATATACTTTAAATTACTAAATATGTTTTTTATTTATAATCAATTTTAAATTTTTTATTTGTCCAAACGAAATTATTTTAAGACTTTTTGAGTCTTTATATATTTCTTTTTTTAATGAGAGCTTAGCTCACAGAAATCAAATGTTTTTTTAACTTCAACCCCAAACCCCAAGACCCCTCTTCCCCAAACCAGCCGCCGCCTTAAATTACCCAGACCATAAACAACACCCGGACCTTAATCAAGAAATCTTATAAGAGTAAAACATTACATTAAAAGAAGGCGGACTCGTTTGGGGAAGTACCAAGGTGCAATTTGCTTATAGTTTCTTTTATTTTATCCGAGAACCCGCTTGTTTTAAGGTCAAGGTAGTCTTTAGCTTGCGAGCATAAACCGCAGGCTTTTTATCCCTCTCATCTGCCTTAGGCAGACCGCTAAATCTCCACCTATGACCTCAAGCGGAACCCCGATTTTTAGGCTGGTAGCCAGAGCAAATTAATTTAAGGAGAAGAAGATGAAAAGCTACCAGACAAAAGAAACAAAGCAATTGGGAAATCGGATCCCCTGTGTTGAAGTTATTATGGTTAAAGAGGTTTCAGTCTCCAGCGAAGTTTACAGAAGCTATGAAGAAGTAGCTAATAGCGAGTTAGTAGAAAAAGAGCTTAAATACTCAGACAGGGAAAAGTTTATTTGCCTTCATTTAAACTCTAAAAACAGACTCATCAGCTACGAAGTGGTAAGCATTGGTTCAATAAACATGAGTGTTGTTCACCCCAGGGAAGTTTTTAAGGGAGCAATTCTATCAAACGCAGCAAGCCTAATCTTTCTTCACAACCACCCCTCAGGTGATCCAACCCCAAGCGAAGAAGATATCGGTATCACCGAAAGGCTTAACAAAGCTGGAAACATCCTCGGAATTAAAGTTTTAGACCACATCATTATTTCAAGAGAATCCAGCTTTTCTTTCAGCGAAAGCGGGCTGATTTGAATGTGGATCTATGACTATAAAACCAAAAGAGAATATTTTACCAGCTCACCCAGGACAAAATTCTACTGCTACCAAAGTATAGAGATAGAGCCTATTCCTGGCAAACCCTGCGCAATCCTAGTCAGAAAAGGAATGGAGGAAGGAAGAAAACCAGCCCAAACATTTGAACAGTTGGATATGTTTGTAAATCAGCCTACTCATTCCTCTACTTCATTTAAAGAAGAGAAAGAATAAAAGAGTTTTTACTTTTGTTATAATTAAAGCCAAAAATAATTCAGATAATTATGGCTAGGTTTATTTTAGAGAAAAGAATAAGCTCATGTGTTGTTGGCACAGAACTTTTAAAAAAGCTTGAAGAATATCTATTAAACAATATCCCAGAAATGACAAGCGTTTCTAAAGAAGAAATCCGAGACAAATATTCTTTGTTAATTACAGATAACTTCGGAACCGAAAATTTATGTAGCATTTCAGAGTATCCTGGTCCAATCTTCAGAGATAGTACAAATAGAGTAAGTCTTGGCTTTGACCTTTATTCACCAAAAATAATCTGTGTTTCCGTTAAATTCAGCACTGAACGATTTGGATCGTGTATCAACATCGATTGTGAATCTCAAAATGCAAGAGGGTTTGTAGTTGCAATTTATGATGGAATAAAAAGAATTCTCGAGCCTTACCACAATTTAAATAAGCTACTCTACCCACATCCTACCGTTGACGGTTTTTTGTGGGGAATAGCAATTGCTATAGCATGGGTACCTGTTCTTCTACTCATCGCTGAATTAACAGATCGTTTTAGTCCCTATTTCTATATTCTTACAAATTTTCCACTGTTTGTAATCTTATTTTCATATGTGATTAGAAAAATGAAGCCTTACACTTCTTTTGAATCAAACCGATATTTCAAAATAAAGAAATGGACCGGTTGGTTTTTTTACGGCCTGTTGAGCTTCATTATCTTTGGAACTCTTTTATTCTCGCTAAGAAAAAGGCTCTTTGGCTTTTAACATACCACATTGATATTACAAAACTCCCTCTTGACAACTTCATTTTAATTCAAATAAACTGTATTTAAATTCAAACAATTGGAAGTATCTGCAAAATGGCAGCGGAAGATAGAAAAGAAGAAATACTCACCATCAACGAGTGTGCGGAGCTTTTAAAAGTCAGCCCTCGGCTCATCTATGATCTAGTCAGCGAAGAGCGGACCCCAGGAAAGATTTTTGCTAATAAGGTAGGTAGAGCCTGGCGAATCCATAGAAAAGAAGTTGAGGCTTATCTTTTGCGGGAGCCGGGAAGCACTTATCAGATGGCGCTGAAAACAGAGGCAAAGTAGAATTAAAAAAAGCGACTGATTTATGGGCAAGCCAGTCGCTTTCATAAAAGCCATAACTCTGCAGTTATGGATATGTTGTAGAAAATTATAGCATATCCAATTTTCAAGGATATTTTTGCAGTGTTATGGCAATGCCCGCCATAACATTTTTTATTTCAGGAAAAGGGGAATGGATAAGCCTGATAAGATAAAAAACCATATCCAAGAAATCAAAAAGAAACTTGAGCAGACGCCCGAGAGTCCTCTACATTCCCCTAAAAAATCAAAAGAAAAGCTTATCACTCCTAAATCGGAGTCCAACAATTACCCCACCTCCAAAAACAATGACGATTTTAACCGCGTTCCACCCTCAAGATTTTATACAGAGAAAGAGGAAATAACTCTCAGGTTTTACCAAACCCCAAAGGCCCTTTTTAAAAATCCAAATTACCTCGGTCTTTCGTTGGGAGCAAAGCTCATGTATTCCGTTTTAAGAGACAGGCTGGATATCTCTATTAAAAACGAATGGAAAGATGAAAACGGCTACATTTACCTTATTTTCAGTATTGAAGAACTTTCAGATCTTTTAGAGATTGAAAGAAAGACAGTTATGAGACACAAGCAGGAGTTAGTTCAATACAAGCTGATTATTGACAGGCGTTTAGGACAAGGAAATCCTAATCGGATTTATATTTTAAAACCTGAACTTGGAGAATTCCTGAAGTCCCAAAAACGGACTTCTAGAAATCCTATAAACGGACTTCCTGATGTCCAAAATATGGACTCTATTGATACTTACGTTAATAAGACTGATAGAGAAAATAACGTTAATAACGCCAATAAAAAAATCTCTAATAAGAGAAGCGATGAACAGGAATACTTAGCTCAAGAGCTAGCTGAAAGGCTTGATGACGATAGATCATTAGGTTTCTATAGAAGAATTGCAGAACTTTTACCAAAACATGTTATCTATCAAACCTTAAGTGAAGTCAAAGACGCCTACCTAACCGGAAGAGTAAAAAGAAGTAAAGGGGCGCTCTTTAACAGTATTATTCAAGCAAAAGCTAAAGAATTTGGCATAGAATTAAACTTGAAAAGAGATACTGAGTAGGAATGACAAAGATAATTTCTATTGCAAACCAAAAAGGCGGAGTAGGGAAAACCACCACCACTTTAAATTTAGGCGCAGCCTTAGCTGAACTGGGCAAAAAGGTTTTACTTGTAGATTTGGATCCTCAAAGCAGCCTTACAATCAGTTTGGGTATTGAAATGAGTGAGCTTGAAAAATCAATTTATGATCTTATTGCAAGCGAGGAAGAAAACGAAAGCCAGAGCATTGCTAAGGAAATCATCATAAAAACAAAAATGAAAAATGTTTACCTTTTGCCGTCAAATATTGACCTTTCAAGGGCTGAGATTGAGTTAATGAATATGATTGATAGGGAAAGGGTAATAAAGTTCATTCTAGAGCCATTTAAGGGCTTCTACGACTACATTATTATCGATTGTCCGCCAAGCTTAGGTCTTTTAAATTTAAACGCCTTGACCGCTTCAGATGAAGTGATAATCCCAATGGAAACTGATTATTTAGCCTTAAGAGGTGCCGGGATTCTTATAAACAAGACAATCAAGAAGGTCCAGAAGAAATTGAACCCGGACCTGAAGATAGCCGGAATACTAGCCACTATGCACAACACCAGGACGCTTCATGCCCGCGAAGTCTTAGATATGTTAAGGGAGCATTTTAAAGATATGGTTTTTGATACAGTAATTAAAGAGACCGTTAAATTCAAAGAAGCATCAGTAGATGGCACATCAATACTTGATTACGACGGAAACTCAGAAGCCGCCGAATCTTACCGCAGTTTAGCTCAAGAGGTATTAAACAATGACAAGTAAGAAACCAAAAATTGAGGACAAAATTGGTGTTATTTTTAAAGACACAAAAGAGCTTGAGGATGACCTCTTTGATATCAATATCACAAGAGGCCTGGTTAATATTTCAATTGAGCGACTCACCCCAAACCCAAACCAGCCACGCAAGACCTTTTATGAAGAAACCATCACCGAGCTTGCGGAATCTATTAGAGAGCAGGGATTACTAAGTCCGATAATAGTAAGACCGGATGGAGATAAATATCAGATCATCGCCGGGGAGCGACGATACAAAGCAGCTCAGCAGGCAGGCTTAAAAGAAGTCCCAGCACTTATTAAGAAGGTCTCTGACGGTGAGGCAAGAATAATTTCTTTAATAGAAAACATCCAAAGGGAAGACCTAAATGATATCGACCGCGCCTCGGCCCTGAGAGAGCTTAAGGTAAACCTAGGTTTACCATGGGATAAGCTAGCGCAGAAATTAGGCTTAACAAAACAAAGAGTTTTGGATTTAGTCGGACTTTTGGATTTACCGGAAGAAATCAAGGAAGATATCAGGCAGAAAAAACTAACTGAAAAACATGGTCGGGCCTTAAGGCAATTACTTGATCAGGCAGAAGTCCTGCGAGATGTATTTAATTTTTTGAGAAAGGAAAAGCTTACCGGAGATGAATCTTTGGAGCTTGTCAGGGCTGTAAAAGGTAAACCTGGGTTTACCATTGAAGAGTCCTACAATCAATGGAAAGAATCAGAACCAAAGAAAGATAAAGTCAAAGTAGATCGACAACCGGTTGAAATAGCAATCTCAGAAGGCATGCGTTTAACCAAGACTCTCGAAAGAGTGAGGCCCGAAGGATTAGTAGAGGAAAGCAAGAAGGCTCTGCTTGAAGTTCTTGTAAATATACAGAAAAAGATAAGTTCTTTGTTAACAGATTAAAAATCTGGTTATAATAGGCTATAAGCCGGCTATTGAGGAAACATGGACACGCTTACGAGAGAACAGAGAAGCGCCTGTATGTCTAAGATTAGAAGTAAGGACACGAAGCCGGAATTAGCCGTTAGAAGGGTTCTTGTTAAGACAGGTTTTAGATACAGGCTTTACGCTAGGGAATTACCGGGCAAGCCGGATATAGCAAACAGAAGAAAAAAAATAGCTATTTTTATCAATGGTTGCTTCTGGCATCAGCACCCAGGTTGCAAAAGAAAATCAAGGCCGAAGTCAAATTCAGAATATTGGGAAGGAAAGTTGAACAAAAATATAAAGAAACAAGAGAGCGACATAAAAATGCTGGAAGAATTGGGATGGAAAGTAAAGGTATTGTGGGAGTGCCAAACAAAAGACACAGACTTTTTAGAGAAAGAGATAAGGTGCTTTTTGTATGACTAAAAATGTTGTATTTAGAATGGCGGAGCTCTTCTGCGGGCCGGGCGGATTAGCCCTTGGAGCAACAACATCTGAGATTGTAAATTCAGATAGCATATATAGCATAGAGCCTGTTTGGGGAAATGATATAGACAAGGATGCCTGCCGCACCTATATTAGGAATATTCATAAAAACGACTCAAGCAAAGTAGTTTGCAGACCCATAGAAGAAGTAGACTTTAAGAACCTTCCTAATTTCGATGTTTTAGCTTTTGGATTTCCGTGCAATGACTTTAGTGTTGTTGGAGAGCAAAAGGGATTTAATGGGAGGTACGGGCCTCTTTATACATACGGTATAAAAGCTGTAAATGCGTATAACCCGAAGTGGTTTTTTGCTGAAAACGTCAGCGGCCTTCAAAGCGCGAATGGCGGTCTTGCTTTTCAGAGAATTCTTTATGATCTAAAAAGCGCAGGCATAGGATATGAAATAACTGCTCATCTTTATAAATTTGAAGATTACGGAGTGCCGCAATGCAGGCACAGAGTTGTCATTATAGGTATAAGAAAAGACATGAAATTGAAATTTAAAGTTCCAGCGCCGACGACTTTGGCAAGCCGTGTTTCAGCAAGAGCCGCTATTGAAAATCCACCAATAGCAAAAGATGCTCCAAACAATGAAATAACTAAACAGGGAAAATTAGTTATTGAACGGCTAAAATATATCGGTCCCGGAGAGAATGCTTGGAACAGTAAAATTCCTGAAAAACTAAAGTTAAATGTTAAGAGCGCAAAGCTGAGCCAAATTTATAAGCGGCTTCATCCGGATAAACCGTCCTATACAATAACAGGAAGCGGCGGCGGCGGAACTCACGGATACCACTGGATTGAAAATAGAGCGCTTACAAACAGAGAGCGCGCAAGGTTGCAGACTTTTCCAGACAGCTTTGTCTTTGAGGGATCCAAAGAGAGTGTCCGGAGACAGATAGGAATGGCCGTGCCGCCAAAGGGCGCTCAGATTATTATTGAGGCCGTGCTGAAAACATTTGCAGGTGTATATTATGACTGGGTGCCGGAAAAAATTTCAAACGGCAACGGCACAAAAAAAACTGGTGTGATTCAGGAAAATCTTTTCCGGTTCGAGGAGAACTCTATATATTATTAATGATATACTCCCAGCTGGACTGATCCCACCGTAGAGCGCCGAGGCTTGCCAAAAACTTCTCTTTTCCAATCTCGCCAAGCCCTTCTACTTCAATTGCTGAAACACCCCCGAAATAACCGCACCCGCCGATCACCACCGACTTTGATCTTCTGTTTTCTACAACAAGCTTTCCGGTCTCGAGATCATTGCGGGTGGCGTATCCTGCGATATAAGCGGGCCACGGCGCTATGTCTGGAATAGCGGAAAGAAGAGTATTAATTTCTTTGTCCTTAGCGCCTTCCTCTACTTCCTCTACTTCCAGCCCGATTTCTACAAGCTTTTGGATAAAGCCAGCATTTTTCAGAAAAATTGCAAAGTGGTCAACCGTGAGACCTATTTTGATAAAACAGAAAACATCCGAGTGAGAAAGCTGGCCTCGCGCTATATCCAGCCACATAGAGGGCAACTTGCTTGTTTTAATGCTGAAATTCAATTTAGGAGCTCTTGGGCTTCCGTTGTCCCACACCCGGACAATATCGGTAGGCAGAAACTGCTCAATATCTCCTATCATTTTTTCTTCAAGATCAACCTTTAATCCAAACCGCTGAGCAAGAAATACTTTAATAGCCGCTTCTCCTAAATATCCTCGTGTGAAGTCGGTAAGCATTTGTCCAAAGTCTCTTTGGCGAGAAGACCCAAAGTCTGTTTTTGCAATATCCCCAAGAATAACCAGACGAAAGGCGCTGTAGAGAGCCTGTTTATACATTTTTATGGGAATGGACACGGTGCTGGGCATTAAGCGGTTGTTAAACCATTCGTCAACATCAACCAAAACCCTTGAACGTCCCAACTGCCTAAACTGAATCTCTCCGGTACGCACACCTGCTTTCACAACATCGGCCAGCTCCTCAACCTTATAAGGTTTAATATCAAAACTTTCGCTCAGTTGCTGAGCGACAGTTAAAGAATCCTCTTGGTTTTTACTTTTTCGATACTGATAAGGCATAAATGCTACTGGTCAAATAATTATTAGACCTCGACCCCCAGTGCTTTGGCTATTTTTCTAAATTCTTAAAAGATGGTGCATTTCTCCCGCGCTCATTTGAAAGTAGTTCTCAAAAGTTTTTTATCGAGGCTCAGAAACTTAACAGCCTCTTTTTTAGTTAAAATTTTACCCATTTGTTTTGATAAAGTAGTCTATGGTCTTTTTGTAAATTTTTGCGAAAGCTTTTAGCTGGACTATATCTATGCGTCTTTGACCCGATTCAATCTTAGAGACATAAGACTGTGTTTTGCCAAGCAACACAGCAACCTGCTTTTGCTCTAGCCCTGCTTCTGCACGAGCATTTTTTAACTGATCAATCAAATATTTATGTTCTTTTGAGAAAATGGTTTTGTCCATTTAAAACAACTGTCTACTTTTATATTACATTCCATAATGTAATATGCCATATTGGAATATTTAATTATTGATTTAATTGAAAATCTTTTTGTAAAAATTAGCTTTTTATTCTCTACCACCCCTATTTTTCAGAAAATAACCTTATTCATCTAAATCGAAATTCAAAAAGAACTTAATCAGGGGGAAATTCTGGACAGCTTTCGTGCGGGCTTATTACAAATATATTCCAATATTTAGCCTCGCAAAAACCAGTTTTGCCTAAATATTGTTATCAATTCATCACTTTATAAGCGATGAACGGTGTTTATCAAAAATCATAAACACCAAAATAATTGAGTAATTTTGCCCGCAATCAGCCGTCCAGAACGGGTGTCGGTCTTGGAAAGTAGTTTCTTTCCACTCCCGACTACCTCCGATTCGCCCCTACCCTTCCATTTTTATTCCGCAACTTAAGTCTGTTAATATAGTCTGGTTTTATAAGTTTGTGGTTTTGCAAGTGAGTGTGGAAGGGTAGGGGTTCCCTCATCCTGCAGAGCAGGATTTCGGCGACCGTTCGGACTTCGTCCTCACTATCGAAGGTAGTCGGGCGCCGCCCAACACCCGTTTTATGCGACTGGCGGAATTCCCCCTGACCCCCTTCCGCTCAGTCGCAAGTTCTTTTTCAAAGAACTGAAAGACAACGCGCCTATTGACAATAATTATTACAAATGTTACAAAATATCATGGCGCCTTTTTTTAAAGAAACAACTAGATTCTTCGACCTAGGTACAGTTGAGAAATTATTTCCCGGCGATGAACACATAATGTGTAAAAAAGGAAGAAATAAGTCTTGTGTGGTGGCTAAAATTGAGAGTGATGATTCAGCAGTTATTGAAACAAATGGTGATAGTTCCCTGATTATTGGTGAAAGGAAAGGGTGGTTTAATCTTGTTCCAGAAACCGAAGTAAAAATATTTAAAGATAGTCCTTACAAATTAATCAAAAAGAGTGCTATGGTGGAAGGTACAAGAAAGAAGAGCAGGTCTCTTATTTGGCACAAGTAAATAAGTTAGGGATTTAATTCTTTAAAGTTATTTTACTCCCATCCTTTAAGATAGGTATAGCTAATTAAATCGCGCATAAGTGTTGTGCATTGTCTTAATAAATTCCGACGAACTGCAGTTAGTATGTTAAAAAGTGCTACCGAAATGAATGCATTTATTATTAAAGCTACCCAGTGCTCCCATTGCCACATTATGAAAAAGAATTGCCAATAAACCCGAAAGTTATAAATTATGTAGAAAAATATTGCTCCCATAACCGATACACGTACAGCCCCTAGTGAGTGAAAAACATCAAAAAGATACTTAAACTCTTCTTGAAGAATGTTAGCTACGTGAGGAAATTTTGAAAGAGACTTATACCATGCAAACTCTGCTAGATACCAATTATCTTGATATTTTTCAATAAGCTCCTTTCTTTCGGGTTTTGACATCTTCCTTGGAATTCGCCTAAAAGATGGTAGTAAGCACAAGAGAACGGAAAAGAATTTACTGCTTATTTCATAAGTTGCTTCATCAGTTCTGTAGAGTTCCCTTTTATAGCCTGACTCCTTTAGAAGGTGATCGCGAAAGTAACTATTAATCCCACTAATATCTTTTAGAATCGATTGTCCTCTGTCATCTGGAACAATTCTGGAAGGAAGGACCTTCCAGTAACCCCAATAATATATTTGATAAATTACATAGCCCAGTGGAATGCCTATTATGGCTAAGCCGGCGAAAGAGAAAGCAGGAACTGGTACTAAGTTAATAATTTCTGCTAAAGGCGTTCCTATTATTATGGATTTTAGCATTGTAAATATGGCGAAAAACATGATTAGAAGCCAGCCGGGAATAGTCCACCGGATTACTTGTCTTGCTGTATCCACACTTTACCCCTTTTCATAGATGGTAAAATTTGATTTCTGAATTATATTACTTTTGTCATACTGTTCAAGTTACAGGAGTAGTTTAATCGCATGTCAGTTTTGGGAATAGACACAGACAGCAACACCATTGAGCTTTCATCAAACGACCGAAAACAAGGCACCTACATTATCGGCGTCAACGGTACCGGTAAAACCGTCCTTCTTCTAAACATTGCTCTATCTGATATTGAATCTGGCGATGGCCTTTGTTTTCTGGATCCTCACGGTGATGCCATCGAAACCTTGCTAACTTTAATCCCGGAGTCTAGAAAAAACGACGTAATTCTATTTGACCCTTCAGACATTGACTATCCCTTAGGGCTTAATGTATTTGAGTGTCCGGATATCTCCGATCCAAGACTGGTGGATTTAGTCTGCTCCGAAGTGGTAGGAACATTCAAAAAGCTCTATCAGGAGTTTTGGGGTCCTCGCCTTGAGGATATCCTTCGCCACGCAACCTTGACAGTCTTGTATAATCCCGGCGCGACCATGCTGGACCTTCACCTAATTTTAGTTGATGAAGCCTATCGCAAAAAACTGCTTAAAAATGTATCAGACCCCTTAATTCACCAGTACTGGAGGCTTATCTTCCCGGAAAGCAAGAAAGAGATGAGGGAATGGCTTTCAAGCGCTTATAACAAAATCGGCAGGTTTATGGCAAATTCATTGATCCGAAATATTGTCTGCCAGCCCCAAAGCAGCATCAATTTAAGGGAAATAATGGACGAAGGTAAAATCCTTTTAGTCAACTTGGCTAAAGGAAAAATAGGTGAGGATAACTCAAGCCTATTGGGAAGTGTTTTAGTGGGCAAAATTCTAATCGCAGCGCTTTCAAGAGCGGAAACAGAATTTGAGAAGCGCCGGCAGTTTCACCTTATTGTTGATGAATATCATTCATTCGCGACTCAATCCTTCCCAACGCTTCAAAGCGAAGCCCGGAAGTTCAAAATTGACACCTTAGTGGCTCACCAGTACCGTGACCAGCTCGACCTTCTTAATAGGGGATCAACCCTAAATGTCGGCAACTTTATCTTCTTCAGGCTCACAGGCAACGATTCCTTAGAACTGTCAAACCAATTTGACAATACGCCTCCTGATACGGAGCTTGAAAGACAGCCTATGATTTATCGCACCAGCAGGGATGGTGTTTATAGAACCGGGGATAGAAATGAATATGTTTTAATACCCGGTAAACAGCGTACATTTAATGACGTAGCTAATGAAATGGCAAACAGACTGACCAACCTGGCAAACTTTGAGTGCTGGTGCAAGCTGATCAAAAATGGAAAACTTGAGGAGCACTACCTTAAAACAGAACCTCTTTCAAGACCGACAGATGAAACAATATCTGCTTATATCAAGCAGTTATCAATAAAGCTCTCCAAAGGCAGAAAGGAGGCAGAAAAAGGAATCCAACACAAGATCACAAGACTTTCAGAAATTGAACCACCAGTAATTTTTGAAGACGACAACTAAGAAAAGGAGCAAGAGATGTTGTGGGCATTAACCATGTCAAAACACCGTCCATCTATTAACCGCTGGGTGCGATGGTGGCTTAGAATGACAGTCCTAGACCGATTTATTTTAGTTATAGCGGTTGGTATTCTTCACATTATAATTTCATTCTTTACCTTTTCGCTTTGGATTTTTAGCAAGCTCACCCAGGCAATAGGGGCAACAATAACTTCAGGACTGGCTGCCGAGCTTATGGGAGAGAAAACAGCCTCCAAGGGCGGGTTTCTTATCGGTTTTATGGACTTTACCTCAGGAGTATTTATAACTTTTGAGGTTATTCTGACTCTGGCAGTCTGGGCATTTTTTATTTTCTTTATTGTGGATTTGATTTTTGATTTCATAATTACGCGTCGCGATTTAAGAGAACTTAGAGCCAAAGCGAATGTTATTTTAGCAACTAGGTGTGAATATATCGGTGGCCACCCAAGACTACCGCATGGCCGTTTTGCTTATTTGATACTAGGCGGCTCACGGAATGATCCTGAGATATCAATTATATTGCCCGGTTCTAAAAGTGCTGTAGCCCTCGCAAAGTCGGCAGTTGAGTTTCTGCTTCCATTGATTGAGGTAACGGAAGCTAAAAGCGGAATAGATATGAAGTTCGGAACGCCGAGTGGCTTCAACTTCTCATTAACAAGCATCACCCCTTCAATCTGGAAAGGAAATAGGACGTTTCTAAATATTGAGTACAACTCGGTAGGCAGGAAATACACTGTGGAGCTCGGCTCGTTTCTAAAAGGAAATGATGAAGTCCAGCAATGGAAAAACTTTTTAATATGTGCACGAGCTGAGGCAGATACCGAAGAAAAACCCTTCGGTCCGTGGAAAAGTTTGGCAAAAAAACGTTCTAAGACTAAGTGATAAAATAAGTTTAAGGAATAAAATCTATGCTAGTAGAAGAAAAAGCGAAGAAAAGACTCCCGCGCTACAAGGTGGCAGCAACCCCGCCACCTATGAGGTTAACTGAGAGAGACCAGCGAATTGTGGAATGGGTTTATCTTTTCAGATTTTTGACGCGGGAGCATATTCATTTACTTGAGTTTAAAGATAAATCAATAGCAGCTTGCCAGAAGCGGTTGACTTTTCTTTATCATAATGGGTACCTAGACGCTATTCTCAAACCCATTCCTTCAGGATATGGATCCTCAAAAAGGGTATATTGCCTTTCAGAAAAAGGCAAAGAACTGATTGCCCATATGTATGACAGCATTGATCCTAAAGAGATTAAATGGAAGAAAAGCTACAACGACGTAGAGGGCTACTTTTTGGAACACACCCTAGCAATCAATGATGTCAGGGTAGCTTTGACCGTTGCCACCAGAGGAAAGGGCTATATTTTAGAATGGACTCCAGAGTGGGAGCTAAAAGCATTAAAAGAAAAAGTTGAGGATCCTGAGAAGTCAGGAAAATATATTGCCATTACTCCAGACTCATATTTTGTTATAAAGGCTGAAGGTAAGAAAGCGTGCTTTTTTCTAGAGGCTGACAGAGCAACCGAAGCTAATAAAAGATTCAAGGAAAAAGTTAGAGGTTATGTTGAGTATGTCCGGACTAAGAAATATCAGGAAAGATACAAAACAAGCTCTTTAAGAGTACTTGTTGTTACGACTACAAAAGAGCGTTTGAAAAATCTAATGAATACAACTCAAAGCGTTAATGGAGCAAGCTTCTTTTGGTTCACAACCTTTGGTCAAGCCAATGTTGAAAATATACTAAACAAACCTATTTGGCTGATTCCGAACTCTGAACATAGAGCTAGTATAATGTAATTCTTTTACTGAAAGTGCGTTATTAGAGTATGCTAAACTCTTAAATCATAGAAAATAGAGCGAGGAGAGAACAATATGACTTCAAGAGAAAATCTAATTAGGCAAGTTGATGAGTTAATCAGCGCGGGTGAAGAATTGCTAAAGAACAGCAACGCAGAGGGCAAGGGCAAGGTTGATCGAAAGATGTTCAGCGAGTGGCGCACCAGAGCAATGTCCTTTATTGAGAGGAGTTTTAAAAAACAAAATATTTACCTCGAGAATTTTAAGAAGGAGGTTGAATACCCAGAAAAGCAGTTTGTAGAAGTCGGAGTTGGGATATTACGAGCAGTTAAGAAGGACATCGAGTCTGGGGACTACGCCCAATAGTACGCGGTATTTGAGCACTCTTTTTGAGATATTGTATAAAGTTAAATAGTTTCATTTCATGCTCCATTTAAAACGCTTTATTTTACCCCAAAAATTTTGGGACCATACGAATGTATCCCTTAACCATTTTCGCGCCTTCTAGGGGCATTCTAGGGCTTAATTTTTAGCCCTAAACTGCTTATTGTTTTAGCAATTAACTTTTTGTTATCCTTAAATCCTTAAGAGTTGTTATAAAAATCTTTTCCTATCCATGATTTTCCGTTTTAGTAATCCCAAGGACTATCTTATATTGGGTAAAACCGGCCCACTTTGGTTTTTCCCAGCCTACAAAATCCCTCAAAAAGACAGAGGCGATCATATGCATATTGTTGGAACGACCGGCAAGGGCAAAAGCAAGCTTTTAGAGCATATGATTTTCCAGGATATAACTAACAGCATGGGAGTAGCCTTAATTGACCCGCACGGCAATTTGGCAGATGACGCCCTGTCCTATCTTGGCACTAATGGCTATCTCAACGAACCTAAAAACCTTGAGCGTGTCGTTTATATCAATCCCTCAAGAAAGGACTACAGCCCCGGAATAAATCTTTTAGAGCTTCAGGAAAACGAGGATCCGGCCGAACATGCCAATGACATCATCGAGGTTTTCAAAAGGAACTGGAAATTAGAGACAGCGCCGGTATTTGAGGACGTGATGTTTAACTCTTTGATGGTACTGATTGCCAATAAACTAACTATCATTGAAATGCCCAAACTATTAACCGATAAGACATACAGAAACAATCTTCTCAAAAAGACCAAAGACCCCTCAATTCACCATTTCTTCTCTGACCGTTTTGATAAATGGCCCAAAAGAGAGCAAGCAACAAGGCTGGAATCAACTCTTAATAAGGTCTCAAGAATAATCGGAAGCGAGAGGCTGAGAAACATTTTTGGTCAGTTCAAATCAACCATAAACTTCAGGGATATCCTTGATAAAAGCCTTGTTTTAATCGTTGACCTCTCAAGCCTAAGCGAACTGTCAGCTAAGCTTTTCGGGGGTTTTATCACAACTTTAATCCAGCAGGCAGCCATGGCAAGAAGAACAAGAAGAGACTTCTTTGAATACCTGGATGAGTTTCAGCTTTTTGTCAGCCATGAGGGCGGATCCAAGACCTTCAGCAAGATTTTAGCTG
>Ga0315288_10004264_pt1 | contig 18180 bp, 13 predicted proteins | sample YL17G11_20_MG_FD_203454 | JGI IMG/M metagenome (GOLD analysis project Ga0315288, IMG submission 203454) | Sediment microbial communities from Yellowstone Lake, YNP, Wyoming, USA - YL17G11_20 | ecosystem: Environmental > Aquatic > Freshwater > Lake > Sediment | place: USA: Wyoming | collected... | reverse complement strand
CTCCCATCGTCGTCTCTCCCCCTCCTCCGACCTCCACTCCCTTTCCCACTCCCACGCCGGCCCCGATCCGGGTCTACGTCAGCGGGGCGGTGCGCCAGCCGGCCGTCTACGAACTGCCGCCGGGTAGCATCGTCCAAGATGCGGTGCAGAGTGCCGGCGGCCCGGCCTCCGAGGCCGACCTGGATCGCATCAACCTGGCCCTGGAACTGCGCGACCAGCAGCAGGTGTACGTGCCGTTCCAGGGGGAGGCGGATTCACGGCCAGCGGTTTCGGGCGGCGAGCCAGGCAGCACGGCAGCGGCTGGGGGACTGCTCAACGTCAACACGGCCACGCCAGCGGAACTGGAGGCATTGCCGCGCATCGGGCCGACGATGGCGCAGCGGATCGTCGAGTATCGGGAGGTCAACGGCCCGTTCGCGGCCATCGGAGACATCCAGAACGTGCCAGGCATCGGGCCGGCGACGTTCGAGGGGCTCAAGGACTTGATCACAGTGCAGTGACCAGCATCGCTTTATAGATCCGGAAGCCTTCCCCTGGCCGGGGGCAGGCTTGTGTGTCAGTAGGCCCCTCGGCCCGAGAGGGCCACGCCGATCGTGCGCCACAGGATGTGTAGATCAAGCCAGATGGAATAGTTCTGAATGTAGGCCAGGTCATCCTCGACGTGCAGATGCATCGGGCGATCGCTGCGTCCGCTGATCTGCCACCACCCTGTGATACCCGGTGGAACGGCGAAGCGTTTCCGCTGCCACCCCTCGTACCGTTCTACCAGCCAGGGCAACTCGGGCCGCGGCCCCACCAGGCTCATCTCCCCTTTGACCACGTTCCACAGTTGCGGCAGTTCGTCCAGGCTGAACCGGCGCAAGAAGCGGCCCACGCGGGTGACACGGGGATCACTGGGCCGCTTGTAGACGACCTGGCCGTTGGGCATCACTTGCACCACCTGGGGCAGCAGTTCGTCGGCGTTCTGCACCATGGTACGGAACTTCCACATGCCGAAGCGCCGGCAGTTCTCGCCTACTCGCTCCTGCTTGAAGAATGGAGGGCCGGGCGAGTCCAACCAGATCGCCAGAGCCATGAGGAGAAAGAGCGGAGCGCAGAACACCAACAACGGTAGTGCAAGCGCCAGGTCGAACAGGCGCTTGGCCACCCACGCTCCCCCCTCGATGGCAGAGGCGCGCAGACGGATCAAGGGGAAGCCGAGGAGTTCTTCCATGCGCGTGCGATAGAAGGCCAGGTCGAAGTAGTCGGGCACCACGCTGACCTCGACCGGCAGCCGTTCCAGGTCGAGGACCAGCCGCATGAGCCGCTCGTGGGCGCGCAGTGGTAGAGCAAAGATCACCTCGTCCACACGCTCCGCCTGGACGACTTGCTCCAGTTCGTCGAGCGTGCCCAACACCGGAACGCCGGCGATCTGCCCGCCCGCCTTGGCCGGATCGTCGTCGAGCAAACCGACCAGACACCAGTTCTCACCATAGCGCTGGACCTGCTGGGCGATTTCTTTACCTACCTGGCCTGCGCCAGCAATGAGCAGCCGGGTGGCGTGGCTGAACCGGTGGGGAGTGTGACGGAGAAGATGAGCAACCCAGCGAGCCAATACCAGCAAGAGGAGGTCCAAGACAGCAAAATAGAAGAACTGCCGGCGTGGCACATCCCGATACGAGAAGTAGAGCGCCCCTGCCAGAGCAAAAAGTGCTAAACCCACCCCCAGGCAGAGCGGGCGAATCTCAGCAGAGAATGTGCGAGCACGGAGGCGCACTCGATAGACGAAGGTCAGGGCCAGAACCACGGGCCAGATCATGGCGGCCATCAGATAGACCGGCCAGGGGATGGCGACGATCCGCCAGGGCAGACGCACGCCCCAAGGAACCAGATAACGCAGCCAGGTGGCCAGGTAGAGGGCCGACAAGGTAAGGGCGATATCCACCAAACCTGATGTTAACAGGCGGTTGACCTCACGGCGTTGGGTCATAGGCCCCTCACTTCCCTGATGTCACGCAGTCTGCAGGCGCGTCGGCAGCGGCCGTCTGAGCAGCTGATAGAACAGGCGCTCATAGTCATCGGTAATCTTGTCCCAGTTGTAATGCTGGCTCACCCGTTCCGGCGCGAGTCGTTTGAAGCGCTGCACCACGTCAGGATGGTCCACCAGTTCCTGCAAGCGCGCCGCCAGGTCCCGCTCGTCGTTCCGGCGAAACGTGAGGCCGGCCTCACCGATCGTCTCGCAATTCTCAGGGATGTCGCTCACCAGCACACAGTTCCCGAACCCCATGGCACCGAGCAGCGCAGGGGACGTGCCCTCCAGTTCCGAAGGCTGAACGTAGACGTAGGCGTGGCTGTTCAGCTGTCTGTACGCTTCTCCATACGCAAAACCCAGAAACCGGATTCTAGGGTCCTGGGTGCTTTTCAATGAGTTGACGTACTGGTGGTCGTGGAGATTGTCTCCCACGATCACCAGGTTCATGTCTGTCTGGACCGACTCAAAGGCGCGCACCAGGCAATGAACACCTTTCTCAGGGACCAGCCGTCCCACAAACAGAACGTACCGGCCCGGCTGCAGGCCGAATTCGCGCACCAGGTGCTCCGATTGCACCATTTGTGGAACGTTGGCGCCATAAGGAACATATACGGGTGGTTTGTCAAACCGTGCACGGTAGTAGTCAATCACGGCGTGCGAGTCCACGACGTAGGCATCCGCCCACCCCACAGCCAACCGCTCGGAAGCCCGCAGGAAGGCCCTGGCGAAGCGGCCCCACTTTTTGCGCTTCCAGTCAAGACCGTCCACGACGGACACGATAGGGCAGCCGGTCAAACGAAGGGGTAGCAGCCACAGCGAATTCCCCACCCCATACATTTGTATTACATCTGGACGACGATGGGTCAATAAATGGATCAGGGAAAGAGTTGTATGGCTTGGGGTGTCCAGATGCTTGGACTGAACCGTAGGCAACGTCACCAGCCGCACACCGCGATACTGTTTCTCCGCGGTCTTGACGTGACTGGTCCGGCAGTACACCGTCACCTCGTGGCCACGTTCCACCAGTCGCCAGGCAGTTTCTTCCACGCTGGTCTCAAAGCCGGAGTAGTTGGCAGGAATACCACGCGTGCCAAGGATTGCGATCCGCATACGAGCACTCTACTTCCTTCCCAGGAGCATGGTCAGCACGTATTCTTCGAGTGCCGTCCGCCAGGGACGCAGCAGGGGCAGCCCGATCAGTTCGGCGGCGAAATTGAGCCCGGCCTCCATGCGCGGCCGCGGGGCGGATAGGGGGAATTCGGCGGAACTCACAGGCTTCAGTGCACAGCCCGTGATGCCCGCGTACTCCACAATCGCCTGCGCCACCTCGTAGCGGCTGGCCGGCTGACCCGTATTGACCATGTGGTAAACGCCGTACCGGCCGGTCGCCACCAGCGCCATGAGCCCACGGGCCAGGTCCGCCGTATAGGTCGGCGAGCCAAACTTGTCGTCCACCACTTTGAGTTCAGCGCGGCTCTGCGCCAGGTGGAAGATCTGCCCGACGAATTTCCTGTCTTTCTCTGCGCCGCCAAACATCCATCCCGCCCGCACGATGTAGTATTTGTGGAGCAGCGATTGGACCATCCGCTCACCGTGATATTTGGAGCGACTGTACTGGCTCTGCGGATTGGGGGTATCGAATTCGGTATACGGCTCCGGTTTCGTGCCATCGAAGACGCTGAGCGTGCTCAGATAGACCATCGGGATCCCCAACTCCTGGCAAGCCAGGGTCACGTTCTGGGTTCCGATCGTGTTGGTCCGAAAGGCCTCTTCCGGCTCCCGTTCACACCGATCTACGTCCGTCAACGCGGCGAGGTGGATGATCAAGTCGGGACGAGACTCGGTTGCCGCTTCCAGAACGGCCTTGTAGTCGCGCACGTTCAGGTTGTCAGTATCTGTGGCCGTAAGGGCATGGCCTTCTTCCACGATCCGGCATAGGTCTGTACCCAGTGCACCTTTGGCTCCTGTGACGATTATCCTCATCTAGGGCTGTCCTTCTTGTATTGTGTCATAGCGATTGTAGATCACATCCTGCGGTTTGTCAGGTGGTCGCCTCGCCCGGTACAAGCATCGGGCGAGGGAGCGATAATCGCTGCTTTTACGTTTTGCCCTCCCTTTCGGCCGTAGCTTCCAGCAGACTTCCGTTTCCACGATTCCTTAGCACGCCGTATAGAGTCCATGGCAACAACAAGTACATAGCAGTGTCACGCGGAATGCGACATAGAATGGTTGGGCGCTTCCTACTGCTTTCCGCACGGAGGCGCAGTGAATCAATTAGATCGCTCGGTGCAGGGCGCGTCCGATATCGGATATTGTGAAAACCACGTCCTTTGAGAAGATGAGTTAGAGCCCTGGGGCCATACAAGCACACGTGCCTGGGACACTCAAGGCCGCGCCAATCTCTGCCAAAATGTTGTGCCAACCGGCTTTCAGCATTCGGGGTGTGCATAACCAGGTGCCCTCCAGGTTTAAGAAGTGCATAGACAGCTTCCATAGTCTGTACCGGTTCCACCAAGTGTTCAATAACCTGGAACATCGTGATCAAGTCGAAATAGCCCTGAGGGAGATGCGCTGCCGACAGGGTACTTTCATGCACCACGCGATGTCTTGTTCCTGCTATCTCCACGGCCTCCTGGCTTATCTCCATACCCCAAGTCTCCCATCTCATTTCTTGCATCACGTTCAGGAAATGACCTGCTCCGCATCCAATATCCAGCACGCGCCCGGAACTATGCAGACGAAGAAATGGGAAGAAAAGCCTTCGTATGAGGACGGCACCAATACTCCTCTTGGTACCGATGCGGCCTAGCCACGTATATGAACGAGGGGAGGCCTGGGCTTGGTAAGCATAGTATTCGGATGCCGCAGGATAGAATGAAGATACTGCGCTCACGGAGGGCATAGGTGACAGGAAAATCGCATAGCAAGTTCGGCATTGCAGGTAACGAAAGGTTCGCGTTCTGCTAGATTCCCTTTGCCTATCGGAAACCTCATCTAGATAAGTCCTTACACAATCCGAGCCACAGATTGGACATCCCGCGACATTGCTATCCAGTTCCTCTTGGCTCAAGTCCATCATGTGCCCCTCAGTCAGCGCTTTATGTATCCAAGGCGGTGCAGACCCTACCGACTACGTCGGCAACCTGCCTGGCATATGCATCTGGGGAGAAATGTTCCAGAACGTGGCTCTGAAGTGCCGCTGCTCTCTTGACCCGAAGCTCGTGGTCGGTCCAGTAACGACGGAGTGTAGATGCCATCTCTTCAACACCCCCCATGGGCACCAAGAGATCACCGCATTCATCCGGAAAATAAGGGGTCAAGACTGGTGTCTCTGTCGCTATAACCGGCCGCCCAAGAAGCAATGACCTTATCAGCACGATCAGACCTGCGGTCACGTTGCTGTTCAGGGGCAAAAGCACGATTCGTGATTGGCGGGCCATGGTATAGAACTCATCTAGACTGGTGTCAAAGACCACACTCACATTGGGTGGTATCTGCCTCTTCGGACGCCAGGCCATCCGTCTGGCTACGACCTTGAAAGGAATCTCGGGACAGATTTGCGCTGCGGCCAGTAGAGCATCCCAGTCCCTGGCCGTATCACCACCGGAGAAAGCATATCCACTGTCGAGCGCATCGGGTGGGCGGACTTCATAGTCACGTGACCATGGGTCATGTAAAACTGAAATACTGACCGGGTTTATACGAAAAGATTCTATGTATTGATCGCGCAATTGTGAGGAATTCGCGGTGATCAACATTCGATTGGTCCCAAACGCCCAGTGGTACACCAACCGACGAAACAGGTTGTGCAGTTTACTCTTCTCGTGCGCAATCATGTTGAGAGCAACAACCGGCGGCCTATTCCTGAACAGGCAGGACGCCATGATTGCACACACCCCTGTAACAAAGTTCCAGGCTACCACGACCCCGCCCACTCGCCGTGCCATCCGGGCTCCACACCATCCAAGCATCAGGTATTCCATCCACAGAATCAACTTGCGCCACCTGATCTGACGATTCTTCATATCATAGTCGGGGATACCTTCTGTGACTACGCGGAAGCCCAGTCGTTCCAACTCGCCCTGCAGCCAGAACTCGTCGTCGCTCAGCCGCCAGTCCACTATCAGAACAATAGGTTTTTTCTGAGACTTGCTCTGCACTTCAGTCCTCCAGGGAGATCACATACATTCGAGTGCAAAGGCCTATTCTACCTGCTCGCTCTTTAGACCGATCAGGTAATGGGAACTGGCCAGCACAAGGGAATAGGAAATCCTGTGCAGGAGAAAATCCAGCAGTGATAAGGGGATAGACAGAACACGGCATAGCCTTACCCAAATCTTGTATAAGCAACGATTGTTGAAACACAGCAGAACAGCCACGTATTCACTGAGTATCCAGGCTAATGCCGAACTAGGGCCTACGCATACACCTGCTTCAACAATAGTGAAGTGTTCGAATAACTGCTCAAGGCCGCTGAGTGTGTAGCGTTGGTAATCTCCTGGATCCGGGTGAAATGGCTGCATAAATGGTACCTCGACATATACTTCACCGCCAGGCTGGAGCACCCGTTCAACTTCTCGGACAATGATCCACGGAGCGGCTACATGCTCCAATACAGAGGTTGTGATCACTCCAGCGACTGATCTGTCTCTTAACGGCAGATGATGCCCGTCGCCAATCACATGGACTCCTGGATATGCGCGTATGTCGAGGTTGAATACGTTTGACCCCAGGACTGCAGATTTGCTGCCGACGTTCAGCAGTCTTGCCCCAGGATGATCTCCCACACGTCGGATGAAATTGGCAAACTGCCGGCGGCTTTCCCAGCTGCGGACTGACAGGGGTTTGGGCAGGTTGCGCTTGAGCCAGCGGATCAAGCGCGAACGTTCGGGCAAAGGTGCAAACACCGGATTCATGTCGCCTGACACCCTGCTCCTCCCCCTCATGCTTAGTCCAGCATTCCCACACGGCGAAAGACATCGGACATAGACTGATATTGCTGCCGGTGACTGTACCGACCAACGACCTTCTCTCGTGCTGCTCTTCCCATATCCCGGCAACGTTGGCGGTCTGCGACCAAGAACTCAATCTGGTCCGCCAAATCTGCAGCGTTGCCTGACTCAAACATCAAGCCATCCGTCCCATGACCAATCAACTCCGGAATACCTCCGATTCGGGCACCAATAACAGGTTTGCCCATTGCCATTGACTCCAGTGCGGATATAGGACAGTTCTCATACCACTCGGATGGCAGAACGCTAAACATAGCATTCGCCATCCACGCTCTGAGTTTGTCTCCCGACTGATAGCCTACAAACCGCACGTTCTCCAGATTCAGCCGCTCTTTCAAGGCTTTCAATTCGGAACGTTGTGGGCCATCACCAATGATGATTAACCTGACATTTCTGCATCGAACGCGCTTCATGGCCTGCAGCAATGTCTTGACGCCTTTGACAGGTACCAGACGGCCAGCGTAAACGAAGTAGTCTCCGCTGGTATCACTATATGCATATTTGTCGGTGTTGACGAAATTGGGAATGTGCACCAATTTATCTGGTGACATTCCGGACTCGATCATCTTGCGGCGCAGGAAATCGCTAGGGGCGATGTAAATGTCTGGCAAGTCGTACCATCCCAGAGCATAATGCAGATACATCTCTAAGGAATTCAACAGACTGGCAGGTAATGAGCCATGGTTGCAGCGTTGGAGGACAGCATGATAAAAACGTCTTCCCATGCAACGTTCACAGATACTATCTCCTGAAACGAAACTATACGTAGCGCAGATGGGTTTATAGTCCTGCAGTGTCTGGACGATAGGAAGGCCATACTCTTTGATGACTGGTAGGATGGCTAGTGAGATCTGATGATAGATGAGGTGTATGTGAGCAATGTCGGGCCTTGTATCTTCAATCAACCTGCGGATTTGACGCCTGGCCTCTGTGGAGTACAGAACTCTACCCGGCGTTCTCATTCTATCACGCCAACCGGGGTTTTGCCAGAAGTTGATGTAGCTCACAAAGTACTTGTCGTACGGATTGGGTAGATTGTCAGGATGGTCCATAGCAAATGGAACAACGTCGTGCCCGGCCTGTTCATACACCTCGTTGAGTTCAAAGAAGTGACGATCTGCACCCCCGTAAACGTGATAGAATTTGTTGACCGATAGGATTTTCATCGCTGTCAGTCCTTTCCCGTCCAGTCGTCGGATGTGCCAAGTTTACCACAGGTTGTGCGATGCTCCAAGTCACATTGGCCGAACTCCTTGAAATTGCGACTGGCCAGTACGAGCAGGCACGAATAGAAAAGAGGAGTCACATTGCTGTGACTCCTCTCTCGGATGGATACACTATCTACGGCTTACTTGCCGTACACGTTGTTGAGGTTGGCGTCTCCGCCATTCACCCAGCCGCCGCTGTAGACCTCCTCGAACCAGGTCTCCTGGATGCAGACGATGTTCTTGCTGGCGGTGACAAAGGCAGCCCCCAGGAAGTTGGCAGCCAGGTTATTGCCGATCGACCCGCTGCTCGTATTACCGAACCAGGAGGCAGATTGGTTAGCACCATAGCGGGTGTTGTAGCCGTGCGAGACGTACTGGCCAAAGGGAGTGGCATCGGTGAAGGTGTCAGTCTCGCCGGTTGTACGGTTCTTGAACGTCACCTGCGGAGCCACGGTGCCGCTGGAAACGTTCTGGCAGATCAAGCCCGCATAGTCAGTCCAGGGCTTGTTGAGGCCGCGGCGGTAGACCAGTGGGAAGAACCAGTTCTGCTTGGCGTCAGCGTTGCTCAGCATGTCGTAACCGGCAGCCCACCGGGTACCCTCGTACCCCTGCTTGACCACGCCGACCAGTTTCTGGCCGCCTGCGCCGACCGAGCGGACGACCGCGCTGCCCTGCCAATCAGGATTCGCCGCGGTGCCCGCGCCGATCAGGCCGTTGATCACGGCTGTGTTGGCGTTGCCATAGTACTCGGTGTTGTAGCCACGGGCGCTGTACGCCGGAACGGTGTCGGTGAACACACCGCTAAAGACACCCGACCGGTCGTAGAACTCGACACGCGCACTCGCCGCTGTCCCTTCGGTGTTCACGACGACGATACCGGTGCTATCGTACCAGTTGCCGCCATTCCAGCCGGGCTTGCGGCGCTGCACCTTGGGGGCATAGAGCACGGTTGCAGCGGCGCTGGTAGGCTGGCAGTTGTAGGCGAACGTGCCGAACGCACCACTAGAGTTGCCCCAATGGGTGACCGCGACCACCGCCAGCGGAGTGCCACCGGTGGACTGGATGCGGGCCGACCCCAGGAAATTGGTGGGCAGGTTGAAACTGGCGTCGAAGAGGTCAAAGGTCTGCTGCGAGTTGGCCTTGATGCTAATGTTGGTCTTGGCCGTGCCAGCGTTGGCGCCGTTGCGGTCCTTGAAACTGATGCTGACGTCGCTGATGTTGGAAGTCGAGGTATTCATAACCACGATCTCGGTCGCCTCATAGGAGATCTTGCCCACACTAGGGCAGAAGATGTCGCTGCCTGGATTCCCGACGCCGGCGTAGTCGGCAGTCGTCACGTGGTCGGCCCCGATGCTGCCACCGGTGTACTGGATCAAGACCACGGCCGCCGCCTCCCGGTCAGACGAGACCACCGAGGAGCCCACCCAGCCACTGGGCAACTGCGCGCTCAGCGGGGCATCCGCAAGATCGTTAGTGGTCAAGCCCATGGTATCGCCATAAGCCACATTCGCCTTCTGGCGATAGGCGTCCAGGTTGCCGTCCTGATCGTAAAAGTCCTGCCTCATCGTCGCAGCGCCAGTGCTATCCACGTTCTGGGCTGCACCAAAAGAAGTCCCTGAACCAGGGTCCGGGGCTTGAGCGTACACTGCCTCTGCCATCAATGCAAAAATGGCCAGCAGGCTCAAGCCGATCACAATTATCCTTTTCACGCCTTACCTCCTGTCAACTATAGGTTCTGGTTCACATCTAATGGTATTATACCCCATCGCGGGTGAAATACAATACCCCTTTAGGGTTATCTGGTAGTATGAAACCCGCCCCACCGCCTGGTTTTCATCTACCTGTGGGTTCACAGATACCCTAATCGCCGCAAGCGTTCTACAACCTGAGCCTCCTCGTCAGAGGAATAGCCCTGAGGCGCGGTACCTTGAACTGGTGCCGGTTGTTCGACCTGGGGCCGCCCGGCCAGGGCCGGCTGCTCCGGAGCAGGCTGGTACGACGTATCCAAGAGTTCGACCAGGACACGCCCATCCATCCAGTCTGGGACCGGTATGCCTAGCAGGTAGAGGATCGTCGGAGCCAGGTCCACGAGGTTCACCACCGGCCGTTGTGGTTGCGCCACAAACGGCCCTCCCGTGAAAACGCACATCCCATCCAAGCGGTGCAGCCCCGTGAGCCCCTGCGGCAACGGGCCGAACAGGCTGGTGCCCTTGAAGCGCGTCTCCAACAGATAGCCGCCCTGGGGGCGCACGATCAGATCGGGCAATTCCGCCATCATGGGCCCGGCGAACACTTCTTCACGCCTGTAGGTCTGCTCGACGACAGGTTGATCCACATCTGGGTCAACCAGCATTTGGAAGCACTCGATTAACGTGGTTCGCAGGCGTTCATATTCCGACTCGGTCACCACGCCCAACGGGTCGCGTCCTGCACGATTGACGTACAGATTGCCAAAGGTCGAGCCGGAAAAGAGAAAAGCGCGAGTGCGGGCCCACTCTATCCAGGGCGACTGGGTCAACTGCCGGATCAGATTCCCCCGCTGCCCGATAAAGTCCCTGGGCAGCCACCGGCGCCGCAAGTTGAGTACGTCGAGTGTCTTCACCAGGTTCTCAAGACCTGCCTGCGTCCGCGTCCACAATTCCGAAGCCCTGAGTGCCAGATGGCCCTGGTTGACCAGCCACCGGTTCAAGTAGACGCGCCGGCGCGCCGGTCCAAACCCATGATCAGACATGACGACAATCGTCGCACCATCCGCGAGTTGAACCAAATCCCCTATGATGTGGTCCAGGGTACGATAGAATTGCCGCGCTGACTCCTGCTCCGCCTGGGAGTATCTGACAAAGCCAGGTTGGGTGGGGTCAAGGCAATCCCACAGAGCATGCTGCAGCACGTCCGTCGCCTGAAAGTGCACCATGAAGAAATCCCAAGGACCTTGCTCGATCAACCACCTGGCAGCCTGCCAGCGCCGCTCGACGGTGTGCTGCAAGGCTTTCACAAAGGGAAGCGTGCCAGACGTTACAATGTCCACCGCCGGAGCGATGACGTAATCCGGTACGCGGGCCAGCAACTGCTCGCGCAACCCCCGCGGATACGTGAACGGCACGTCCGTACTGGGGGTCAGAAAACCCGAGATCAGGTATCCATGGACGGGCTGCGGCGGATAGGTCAGTGGCACATTCATCACGCACATCCGCCGTTGGTGTTCGGAGAGTATGCTCCACAGCGTGCGCCCGTGGATCGCCCGCGCGTCCACCAGCACCGGCTCGTAACTCCCCGGCTGATAGCGCAAGAAATCTACGATGCCGTGCTGACCGGGATTGGTCCCGGTCTGGAACGAGGCCCAGGCCGGCGCGGTCACGGGTGGGACTGTGGAGCGTAGCACCCCACTGGACCCCGCCTGGATCAGGTGCTGCAGATTGGGCATGACGCCCGCATCCATCAAGGGGTCCAGCAAGTCAAACGTCGCTCCATCCAACCCGATTACAAATACACTGCCTTTACTGAACATCAGGGCCTCCAGGCTCTCAAGCGCTGTCGCACGATCGCCGTGACCGACTCCGCCTCCGGGATGCCCGTCACGCGCATGGCCAGGAGGTACACCACGCCCCCCACCAAACTGGCCACGCCCAGGATGATCAGCCGTCCGATCATGCCAGTCCCGATGACGTGATCTTGGGCACGATACGCAGTGAGGGCAGCCAACACGGTCAGGCCTGCACCAGCCAGCATGATCGCGAAATCTCGCCCCAGATCCCGGAAGGGATGCCGGATCCCGATCCGCCACTGCAGCCAGGTGGCGCGAGCGATGGACACCAGGTCCGCGAGGATGGCCGCGGTCGGGAAACCATAGATGCCCAGGAGAGGAAATAGCAACACATCGAGGGCCAGGTTGACGCCCAGCATCAGCGTCATGTGCTTGACCGGCGTCCAAACGTCTTCCGAAGCATAGAAGGGGGCCAACAGTACTGAGATCAGAGATAGCGTCGGCACGCGCAGGGTATAAATCGCCAGCAACTTGGATACCAGTGCCAGTGACGTCGAACTGGTGTCGCTGAAGCCAAAGATCACATCGCATATCGGACGGCTAAGAACGATGCCGATAGCGGCCGCTGGCACAGTCAGGAAGACGGACAGACGCAACGCGTCTGTCGTCACGTTACGGTATTCGTCTTGTCGCTTCCCCACGGCGTGAGACAGGGCAGGCAATAGCACAGTGGCCACGCTGGCGGAGAGAAAGTTGCTCCACATGTTGGCGCCGCTATGTGCGTACGAGAGAGCAGATAGCAGCCCTGTACCCAGGTTCGCCGACCAGAAACGCTCGACAGTGACGTTGGTTTCCCGCAGCAAGGCCCCACCGAAACGGATCGCTAATCCCCGGAACACCGGCCACACCAGGCGCCGATGGTCGGCAGTGAGCAGCGGCCACATATCTTTGGCCATCCATCTCAGTCCCCACGCAGACACGGCGATCTGAAGCAGCGTTTTCAGGATAAAACCAGGACCTGCAATGATGATACCCGTACGCTTGCCCAGGCCCAGAATCAGGCCGCTGGCTAGCAGGTTCGCCAGACTTCCTCCTGCCAAAGGGAGCAGGAACCGTCGCTGGGAGTTCAGCAGTGCCCGCAGGAATTCGGACAGCCAGGCCAGCGGAACCATGGCAAACATCCACTGGCCAATTTGCACGGCGAGCCGTTGAGCGTCTGCGGGGCTGGATGGGGTTAGGGCCTTGACGTACAGCGACCCGCCGGCCATACCAGCGCACGCGACGATGATCCACAAGACCAGGCCACCCGCGCCGATCGTCGAAATGATCCTCCGAGCGACCGCCAGGCTGTGCTTTTCTCCCAAATGCACGAACGCCGGGATGAGTACAACCGGCATGGTCGTGGCCAGCATGCCTGCCACGATGCCCGGTATGGTGTAAGCGAGGAAAAACGCATCCGCTTCGTGGCCTGCACCAAACCGTATCGCGATCGAGACGTTCACGGCGGCGTTGCTGACGACAGTCAGGGCACTCAGGAACGAGAAGCCGAGCGAGTCGCGGGTCAGTGCATTGCTGTCTGCTTGCATCAGTTCAGATCCAACCACGCCGCGTGCCGGTCATCGCCAGGTGTATCCGTCAACCTCACCACGTTGGACCCGTCTGGGTCCATCAAGAAGAGGTCCCAGTCCCCCTCATAGTCGGCCGAGAAGAGGACGCGGGTGCCATGCATAGCCCAACGCGGGGTCCATTCCCCGTTCTTGTCCGTGAACGTCAGCCGTGTCTGCCCGGAACCATCGGCGTTCATCACATAGATCTCGCCATTCCCATCGCGCGTGCTCACGAACAGGATCTTTTTCCCATCGGGCGACCAGGCGGGTTGCGTGTCTTCGCCGGGGCTGGACGTGAGCCTGACGCGCTCGGTACCATCCGCGTTCATACAATAGATCTCACCGTCACCATCCTGGTCAGACACAAAGGCGATCTTGTTGCCATCCGGCGACCAGGCCGGCATGCTGTCTGTCGTCCCATTGTCGGTCAGCCGTGTCACCTGGCCGGTCCCAACCGATACGGTGTATAGCTCGAAATTGCCATCCCGGTTAGATTGAAACGCGACCAGATCACCTCGTGGCGACCAGGCCGGGTACCAATTGTCTCCCCGCTCTGCTGGCAGAATTCGGCGCGGCTCCGTGCCATCCACGTTGATCACGTACAGGGTAAAGTTATTGATGTCATCTTTGCCCGACGTAAAGACAACCTGGGAACCATCAGGAGACCACGCCGGCTCCGAGTTAGGGCCGGCAAGATTGGTCAACAGGCGCGTGCTGCCATCGCTCTCCATCACATAAACCTGAAAGGTGCCCCCCCCTCGCAGAGAGTGGAAGGCAATCTCTCCCCCTGCGGGCTGCGCCAAGGGGCTCGCAGTGGGGGAGGCTAACGGGCTTAGGGGTGAAACCAAAGGAGCAGGCCGCGCTCCACAGGCCACCAGCGTTACACTGGCGACGACCAAGATGAACCACAGGTGGTTTCTCATCAGTATCTTATGCTCCTTCTGTCAGTCTCTAAAGATGGTAAAAGTATTGCGCCAGTCGCACCAATGCCGTACAATCCAGCGCAACCCAGCCCAGGGTCAGACCCACCAACAACCACGGGCGCGTTCGACCTGGCACCAGGTGGGTCCACCCCAAGGTCAGAAAGACCCCGATAGGCCAGATGAGTGAGAACAAGTAACGTCCCTGGGGTCCCCACGCACCATACATTGCCAGCAGGGCCGCGATGATCTGGCCCACCGCGAAGAACAGGGCCAATCCCAACGTGGCCAGGGCAACCTGCTGCCAGGGCTGATGCACCTGGCTTTTCCCGGCGATGGTGCGGTAGAGGTAGACCCCGAGCCCGATAGCACTCAGCCCACAGGCCAACGCCAGGGCTCGATATGCGAGTGAGGGCAACGGCACGACCAGGGCCGCGCCAAAGTTTCCCCAAAACGACTTGAATGCCAGTTCCAAGAGAGGCCTGGGATTTGAAAGCATCTTCCGGAGGTTGTCTGGCCCAAACACAAAGACCCGCTGCACGGCTGCCCCAAATCCGAGCCGCTTGCCGATCCCAACGGCCGCCATCTCGCCGACGCTGCTCAACTGTTCGCCCGAACCATTGCGGACCCATTGTGTTTGCGCGTCCAGGGCAGGTGAAGCGACGATCGTGACTTGATCAAAGTAGACCACCGACCGTGGTGCGGATGCGAGCCTGATCTCCAGATGGAGCGCATCACCTGGCACTGCAGACTGCAGGTCCACGTCGCGCCAATCTGGACCCGCAACGAAATCCACCACAGTACTGGTGCCTTGGTCTACATCCACCAGGTTCAGGGTGCCGCGCTGTCCCTCGGAATCCGCACGTACCTGGGCCGACAAAGTGATCGTACGCCCACGCAAGTCAAACGCGGCCTGAGACAACAGGCGCTGTCCAAGGGTGCCGCCTTCAGAAAGGGACCCTGCCACACGCAATACGCAAGCCCCATCGGGCACATCCTGGCGGACGACCGTGGCCCCCCAGGGCGATGACAGAGGAGTCCAGTAACGAGCCTCCCTCGAAGGAATGAAAAGCGACAGCGACAGAAGCAACGCGACCAAAACTGCGGCCAACACTCCAAGGCGTATCCACCGCAACCGCCGCATCCCGTAGGCCAACCCGATACTGGCTACCAGAGGGATGGTCCACACCGTACTTTTTCGAGTCAGCATCGCCAAGACCCACAGCCCCGCCACGGCCAGGCCACGACGCCAACTGAATCCAGATCGAAAGACCATCACCAACACACCTAACAACAGGGTGATAATCACTGCTGCCAACACGTCGTTGTTCAACACGCTCCCGATGTGCGCCAGCATGGGGTGCAAGGCGACCAGCGTAGGTACCCCTGTGGCCAGCGCCACGTCGTTTGGAAAGAGTCTGCGGGTGGCCCAGACCGTGGCGCCCACCAACGCCACGAGCATAGACACTGTAGTCAGGCGCATGAGATATAGTTGCCAGGCGGTGTCCAGCCGCGGGAACGCGGCGTACACGATCGCCGGTGCAATGTAATAAAGAGGCGGGTCATCACCCACTTGAGGGTAGTATAGATAGCGGTTGTCAATCACGTGGGTGGGGGTGTCATAGTTGATCCCGGCCTGGGGCAAGAAACCAACTGGGGGAGATGCCACCGGTTGGCGCTGGATCAGCCGCCAGAAATCGTATTGGAACATGGACGAGGTAATCTGTTGTTGCAGCGTGGACGAGAGGTCATCCAGAGTAGGCACACGTTTCAGTTGCCCCAGAAGCGCTGCATACTCAAAGTGTGCATGTTCATCGGGCGCTTGCCAGGGTGGTGCGATCGAACTGTAGAGAAGGCCACGTACGAGGGCCAGCCCGAGCAGAAACTTTCCCCAGTGCTTCCACCTGTTCTCTTTCTCCGTCTGGAAAGCGAACCTGGCTGCTTGGGCGACCAACGCCAGCACGAGCACGCCGTAAGCGAATAGTAACACCGCATACCACAGGGGGGCACCCCACCATCCTGGCTTGTGATCCGCCAATACCTGGCCAATCCGTCCCAGGGGGCGGTACGACAGGAATACCAGCACGATGAGAAGGAGCAGGATCAGGATCAGGCTTGTAGCAACTTTTTTCTGCATTTCATTGAGGGGGTCATTGTATCACGGCTGAGTGTACTCGTCAACGAGCGAGCAAGGTGCGGGGTTCGCGCCGCCGTTTTCGCCTCACACGACGAGCGACCGGTAGTCAACCAGTTCGATCCCCAGTTCCTCGATGTGCTGCTTCACGCGCGGATCGAGCAGCCCACGATAATCCCCCTCACGCCAGCCTCCGGTGCCGGGGTGGGCCAGCAGTTCGGTGACGCCGTCGGGAAGGGTGTCCAGCAACTCCAACAGGTGCTCTGCAGTGCGGCGTCCATCCTTTGAGAAGGACATGACAAAAAAGTTGGGGCGCTGCAGGCCGTATCGCGCTACCAGGCGCTGGTAACGCCGGCCTTGCCAGCGCACGTACCAGGCGGGGAAGCCCATGCCGGCGGCCATCTCCGGGGCCTTGCGATCCAGCGCGTCGTCGAAGGGCATGCGCACGGGAAGGTGCCCATAGTCGCGGGCCAATTCCAGGCTGACACGAAAGCAGGCGGAGAAGGCGTAGGGGTAATGGCAGTGCAGGTCCAGGTGGTCGGGCCGGCGCCCGGTATCGGCGATGAATTTCTCGATCTGGGCGCGCCACTCGGCCTCAAGTTCCGCAGTGCGGAGGCGGCCGTAGCGCAGGAGCAAGGGCGTGCCGTCGCGGAAACGTCCCCCTGCATCTACCAGCGAAGGCACCTGCTCCGGCGAGAGGAGCGGGCAGCCATCGTTCATGACCAGGTGCACGCCCGCACCCAGGTCGGGGTGATCGCGCAGGTAGGGGGCAACCTCCGGCCAGTGCGGCTGGTTGACCATGGCGGTCGTACTGGTCACGACGCCCGCCTGATGCAGGGCGATGGTAGCCTCCACCGTCCCATCCGGGTGGCCCAGGTCGTCAGCATTGATGATGAGACGTTTGTGCACAGCGGTTTCCTTTCAGAATTCAAACCTGGCCGTCACGACCTCTCGCCCACGTACGGACAAGGTCACGACGTCGGTGTCGTGGGCCAGTTCGGCAGTACCTGCCTCCGCCAGGTTGACCCGTGTGGCGCGCCGGAAGGGCTGCCAGAGCCGCATGGTCCCGGTGACCGGTTCGTCGCTCACGTTCCAGCACCGCACGACGAGCCCCTCGCCGTCCTCCGGCTCTTTGACCGCGCTGATCTCCAACGTCGCAGGCTCGACGGCGATGAAACTGAGCGTGGTGGGCAGCGGTCCAGGGTTCGCGCCAGCAGGCAGGGCGCGCAGGTCGGTCTGAAAGCCGTAGGCCAGGGCGTGGGCCTGGCGGTAATCGCCAGCGTGGGGAATGAGGCTGTAATGGAACGTGTGCTGGCCGGGGCATTGCGCCTCGAGCGCCGCCTCTCCCGGCCCGGCGTGGCCCTGGCGGCAGGGCATGTCGTCGCGAGAGAGCCAGCCCACACAGCGCAGGAGAGTCAGGGCGATCTCTGCCCCCTCTTTGCCCGGCCGTACCTCGTACTCGGGCAGCCCTCGGTTGGCCAGCATGAGCCCGCGCTGCCCGTCGCTCACGTCCACGAACGCCCGCTGTGGCTGGGTGGGCACCGGCTGTTCGGCCCAGCCTTCGGTGTGGGCCGGCGCGGGTGAGTACACCCGAGACAACGGTCGCGCGACCACGTCGAAGTGGCCGTCGGCACGGGCGGCATCTACCGCCAGGCCGGTGGGGAAGTGCACGCGCAGACGATGGTCGCGGGCCTGGTTCTCGACCGTCGTCTCCAGGTCCACGCGACGCACGCCCGGCGTGAGCGTGACACGGGTGACGACGGGCAGCGGTACCATCTCGTCACTGCGGCAAGCGCGGTCTGCC
>Ga0315288_10004263_pt1 | contig 18184 bp, 20 predicted proteins | sample YL17G11_20_MG_FD_203454 | JGI IMG/M metagenome (GOLD analysis project Ga0315288, IMG submission 203454) | Sediment microbial communities from Yellowstone Lake, YNP, Wyoming, USA - YL17G11_20 | ecosystem: Environmental > Aquatic > Freshwater > Lake > Sediment | place: USA: Wyoming | collected... | reverse complement strand
GGGCACCACCCGGACCTCGCTGTTGAGCCGGGCGACAGCCTTCTGCGCGGAGAGCGCCTTCCGCATGCCCGTCCCCCGCTCGGCGTGAAGGATCTGCCTGTTGAGGTTCGAAAGCTCGACGGTGTCTGGGTCGCAAACACGGATGCACCCCACACCCGCGGCAGCGAGGTAGAGGACGACCGCGCTGCCCAGGCCGCCGGCGCCGGCCACGAAGACTGTGGCTGCCTTCAGCCTGAGCTGCGACTCCTCACCCCACGCGGGCAGAACGAGCTGCCGCGTGTATCGCTCCCGTTCCCTGTCGGATAGTCCGCTCATGCGCGATCCTCCCCGAACCGCCGGATGATGAGATCCACCAGTGAGGCGAGCCCCGCCGGATCCGTGGCGTCATGGACCGGCACGTCGGCAGCGACGGGAGCTGCACCCGCAGCACCGCCTGCGGCGATCCCCGAGATCGCGACGATCGATGCGGGATCGATGCGCCTCTCGGAGAGAGTCCGTTCCAGATCCTCAGCCGCGCGCAGGCAGACCACGTGTGCGCTGCTCGTCCCGGGGTCCACCATCCCCTCCCAGACGACGAACTGCACGCCCGGACGGAACAGCCGCGCTGCCTCCGGGAGCGTCGCCCTGGAGGCGCGCGGCTCGAAGTACGCCATCTGGTCGTCAAGCAGGGCGATCGTGAACTCCGCGCCCGCCTCCGCGTGGCGCCGCGTATCGGTGCCCTCCACGTCGAGGGAGAGCGTGTGACCGTGGATCGTCTTCACGCTGCCCACCCTGACCCCCCGCGCACGAAGGCCCGCGATCAGCGCAGAGGCGACGGTCGTCTTGCCGCTCCTCTTGAGACCCGCGACCGCGACGACGTGCGGGAGCGCTGATCCGGTGTTTTCTCCGTTTCTCTCGTGTTGCCCCATCGATGGAAGCGAGTGTATCCTGTCCGCGCCGCGCGTGAGAAGACAACCGGGAAGGGAGCGGCAGGAGGACATTCATGGAACGGGAACTGGAAATAGTGGCCGCCGGCGAAAAGATCGATCTGAATCCCTTCACCGAGAGCATCGTGCTCAACACCCTGGTGGGACTGCTCGGGTCGCTGCGCGGCGTGGACATGAACGGTGAAGTCCGCCTCGTCGTGAGGCCGAAGGCGCGCCGCTGACGGCCCTGGTGACGGCGGCGTTGCCGCCACACGCCTGTCCTTGACATCTGACAGCCATCGCTCATAGAATCTCCTTCGCAATCGCCGAGCAGCACCGCCTATAGCCATGGATGGCGAAGTCGGCCGCGCACAGGGATGTGCGAAAGGCCGACTGAAGCCACACAAGGTATGGCGGCCTGCCGAAAGGGGCCCTTGGCGCGTACGAGCGCCTTCCACCCCAAAGGGTGTGCCGGGAAACTGGTACGCCTCCCACTCTTGGAAAGGCGAGAAAGGGTTCCCACCTTTTTCTTGCCTTCAAAACGCTGTTTTGGAGGTGAAACACGAAGAAGCTCATCGTCGTCGTTCTCGCGCTGTGCGCCGTGCTGGCGCCGCTGTCTGCCGATCCCGGCCGGCTGCGGCTCGCCACGACCACCAGCACGGAGGACAGCGGGCTCCTGTCCATCCTGAACCCGCCCTTCGAGAAGCTCACCGGCCTGAACATCGACGTCATCGCAGTCGGCTCCGGCAAGGCGATCAAGCTGGGCGAAAACGGCGACGTGGACGTCGTCCTCGTGCATGACAGGGCCGCGGAGGACAAGTTCGTCGCGCAGGGCTTCGGCGTCAATCGAAGGGACGTCATGCACAACGACTTCGTGATTGTCGGCCCGACAGACGACCCCGCGAAGGTTGCGGGTACGAAGTCCGCAGCCGACGCCTTCTCGAAGATCGCGGGTGCCGGCATCCCATTCGTCTCCCGCGGCGACGCGTCGGGCACCAACGTGAAAGAGCTGGACCTGTGGGCCAGGGCAGGCGGCAAGCCGACGGGCAGGTGGTACAAGGAAGTCGGCCAGGGCATGGGCGCCGTTCTCACGATGTCAAACGACATGAAGGCGTACACCCTCGCCGACCGGGGGACCTGGATTGCGATCAAAGGCAAGCTCCCGGGGCTCAAGATCGTCTCCGAGGGGGACCCCGAGCTGTTCAACCCCTACGGCGTCATCGCGGTGAACCCGCAGAAGCACCCTGGGGTGAACTACATGGCCGCACTGCAGTACATCGCCTGGCTCACCTCGGTGGAGGGGCAGAAGATCATCCGCGAGTACACGATGGACGGGCAGGTCCTGTTTACTCCTGATGCGATCCGCTAGAGCGCAGAATTTCGAGCCGATGGAGCGGAACAGATGACAGGGGCTTTCGGACGGGCGATCGAGCTCCTCGTTTCCGGCGACAGGGAGGTCTGGTTCATCACCTGGACCTCCCTGCGCTTCTCCCTCTCCTCCGCCCTCATCGCCTGCATTCCGGGCATTCCCCTCGGCGTGTCGATCGGGTTGAAGCGGTTCAGAGGCAGGCGCCCGCTGCTCGCGGTGCTGAACAGCCTGATGGCACTGCCGACCGTCGTTGTCGGACTGCTGGTCTACTCGCTCATCTCCCGGTCGGGCCCTCTTGGCGGGCTTGGCATCCTCTTCACCCCGCGCGCCGTCGTCATCGGCCAGGCCATACTCGCGCTGCCGATCGTGGTCTCGATGACGGCGAGCGGGTTGAGCGGGCTCAATCCGCTCTTCGCCGAGGCGCTCACGACGCTGGGCGCCTCGCGGGGCGGCATCCTGTGGATGACGGTGCGCGAGGCGCGCGGGGCCGTGCTCTCTGCCGCCCTCGCAGCATTCGGTCGGGTGGTGGGAGAGGTAGGCGCGGCGATGATGCTGGGCGGCAACATCCGGTGGTATACCCGCACGATCACCACGGCGATCGCTCTGGAGACGAGCAAGGGCGAGTTCGATCTGGGCCTCGCCCTGGGTCTCATCCTCATGGTCACCTCCCTTGGGGTGAGCGCGCTGCTGCATTGGGCGGTGAAGCATGAGTGATGCCGCCTCTGGGGCGCCCCTCTACTCCGTGCGCGGGCTCTCCGCGTCGTTCGACGGTAGGACCGTGCTGTCCGTTGACTCTCTGGATATCGAGGACGGCCGGGTCACCGTCCTGGTCGGGGAGAACGGGTCGGGCAAGACGACGTTCCTCCGTCTGCTCAACGGCCTGATCGCTCCCGCAGCGGGGCGCATCGAGTACCGCGGCGAGCGGGTGTACGTCACGGACAGCGCTGCGCGGCGCGTTCGGTCGGAGACCGTGCTCGTGCACCAGGCTCCGATCCTCTTCCGCGGCACGGTGCTGCAGAACGTCCTGTACGGCCTGGCGCTGCGGAGGGTGCCCCGGCCGGAAGCGATGCGCAGGGCGTCCGCGGCGCTGACCCGCGTCGGCCTGAGAGGTTTCGAGCACAGGCAGGCGGCGAGCCTCTCGGGAGGCGAGAGACAGCGCGTGGCCATCGCGCGCGGCTGCGTCCTCGAGCCGAATGCGCTTCTCCTCGACGAACCGACGGCGAACGTGGACCCCGATTCCCGGTCCCTGGTCGAGGCCATCGTGAGAGAACAGGCTGCGGCAGGTGCGACAATCCTGCTCAGCACGCACACTCTTGAACTGGCCTATCGGCTGTGCGACCGGCTGCTGCACCTGGAGGACGGGCGGATTGTCCCGGGACGGGAGAATATCTTCAAAGGCGCTGTCTCGGGCACCGACGAGAGCTTCACGCGGTTCACAACCGGCAGCGTGGAGCTGCTGTGCCCCGCTCGTCAGGGCAACTTCACGGTTGCCGTGCTGCCTCTCGACGACGTCATCCTCTCCCATGGGCCGTTGAGCTCGAGCGCGCGGAACCAGCTGCGGGGCACGGTGATATCCGTCGAGCCAGAGGAGGGCCTGCTGCGGGTCTCGGTGGACTGCGGAGTCCCCGTTCTGACGCTGGTCACCCGAACCGCTGCCGCCGAGCTGGGCGTGGAAAGGGGAATGGAATGCGTGGTAACCTTCAAGGCCTCGGCTGTCAGGCTGTTCTGAGGGAACCGACGTGATCGATTTCGAGAATGCATTGAGCATTGTCCGCGGCATCGGCTCGACCCTGGCGGCAGCCCCGGCACTGTCTATCGAGAACGTCCCTCTCGCCGACGCGCTGGGCAGGGTCCTGGCCCGGCCGATCCTCTCGCCCATCGACTCTCCACCCTTCGACAAGTCGGCGATGGACGGCTTTGCCGTGTGCGCCGGCGACGACTCGCCGGACTACCGGATCCTGTCGGTCGTGGCTGCCGGTGGCGTACCCGACTGCGTGGTCAGGCGCGGTGAATGCGCGCGCATCATGACCGGCGCGATGCTCCCGCCCGGAACAGAACGGGTGATCCGCAAGGAGTTCGCCGAAGAGAGGGGCGGCATCATGCGGCCTCTGCGCCCCGAGACGAGCGACAACGTCATCCGCCGGGGAGCGAGCATCCGCGGGGGCGCACTCGTCCTCGGCCCCCGGGTTCTCAGACCGCAGGACATCGGAATACTGGCCGCCTCGGGAATCGCCGCGGTCCACGCGGCGGTACCGCCTCTTGTCGGCATCCTCTCGACGGGCTCCGAGATCCGGACGGCGGGCGAGCCGCTGGGACCGGGGCAGATCTACAACTCCAACGGTCCACAGCTCGCCGCACAGCTGGCCGCCATGCGCTGCCCCTCGCGCTTCTTCGGCCCGGTAGCCGACCAGCCCGACGCGCTTCGCGCTTCCATCGCCTCCGCCCTCGATGCATGCAGCGTCCTTCTCATGACCGGCGGCGTTTCGGAGGGTGACTTCGATTACGTGCCGGCCTCGCTCGAAACGCTCGGCGCGGAGGTTCTCTTCCACGGGGTTTCGATCAAACCGGGCAAGCCGACGCTTTTCGCGCGAGTGGGGGAACGCTTCATCTTCGGCCTGCCAGGAAATCCAGTGTCGACGTTCGTCATCTTCGAAGTATTCGTGAAGGAGCTGCTCTTCCGGCTCATGGGCATCGACTGGTCTCCCGTGAGCTTCGCGGGAGAGCTGGGGGAGCGCCTCGCGCGCAGGAGCACGGATCGAACGGAGTTCCTGCCCGTGCGCATCGAGGGAGGAAAGGTCTTCCCCGTCTCATACCACGGCTCCGCTGACCTGAACGCGCTGGCCGATTCGCAGGGCTTGGTGCGGGTCGACAAGGGGGTTGCGGCGATCGAGAAGGGAGAGAAGGTCGATGTTCGACCAGTTTGACCGGGCCATCACGTACCTGCGGATATCCGTGACCGACAAGTGCAACCTGCGCTGCCGCTACTGCATGCCCGAGGAGGGGGTGGCGCAGCGCAGCCACCGGGACTTCCTGAGCTTCGAGCAGCTCGCCGAGGTGACGCGCGCCGCTGTTGGCCTCGGCATTACCAAGGTGCGGCTCACCGGAGGGGAACCCCTGGTCAAGCGCGGCATCGTGGACCTCGTGCGCATGCTGCGGGGGATCGAGGGCATCGAGCAGCTCTCGATGACGACGAACGGCACCTTGCTGTCACGGTTCGCGCGTGCGCTGAAGGAGGCGGGCCTCGACAGCCTGAACGTGTCCCTCGACACGCTGGACCCCGAGCGCTATCGCGAGCTCACGCGCGGGGGCGACATCGGCCAGGCCATCGAGGGGCTCCGCGCCGCTCTCGCCGAGGGGTTTCCCGTCAAGGTCAACATGGTGGTGCTCAAGGACACGGCCGAGGGGGAGATCGCGCGCATGCGCCATTTCTGCGAGGCGGAAGGCGCGAGGCTGCAGCTCATCAACCACTACGAGCTCACCGCGGGGAAGAAGGACGACTACCGCTTCGACAGGCCGGCATCATGCGCGAGCTGCAACCGAATCCGGCTCATGGCCGACGGCATGCTCAAGCCGTGCCTGCACGCGGACCGGGAAGTGCCGCTCGACTTCTCGCGCCTGGAGCAGTGCCTGCGGGAGGCGATCCTCGCCAAGCCCGAGCGCGGCGGTGTGTGCACCAACCGCGCCATGTCGCAGATCGGAGGATGATATGGGATTGAGCCACCTGGACGCTGAGGGCAGGGCCGTCATGGTGGACGTGTCGGGCAAGCCGCGCGTGCGCCGCACCGCGACGGCAGCAGGGAGGCTGCTGACATCCGGGGAGACCATCCGCCTCATCCGGGAGAAGCTCCTCGAGAAAGGGGACGCCCTGGCCGTCGCGCGCGTGGCGGGCATCGCAGCCGCCAAGCGCACAGCGGATCTCGTTCCCCTGTGTCACAACATCCGCATCGACCAGGTGACCGTGGACTTCGAGCTGAAGGAAGCATCGGTGGAGATCACGGCACGTGCGGTGTGCACGGAGAGCACGGGCATCGAGATGGAGGCCCTCACCGCGGTCTCTGTCGCCGCTCTCACCCTCTACGACATGTGCAAGGCGGCCGACAAGGACATGCGCATCACGGACATTTCGCTGCGGGAGAAGACGAAGGAGGCCGCACCGTGAACGATCGGGGCTCGTCAGTGAACGGCGAGTTCACTATCCTCTCGATCAACGTCTCGGAGCGGACTGGCGAGCAGAAGACCCCCGTCGAGCGCGCGGTGCTCCGGGAAGGCCACGGCATCGAGGGGGATGCGCATGCGGGTGACTGGCACCGGCAGGTGTCACTGCTGGCCGACGAGGACATCGCCCTCATGCGCGGCAAGGGCATCGAGATAGGTTTCGGCGACTTCGCCGAGAACATCACCACACGCGGAATCGACTTGGCAGCGCTTCCGATCGGCGCGCGCCTCCAGCTGGGCGACGTGCTGCTCGAGGTGACACAGATCGGCAAGGAGTGCCACCAGCACTGCGCGATATTCGCCGCTGTCGGAGACTGCGTCATGCCCCGCCGGGGGATCTTCACGCGCGTTCTGCGCGGGGGGGAGATCGACCGTGACAGTCGCTGTCATCACAGTCTCTGACCGCGCCTCCGAGGGGCGCTACGAGGACCTCTCGGGCCCCGAGATCGAGCGTGCGCTGCTCGAGCGCTTCCCTGGCGCTGCGATCACCCGCCGGATTGTGCCCGACGATCCCGAAAGGATCGCCGCTGCCCTCGAGGAATGCCTCGGCGCGGACTTCATCCTGACCACGGGAGGCACGGGCATCTCGCCGCGCGATGTGACTCCCGAGGCGACCCGTCGGTTCTGCGAGAAGGAGCTTCCCGGCATCTCGGAAGCGCTCAGGACCGCGTCGCTGAAGGAAACCCCTGCCGCCATGCTCTCGCGGGGCTTCTCGGGTCTGCGCGGGAACACGGTCGTCGTGAACTTCCCCGGCTCCCCCCGCGCCGTGCGCCTGTGCGTGGAGGTGATCGCTCCGATCATGGAGCACGCGGGCCGCATGCTGAGGGGCGAGGGTCACTGAGCCGCGCGTCGCCGCGGCTGTCTCGGCTGTCTCGGCTACCTCGGCTCGAGCTCGGACAGCGTTGCCGGCATCTCGTGCTTCGTGTTGACCATCTGAGGTCCGGTCACCAGGTCGAAGCAGGTCAGGACCAGCTTTCCCTTCCAGATGATCGGCTCTCCCGGCTGGTCCAGCTCTCCGTGCAATCCATCGGTGTCGGGACTCTGGGCGATGCGGGTCACCTTCCCGTTGGGGGCCACCTTGGCGACGGCGTTGGCGCAGAAATCGGCGATGAAGATGTTCCCCTCGCCGTCGATGATCATGCCGTCCGTCGATTTCAACTGCGAGAGGTCCTGAGCCCAGACCTTGTTCTCGCGGGCGGTCCCGTCGTCGTTGAAAGTGATCTTGTGCACGGCCCCGTCGCCGAAGTTGCCAACGTAGAGGTTGCCGGCCTTGTCGAACTCGATGCCGTCCGCTCCGTACTGGATGTCCTTGTTGTGCGTCAGGAAGGTCGTGAGGATGTGCCTGTCCTCCAGGGTGTTGGTGATCCTGGCGTTCTGCTCGTCCAGTCCGAATCTGTACACGCAGCTCACGAGCAGACCCGAGGGGTCCTTGACCCGCGAGAGCATGCTGTGGGTCACGTAGACATGGTTCCAGTGGATCCGCATCCCGTTGGGGTGCTCCATGCCCGAGGCCACGACGGTCGTCTTCACGACCCTGTTGTCCCGTATCCGCAGTCGGAGGATCCGGCCCTTGAAAACCAGCTCGGGAGCCCCGGACCATCCCTGGTTGTCGCAGACGTACAGGTCGCCGTCGGGCCCGAAGGCGATCCCCATCGGGAAAGCGCGCCCCGTCTCCTCGGACACGGGAACATCCACCCACTTTCGGATGTTCTTCTTCTCGTCGATCCTCATGATGCAGCCCGGTTTCGAAGGGTCGGCATAATTCGGACAGGCGAGGATGAGGTTTCCCTCGGAGTCGATCGCCATCCCATCCGGCGTGCTCACCTCTTCCGGCAGCAGGGCGAAGAGCCTGGGTTGCTGCATTGCCTCACACCTCCCTTTCTTCGATTACCGCCCCCGCCTCCCGAACCTCGGGAAGAGGCGGACGAGCGCGTCGTAGCTGTCGTTCAGCAGGTCCTTGGTCTCCTTGTAGACGGGCGCAAGGGCGGGATCCGGCCGGACCCTGTCCGTTATCTCGATGAACCTGTCGGTCACGTCGAAGCTCTTGAACACCCCGCAGCCGACCCCGCCGATGATCGCGGCGCCCATCGAGGTGGCTTCCTCAAGGTAGTTCGGCCGCAGGATGTCGGCCTGGTAGACATCGGCCATGATCTTCCGCCAGACGCCGCCCTTGGCCCCGCCCCCGATCACGGTGATTTCTCGGATGGGCACCTGCTCGCGGAAGATATCGAGAATGATGCTGAGGTTCAGAGTGATCCCCTCCATGACGGCGCGCAGGACGTCGGCCCGCTTGTGCTCCAGGGTGAGTCCGAGGAGGGCGCCCTTGGCGTCGGGGTTCCAGCGGGGCGTCCGCTCCCCGAGGAGGTAGGGGAGGAAGACCAGGCCGCTGGCTCCGGGAGGCGACTTCTCGATCTCGGAGTTGATGATGTCGTAGGGGCTCAAGCCCAGCTCGGTTGCGAAGGCCTTCTCGAGGGTGCAGATCTCGTTCTTGAGCCACGCATAGGCGCCACCGGCCGTCTGCATGGTCCCGCAGGGATGCACGTAGCCCGGCACGGCATGAGCCCAGACGAAGGTCCGCATCTGCTCGTCGTAGATCGGCCGCTCGGTGGTCGTGGCGATCCAGGAGGAGGAGCCGAGATAGTTGTACGTCATTCCCGGCTTCACCGATCCCACGCCCACCCCCGCGCAGACCCCGTCCCCGCCGCCGGCGACAACGGGGATGCCCGCCGGCAGCCCCAGCGCCTTTGCCGCGTTCGCGGTGAGCTCGCCGACAACGTCGGTGGAGGCCTTCAATGTGGGGAGCTTCTCCCCATCGATGCCGGTGATCCCGATCAGCTTCTCCGACCAGCGAAGGGAGTTCAGGTCCAGGACATTGGTGCCCGATGCGTCGGAGTACTCCGTCGCCATGACCCCGGTGAGGCGGAAGTTCAGGTAGTCCTTTGCGTGGAGCATCTTGTGCGTCTTCGCGTACACCTCGGGCTCGTGGTTCCTCACCCACATCAGCTTCTCTACAGAGTAGGAGGCGCTCGCCCGGTGGCCGGTGATCCTGTAAAACTCCTTCGCGTCGATCCGCTGGAGGATCGCGTCGCATTCCCGAACGGAGCGCTGGTCGCTGTACAGGATGGCCGGCCGCAGCGGGCGCCCCTCGCGGTCCACGCAGAGGCAGCCCATCATCTGGCCGCTGAAGGCGATAGCGGCGATCTCGCGGACGTCCACGCCGCTCACCAGGGATTGCGTTGAGGAGCATACGGCATTCCACCAGTCCTCGGGGTCCTGCTCGACCCAGTTGGTGTTGAAGTAGTGCGTCCCGTACGGGACGGTGACGCTCTTCTCCAGCTTCCCCTCGGTCGTGAAGAGGGTGGCCTTGTTGCCCGACGTGCCCAGGTCGTGCGCCAGGATGCAGCGTTTCATCTCCAGCTCCTCAGAAGCGAAGGAGGGTCTTGATCGCGCGAGGCTCTTCCGTCGCCTTCATGGCCCGTGCCGCCTCTCGCACGGGGAACTCGCCGGTGAGAAAATCGCGGTGGGAGAGCTTTCCCTCCCTGATCCAATCGATCAGGGGCTCCTGGGCCGCGGCTTCCGCCTTGCGCGTCGGCCACTGGTGCATCAGCAGGTTGAAGTTGTACGGCCCCGTGTCCTTGGCGATCGTGACGCTCGAGGCGCCCACCACGCCGTAGACGCAGATCGAGCCCGCCATCCTGATCAGCGGAAGGCCGGCATTGATGATTCGCTCGCTTCCCACCGCGTCGATGACCGCGTCCAGGGGAGCGCCCCTTCGCCGGACCAGGCCCGCCAGCTCCGCCGAATCGGGCGCGAATGTTTCGTCGGCGCCCATCGTCGCGGCCTTCTCCCGCTTCGGGGCAAGGGGATCGACGACGCCGACCCACCCGAGGCCGCGCAGCTTCGCCATGCGGCAGAAGCTGAGACCGACAGGTCCCCCTCCGAAAATCAGGATGTTGTCGCCCCTCTTGAGACCGAAGTCGCTGAATCCCCCGTAAACCTCGCGCCAGGTGCACAGGAGGGCGGCCGCCTCCAGGGGGATGTCGCCGGGGACCTTCTTCATGATCGAGAAGACGTCGATCCACCCGTGCGCCTGGTCGGCCACTCCGTCTGCAACCATGGCCGCGTGGTCCGTAGCGATCACGTATTCGCTGTTTCCTCCCCAGCCCGAGGAATAGCGAGGATCGGTCGGGGCGAGCAGAAGACCGCCTATCGCGTAGTCCCCCAGCGTGAAGCTTCTGACCCGGGCGCCCACCTCTTCGACGACGCCGACGCTCTCATGACCAAGGAGAAGGGGATACTTCTCGGCGCCGATGCCGGGGAAATGGCCTTCCACGAGCTTCCTGTCGGTGGCGTTGCAGATGTAGGCGGCCTTGTTCTTCACAAGAGCCTCATAGGGTCCCGGCTTGGGCTTCGGGATGTCCACCACCTCTATCTGCCCAGGCTTGACGACTGCAATCGCGAGCATATCCACCCCCTTGCGGTCGCTCTACCCGCTGGGGTCGATTATGTTCCCGCTTGCCACTCTTGTCTATATGTTAGATAAGGAGATTTGAAAATAGCCTTCCAAAACAAACAGCCCTACTGATGTAGGGCTGTTTACTGTTCGTCGATCTGAGTCGCTTCGCGGAGACGAGACAGGGACTAGCGCGCCGGCTTGAGGGCTTCGACAGCGAGGACGACCGCGGTCGGGTGGAGTGAAGCGCCGGAGATCGCGTCCGTGGTCCCGTCGGCCTTCAGCGCGATCTTCGCGGGGTCCTGGACTTTCAGGATGGCGTCCTGGACGGCGGCGGCCTGCACGTTCCACTCGCCGAGTTTGGCGGCCTTGGCCATCCCGTAGCGGCCTTCGGAGGCCTCGACCAGCTTGGACTTCTTAGCCGCGTCCTTGCTGGTACCGTTCCACAACACGTCCACGATGGTGCCGTTCACCACTGTGATCAGAACGGAGTCCTTCCAGCCCGTGTTGGCGTCGAAGCCATCCTGCTGCTTAAAGTACCAGCCGTCCTTCTTGTAGATGCCCTTTGCGACAGGTGCGGAAGCGAGGGCCTTGTTGACCAGGTCGTAGAAGACCTTCACGTGCAGGGAAGCCCCCGAGATCGCGTCGGTCGTGCCGTCCGGCTTGATCTTGTTGAAGCCGAGGTCCTGGCTCTTCAGGAGGTAGGCTTCGACATTGGCCGCCTGCTGGTCCCACTCGAGGCCGACCTTCGAGGCCTTCTTCATCCCGTAGCCGCCCGCAGCGGCAACGGTCTTCTTGTCCGCCACGCCGAGGTTGGACACGCCGTTCCAGACCACCTTCACGATCTTGCCGCCGGACACGGTGACCACGACCTGTTCCTTCCAGCCGCCCTGGGGCGCGAAGGAGTTGTCCTGGGCGAAGTACACGCCGTCCTTTGCCTTGACCTGAGCGAAAGCGACACCTGTCATGGCGACCGCCAGGAGCAGGATCATTGCGAGAACTCGCTTCATCGGAGACCTCCTTGGGGAATTCGATGTGATGAGGAAATAATAATGGAATGCGCCGCCAGAGAGAAGAAAAAAAAGGGCGCCCGGCCGGGTGCGTATTTTTACCGCGAAAGAAGGACATCCCCGGTGAAGTAGAGCCCTCTCCCGATCCTCTTCGTTTTCGTGGTCGTCGATCTGCTCGGTTTCAGCCTGATCCTGCTCCTGGGGACGTTCGCCGGCTTCGCCTGCTTCCTCATTCTGGGGCTCGCGCGGTCCCTCGTCCTCGTGTTCGCGAGCCGGATCCTCAACGGCCTTCTGGGCGGGAACATCTCACTCGCCCAGGCCTACATTACAGACGTGACCGACGAGAAGAGCCGCGCCAGAAGCCTCGGCATCATCGGCGCCGCCTTCGGAATTGGCTTCGTCATCGGCCCGGCCCTCGGGGGACTGCTGAGCAGCTTCGGCTACGGCGTGCCCGCCCTCGCCGCCGCTGCTCCCCGGGTCCCTCTCAGCCGAGCGGCGGGCCGCCCGCGCGCTCATCGCAGCGCTGGGCAGACCTCGCGTCGGGACGCGAGGGTGCGTCGGGATCGTCGGCATGCGCCGCCACCATGTCGGGCCACATCGCCGCGAGGGCCGCGCGTGTCTTTCGCGGAGTGTATTCTCCGATCATGTCCTCGTCGCCCGTCTTGCTGACTATCCTCGTCGAAAGGCCCTCGTCGAAGGCGAGTGACTTGATCTGGTTTTCCAGGAAGGGATCCAGCTTCTCGAGGATCTTCACTTCCTCGTGCGTCTTGAGAAAGCCCATCACCAGGCCCCGCGGGAGGGGATGCACGACGCCGAGCTTGAGGATGTCGGGCTTGCGCTGCACCTCCTCGAGTGCGTCGAGGACGGAGAGGTACGGCAGTCCCGCCGTGACGATGCCGCGTTGCCGGTTGCCGTGAGCGGAATGTACCCCGCTCCTTTTCCGTCGAACCGGGGAGTCGTGTCCGGCGGCGCGGGCGACCACGAGCCGAAGCCTACCTTCTGCTTCTGGTGGCACACATGCGTGGTGAGGCGAAGGACGATGGGCATCCGCCGATCCCGCGACAGACGAGCCGCCTCCCGATACATTATGGAGAACCTCCGCGGCCGATGGAGGGCGCCCGCCGGCCCCCGCAGGCCGTGCTCATCGCCGTCGGGGTCCAGCACAGCGCGAACACCGGCACGATCCCGATCTTCCTAAACAGCGTGGGCATCGCCTCGGAGTAGCCCCACAGCCTCTTGTCGAAGGCGCTCACCTCCAGGTACACGACAAAGGCCATGCAGATCAGCGTGGCGAGCAGGTACCCGGGCCAGGCTGACAGCTGCAGCCCCTTCGGGCTCCCCAGCAGGCGGCCGCTGCGCAGAAACCAGTACCGGTCCTGGTAGACCTGGGCGACGAGCAGGAACGCGCCGAGCACGAGAAGCGCGTCAAGGAAGGATGCGCGCCAGAAGGTGGCGAAGAACCGGGCAAGGAAGTTCGCGTCGGGCCTGCCGCCGGGCATCAGGGTCGCCCGCGATTCCGGCTCCCGCCGGCGGATGAGGGCCGTAAGCACAACGTGGCAGAGGATGCCGAGGATGATCAGGCCGATGCCGGCGAACATCTTCGGGATCGACGAGAGGCCGGTCACCATGAGGAAAGCTCCGCCAAGCACCAGGAGCAACCTGCCCACCGCGCGGGCAATCTTCAGGAACCTGTGCAGGCGTCACCTCCGCGGCCAGTATAGGGCGGCATCCCGGCGCTGTCAAAACGGCACCAAGACGCGGTAGAAGACGCGCACTGGCAGTGGCACGCCCTCGACGTTACGCCGCCAGGTAGGAATGCCATGGCCAAAGCAAAGCAATCCAGACCCTCGATGTACTCGAGCACATCCGCCTGCGCACGGGGATGCATATCGGGCGCCTGGGCGACGGGTCCAATCCCACTGACGGCATCTAATCGCAGCGCTTCAGTCGCCCTTCCCTGCTCGGAGCCAACCCTATTTCCCTCTCATACCTTTGGAAAGCTCGAAGCTGCCAGTGGCGTATAGGCGCTGAAAAGGGTTGTGGTAGGTTGCTATTAAGACATCATTTATGATAACTTACTTCTATGAGGTTTGAAGAGCTTCTCACACTGATTGGTGACGAGCCGGTGTTCTCTTCATCCCTGCTGGATGTCATTGGCGTTTCCCAGCGCCAGGCCAGGCTTCAGCTCGTGCGCTGGGTGACCGCCGGCAAACTGATTCGGCTTCGCCGCTCTCTTTATGCCTTGAATCATCCTTTCCGGAGGATCGAGCCGCACCCGTTTCTGCTCGCGAATCGCATCCGCAAAGCTTCCTACGTGAGCCTGCAATCGGCCCTTTCCTACTACAGCATGATCCCCGAATACGTCCCCATCGTGACCAGCGTGACCACCGGTCGCCCGGAGGAGGTACGGACGGGATTAGGCATCTACGCTTTCCGGCATATGCGCAAACCCCTGTTCGGCGGGTTCCTGAGCGTGACGGTGGCGCCCGGCCAATCCTCGTTCCTGGCCACGCCTGAAAAAGCCCTGCTCGATCTCATCTATCTCTCGCCCGGCGGCGATCAGGCAGCCTACATTGACGGACTTCGCCTCCAAAACGAAACAGCACTCTCGACACAGGCACTGACAGAGGCCGCCGGGCTGTTTGGCAGCCCCAAGATCGACAGGGCAGTCGAGGGAATCCTTGCCCGGATGGCGGCTGAGAGGGAAAGAGACCTGTGAGAGACTTCCTCCGTCAGATCGTGGCCGAGCGGTCGGGATCGTTGCAGAAGATCTGCGCGGCGCGCGAATACCTGCAGGCACGCATGCTTCAGACGCTTCAGGAAACGGGCGCGTTCCGGCAGTGGGCGTTCGTGGGCGGCATGGCGTTGCGCTTTCTGCATTCCATTCCCCGGTTTTCCGAGGATCTGGATTTCTCGAGGGTACTCACCGCTCCCTCTCTGGACTTTCGCGATGCCATGATCCGCATCAAGGCAGGATTTGAGGCAGAGGGCTATCAGGTGGCACTCACCGTGAAGGCGGACAAGACGGTTGCCGCAGCGTTCGTCAAGTTCCCCGGCCTGCTCTATGAGCTCGGCCTGTCTCCTCACACGTCGCAGGTCTTGTCGATCAAGCTGGAGACCGATACGAACCCGCCGGCAGGCGCAGGACTGGACACAACTCTCGTGCGCCGCCTGGGGTTGACGCTCAACCTGACGCACTACGACAAGGCCTCGCTCCTGGCAGGAAAAGTGCACGCTTTGCTGACGCGCACCTACACCAAGGGCCGCGACCTGTACGACCTGATCTGGTATCTGGCCGACCGCAGCTGGCCGCCCCCCAATCTCGATCTCCTGTCTGCAGCCCTGGCGCAGACGGGCTGGACCGGTCCCGTCCCGACGGCTGTCACCTGGCGCAGCGTCCTTGCGGAAAAGCTGGCATCCGTCAACTGGCGCGCGGCTCAGGCGGATGTTGCGCCGTTCCTGGAACGGGAGGCTGATCGGGACCTCGTGAGGCGCGATAACGTGATGGCCCTCCTGATGCCGAAGCAAAGGGCGTAAGAGAAGCGTCGTGGTGTTCTTCTTATGGTCGGAAAACGCGCGCTGTAGGGTGGTGACTCCTCGTTGGATGCAGCTGGCCCGGCGTGAGGGAGCTGAGACTGCGGCGGCCTGCACATCCCAAGAGAACGACGGGAGGCGGACTCGCGCAGACTTGGGCGGTGCTCGCACCCTTCATGCAGTGTCAACTCGAGTGCTTTCGCTGCTCACCCGCTCCCAGCAAGTCCAGAGTCGAGAGGGAGGGGTATATCCACGCCGCACTGCTGGAGGCGGGACGGGCCGACATGATCGGCCGCCGCCCCCACTGCCTCATTCCCTGAGAGCCTCTGCACCCCGATCGACCCGCGTTATAAGAAAACGTCCGTCGTGTGCAGGGCGCCCGCGTTGATGCAATCGAAGCGCTACATGGCTTCCCTGCGTCCTTTGCTATGTGAATTCCAATACGGGGACTCCCGTCCTGCTGTCCATCCGGCCGGAATACCGTCCACGGCAGCCGGTTCTTTTCCGCAAGCTCTTTCGGCAAGTTCCGCCTGCCTCTCATCGCGCCTTCCGCCTCGGCCTTCCGCCTCTGCGGGGACTGGAGTGAGGGCATCGCCCGTATTCGCTGTCCCGACTGCGGCTACGACTATTTCCGGAAGTAGTCGGCTTTGCAGTCGGGATCAATGCACTGGATCCTCGCGATGCCCTTCGTGTAGTCCCCGCAATCTCCCGCCGCTTGCTTCGCAATCGGCTGCCGCCCGAGGGTCCAGGAAGCGCTCTACGGCCGAGCTGATCCGAGGCAGGCGAAACCGTCCCAGCCGGGCGGCGTACATGGTCTCGTCTCGCGCGCAGAGCTCCGGAAAGTGGGTGCGGAACAGCCTCTGCAGTGAACTGGTGCCCCGTTGACGGTATGTGCCTGGGGGCGTCGCATCCAAGGACAGCGCCAACTGGTCATGCCACATGAACAGATAACGCCCTGGGGATCGTACGGCTTGTTGCGTGCGGGCTCCGGCATGGGTCGGGACTCGCTCGCCTTGTCTGGATGTAAGAGATTAAGTTGACAGAAAGTAACTTTTAGAGTATACATTTAGAATATGAAAACAATAACTGTCAAGGACTTGAAGGCGAATTGGGCGCAGATCGAGGCACAGGTCAAAGCCGGAGAGACCTTTGAAGTGCTGAACCGCGGCAAGGTCGCGGCTCATGTCGTTCCGCCTACGCCACGGCAGGTGCTGCGGTGGCCGGACCATCTGGCCACGGCGCATGAAAACACCGGTCGAAAGGGATCTGATATCGTCCGGGAACACCGGGAACGGCGCGGATGATCTACCTCGACACCAGCGCGTTCATCAAGCTGTACCTGCGTGAGGACGGTTCTGCTGAAGTGCACGGTCTCGTCGTCGCTCAGCAGGAACCTCTGCCCGTGTGGCATTTCATGGAACTCGAGTTCCTCAACGCCCTCAGGTTCAAGGTGTTCCTCGCTGAAATGAGCCCTGACGACGTGGAACGCGTCATCTCCCTGTACCTCGACCGGAAACGGAGTGGTCAGTACTTCGCGCCGCACCTCGATCCCATTGCACTTCACGAGCTGTCCCTCCAGATGACCGCACGGACGCCAATCATCGGCTGTCGTGCCCTCGATATTCTCCACGTGGCAGCTGCTCGCCTGTGCGATGCGACGGTGTTCGTCACTGCGGACAAACGGCAGGCAGCTCTGGCCGAGGTTGCGGGCCGGGTCGTCAGGTTGATCTCATCGCAATGAAGCCGCCATCCATTTCCCCAGCGCGGACACCCGCGCTACTGCGCCGCGGCGAGCAGATCGATGGCCTCCTGAGCGGCCAGTGCAGTCGGCAGGCGAGGCACGGTCATGAGGAGCAGAGGCGCTCGCGGACGCCCTGGACCTCGACCACGGCACGGCCGTCCACGTTTTCTCGAACTCGCACACCGGCCTCTCGTACTACCCGACCCGGTCCGGGCACACGCACCGCGGGTTCGGGGGCCGGGACCTTCTCGGGGGATTGATCCGGATTAAGTGATAAGAAACTCAATTCCCTTAACTTTTAGCCGGCCTGCCAGGGTGACCTTTTGGGTACGGTTCCTGTAGTGGCCGGCGGCGCGGTGAGCTTGCCCGGCGGGCGGCTTATGCTTGCTGCAGCCGCTAAACAAGGCGGAGTCCCTCGTGGATGCCGCGAACTCCAGTCCGATGGTGGCAGGAAGGAAGCTTCTGTCGCTGAGGCGGACAGTTCTGTTCGGGTCCGGGCGGTGCCCTCTGGGTAGCTCTGGGTGGTAACCACCCAGAGCTACCCAGAGCAATAGCTCCCCTGCGGGGAAAGCTGATGGAAAACGGTCAGGCCGCCAGCTGCCTGTCTTTTCAACCTTCTCCCGGGCATGACAGCCGCAGCTTCGGGAAGTGCCTGCGCATCCTTTCGGGATCACGGGTGATGAGAACCAGGTCCGACACCGCCGCATGGGCGCCGATGAAGAAATCGGGAAGCGGGCTCGTTCTCGGACCACCGGCGTTTTTGTATGATAAGAACGCTTTCCCTGCGAGAAAGAGGGCCTCTCGGGGTATTTCGCTCCAGACGAGTCCGCTCTCCTCCAGCGCCGCTTCCAGATCTTCGATACGGGAGAAACGGATCGATATCTCCGAATAGACCACGGGATTGATGAAAACAGTCCCTTCGTCCCAGGCCCTCTCGAGCCGGCCGATCGACCATTC
>Ga0315288_10004260_pt1 | contig 18187 bp, 17 predicted proteins | sample YL17G11_20_MG_FD_203454 | JGI IMG/M metagenome (GOLD analysis project Ga0315288, IMG submission 203454) | Sediment microbial communities from Yellowstone Lake, YNP, Wyoming, USA - YL17G11_20 | ecosystem: Environmental > Aquatic > Freshwater > Lake > Sediment | place: USA: Wyoming | collected... | reverse complement strand
AGAGACCGCTTTGCTGCTGGCGTTGGCCTAACATCTCCCGCTCCCGTGCATCAGGTGCGCCTTACCTCTTGTATACCAATAAAGCGTTACCTTGTTAGACGGGGCTTTTCGGCCGGGTTTCTAGCTGCTCCGTTACCCCACCCCGTGCCTCACCACGGTCTTCATCTTCTCCGGCTTCGCCCGGCGCGGGTCGGAGAGGCAGATCTCATGGTGCTTGCCGCGCGGTTCGTAGCCCTTCTCGCGCTTCCTCCAACACCCCTCGATGCTCTGCGGTCTCTCGCTTGAGCGCGTCGAGTACGTGCACCACGTCCTGTGAATCCCCGTCGAAGGCCTCGAAGAACCGCCTGTCGATAAGGCCGTGCTCGAGATCGAGGGCGATGCCCAGCGCGGCCTGCATCGAGATGCCCCGCGTCTCCGCCTGCGCGATCTGCTCCTCGACGAACGACAGCGACGCCTTCGCGGCCTCGATCCTGAAGCGGCCCCGCTCAAAGGAGGCGTCCTCCGCGGCCACCCGCCGGGCAAGCTCACGGGCAAGTGCGGCGTGGTTCCTCTCATCCACGGCCAACGCCGACCAGAAGCCTGCGTGGTCGGGCAGTTTCGCCGCGTAGACCGTGTACAACCGCGCGATGGCTTCCTCGTGCTCCGCGAACAGGTGCATCAGCCCGCCGGCGCCGTCGGCATCCACTGCGTGATTCTCCGCACGTCGTTGCTGGCCGGAGGTTCGCTGCTCCCACGCCCGGTCCCTTGCGCCCGCGTGTTCCGGAAGCCCTTGTGAACCCGTCACCGCCTGTGCTATAATGCCGCCCGTACTCCTGGAGGTCTGATCTTTGGCTAACCTCAAGTCGTCGAAGAAGGATATCGTGAGCTCCCGGCGGCGCCGGGTCCGCAACTCGTCCTGGAAGTCCGCCTGCAAGACGCTCGTGCGCAAGGCGCGCACCGCTGTCGGATCCGGCGACGCCGTCGTCGCCACGGAGCTAGTGCGCGAGGCCAGCCGGCAGCTCGATAAGACGGCGAGCAAGGGCATCATCCATCCCCGCCAGGCCGCGCGCCGCAAGTCACGCATTGCCCGCCAACTGGCCAAGCTGTCTGCTGCTCCACAGGCTTAGCTCCTCTGGTTCAGCGATAATCTCGGCATCTCATGGACGCTTGTGCACTATAGAGTTTCTTGCATTATGGTTAGGAGCACCCATAATGCAAGAAACTCTGCAGCGCGCGGCGTGAGGCTCACACAGCAGATTCTCTTGCATTACGGTCGTAACTGTAATGCAAGAGAATCCGTAGGTGCACAGGCGTCCGTTGACCTCTGATGGGCGTGCTGTTAGAATTGCCCAGCTTTTGCCTCCCATGTCTGGAGATCATGCCATTCCCACGATCGGCATCACCCTTCCCGCGCGCGCCACTGACAGTGCAGAGCGCCAGCGCGTTGAGCGGAACGCCGCCAAGTACCGGCTCGCCTTGGAGCACTACGGCGCGCTCGTCATCGAGATCCGCCCCGGAGACGGCCTCGCCGTCCTCGACACGGTCGACGGCGTTGTTCTCAGCGGCGGTGGGGACCTGGACCCGCGGCACTACAGCAGGAAGCCGCACCCGAAGACGGGGCCGCCCGATGCCCCCCGAGACGAGCTGGAATTGTCTGTCGCGCGCGCCGCTTCGGGGCGCGCAATGCCGATACTAGGAATATGCCGCGGCGCGCAGATGCTCGGTGTCGCGCTGGGCGGACAACTCGTCCAGGACGTAGACAGTGAACTGCCAGAGTCGGAGGAACATAGTGCCTCCGCCGGAGGCCGCGCCGCGCGGCACTGGGTCGAGCTTGCGCCCGACAGCCGGCTTGCCGCGATCATGCGCAGCCGGCGCGTTCGCGTCAACAGCTACCACCATCAGGCGAACTCGCAGCTTGGGCCGGGGGTCATCCGAGCGGCCTGGTCGCGTGATGGTGTGACCGAGGCGATTGAGGGCGGAGGACCCGGATTCGCGCTCGGGGTGCAGTGGCATCCCGAGAGGATGTGGCGCCAAGCGCCGCGACAGCGCCGGCTCTTCGCCGCATTCGTCGACGCGTGCCGAGCAATACGTCGCGGGGGACAGGGGTAAGACGGATGGGATATCGCGTTCTGGTGTGTACGTCTGAAGCGGTGCCGTTTGCCAAGACGGGGGGCCTCGCCGACGTGGCCGGCGCGCTGCCGCCCGCGCTGGCGAAGCTCGGGCACGATGTCCGGCTGGCGCTGCCCAAGTACGCCGCCGTCGATCCGATGATCGGGTCGAAGACAGTGGGCCGGCAGTTCGATATCCGGATCGGCGGCAAGCCCATCTGCGTCACCATCGAGCAGAGCGACGCCCTGCCGGGCGTGCCGACCTACCTCGTGAACTGCCCTGACTACTTTGGCCGCCAGGGTCTCTACGGTCATCCCGATGATCCCGAGCGGTTCGGCCTTTTCTGCCAGGCGGTGCTTCAGTTCATCGTGACCGGCGACTGGCAGCCCGAGGTCATCCACTGCAATGACTGGCAGACCGCGTTGATCCCGGTCTACCTCAAGACGAAGCACGCCCAGGACAGCGCCCTTTCGAAGATCGGAACCCTTCTCACGATTCACAATCTGGCCTACCAGGGCGTCTTCGAGCAGTCGGCACTGAGCGCGGTCGGCCTCGACCAGTCGCTGTTCAGCATGGATGGGCTCGAGTTCTACGGCCACGCCAACTTCCTCAAAGGCGGGCTGCTGTTCGCCGACATCCTCAACACGGTCAGCAAGAAATACGCGGAGGAGATCCAGACACAGGAGTACGGCGAGCGCCTCGAGGGCGTCCTCGCCAAGCGGCGCGGCGATCTCTATGGGATCCTCAATGGCATCGACTACGAGGAATGGAACCCCGCGACGGACCGCTTCATCCCGGCGAGCTTCGACGCCAATGACTTCGCTCCCAAGGCCGCCGACAAGGCCGCCCTGCAGAAGCGGTGCAACCTGCCGGAGCGCGCCGACGTCCCGCTGTTCGGCCTCGTCTCGCGGCTCGCCGGCCAGAAGGGGCTCGACATCCTCGCCGAGGTGCTGCCGCACTTCCTCGAGCTCGATGTGCAGTTCGTGCTGCTCGGCACAGGTGAGCCGTACTACCACGAGCTGCTCTCCGGTCTGGCGCAGCGTTTCCCCCAGAAGATGGGTGTCGCCCTCGCCTTCGACAACGCGCTCGCCCACCAGATCTACGCGGGCTCCGACCTGTTCCTCATGCCATCGCGCTACGAGCCGTGCGGATTGGGACAGATGATCAGCCTTCGCTATGGCACTGTTCCGGTCGTCCGCAGCACCGGCGGCCTCGCCGATACCATCACTGACTTCAACCCCGAGACTCGCGAGGGCAACGGGTTCGCGTTCGTGGACTACAGCGCCGTCGCCCTCATGGGCGCGATGGCGCGGGCGGTGATGACCTACGGCGCCGGGCCGCTGTGGTCCCAGTTGGTGCAGAACGCGATGGCCTCCGACTTCTCCTGGGACCGCTCGGCCCGGGAGTACGGGAGCCTCTATCAGCGCGCGATCCAGCGCCGGCGGGCGGCGTAGCTTGCCTATCTACCAGCCGAACGCGGTAGTCGGCAACTCGCGGGTGCTCATCACGCTCGGCCCTGGCGGCGAGTTGATGACGTTCTTCTACCCGCACATCGACTTCGCCCAGAACCTCCACGAGGGAATGCCTGCGGTCTACTTCACCGGCGACCGCGGTCGGGCCGGGCGCCTCGTCTGGACGTTCGATCCCTCGTGGAAGTCAACCCAGAAGTACGCCGACCGCACCAACATCGTCGAGACGGAGCTGACTCACGTGCCCACCGGGCTGGTGCTGCGCATCACGGACCTGGTGCACCCGTCCGAGGACGTGCTGCTGCGGCGCTTCACCGCGAGCAACCCGACCGAGAGGCCGATGCAGGTGAAGCTCTTCCAGTACCTCGATGTCCAGCTCGGCGAGGTCGAGTTCAAGAACGCCGCTCACTACCACGCGGAGCGGAGCATGACCATCGCCTACTGGCGGAACATCTGCTTCGCCATCGCCGGCAGCCCGTTCGACGAGTACGGCCTCGGCCGAGCCGGTCCCGGAAGTCACAACTCGGCGAAGGGGCAGATGGAGCGCGGGACGCTGAGCCGCCAACAGGAGGAGATTGGCAACATCGACCTGGCAGTCGGTTGGCAGCTCGCCCTCAACCCCGGCGAGCAGACCTCCCGCGAGCTGATCATCGCCGCCGATTCGAACGAGCAGGCCGCCGCCGCTCGTGCGGAAGGGCTGCTCAGCCTCGGTTGGGATGCCGCGCTCGCCTGGACCCGCGACCGCTGGGAGGCACGCGTCCGAGCCGCTCGGCCCGTCACCATCGACCGCGATCTGACGGAGGCCTACTACCGATCTCTGCTCGCCGTCGACCTGCTCGCCGACCCCGATACGGGCTCGATTCTGGCGGCGCCTGAGTTCGACCCCTTCTTCGAGCGATCGGGCGGCTACGGCTACTGCTGGCCGCGGGACGCGGTCGATGTCTGCCTCGCCCTGGAGGCGGCGGGGTTCCCGGAGTACCTCGCCCGCTTCATGTCATGGGCCCGCCGATCCCAGCGACCCGAGGGCTACTGGGAGCAGCGCTACTGGCTCAGCGGGCAGCGAGGGCCTGCTTGGTGTACTGCCGAGGACTCGCTCCAGATCGATCAGACCGCTTCCGTTCTCTTCGCCATGGGCCGCCACGCGCGCGGCCTGGACGAACGGGAGCGCTTCGCCTTCCTCGAGGAGAACTGGGACCCGGCACGGCATGCCGCCGACTATCTCTCCCGGTCCATTTCCACCGAGACGGGCCTGCACACGACCGCCTTCGACCTCTGGGAGACCTTCCGCGGCACCTTCACCTATTCGAACGCCGCCATCTCCGCGGCCCTCCGCGAGGCCGCCTACCTCGCCCGGCACTCCGGCCAGGACCGCCTCGCCGGCAAGTGGGAGGCCACCGCGGCGAGCATCAAGCAGGCCATCATGGCCCGCCTCTGGCAGGGCGACGTGTTCGCCCGCGGCCTCGATATCAGCGGGCAGCTCGATCGCGCGGTCGATGCCTCCGCCCTGGGGCTGATCACACCGTTCGAGATTCTGCGCCTCGATGACCCGGGCGAGCACGAGATCGCGCGCAAGGCCGTCGAGGGCATTGCACGGCGTCTGGGCAGACAGGCGTACAATGCTGAGGCGCTCCTCAGGTTCGAGGGCGATCAGTATGCGGGCGGCGGCCCGAGCGCCCTCGCCACCGTCTGGTACGCGCGATCGCTGCTGCTGCTCGCGCTGGCGCCGGGAACCAGCGCGGCGACGGCGAACTCCTACCGCGACCGGGCAGTAGGCTCCCTGCGCGCGGTGCTCCGTTCCGGCACCACCACGGGACTGCTGCCCGAGATGATGGGTCCCGGCCCCGGCCTCCACTGGGCGGTGCCGCATGCCTGGACGATGGGAGCGTTCGTCACTGCCTGCCTGTTGCTGGACCGCTTGGTGCACGCCAATACAGGAACCTAGTCGGCTGTACCAGAACCCACCGGAGCGTGGCTGAACGGAGCCACGTCCGCTCTGGCACAGGGCAGAACACCGTTTCGTCAGAGATTCTAGAAGCTGTTTCATAACCCGCCTGGGCGGGTCATGAAACAGCGATGCAGGGCGGTAGGCTTGTGCAGGCGCATTTCATGCAACGCATGGAGCGATCAGCCAACCACCCTTGGTTATGAAATGCGCTCTAAGGAGATCACGATTGTGAGAGGCAAGACGCCCAACCCGGCCTCCGGCGCGTTCACGTTCGTGCTGCATGGCCATCTGCCGTACGTCCTGACCCACGGCACCTGGCCGCACGGGTCCGACATGCTCTTCGAGTGCGCCGCCGAGAGCTACCTGCCGCTGCTCCAGGTCTGCCACAGACTGGTGGGGGAGGGTGTCTCACCGAAGGTCACACTCGGCATCACGCCGGTGTTGGCCGAGCAGCTCGCCGATCCCGACTTCACGCAGCAGTTCGCAGACTACCTCGACATGCGTGCCCGCACTGCCTCGGAGAACCGCGACGAGTTCAAGAAGGCCAGGCAGAAGGACATGGCCGAGCTCGCCGCGATGTGGAGCAAGCACTTCCTTAGCATCAAGCAGAGCTTCGCCCAGGACTTCGGCTCCGACCTCATCGGGGGATTTCGCAGGCTCCAGGACGACGGCCACATCGAGGTGATGACCTCCGCCGCCACCCACGGCTACCTTCCCCTGATCGGGCGAGATGAGAGCATCCAGGCGCAGGTCAAACAGGCGGTCGCTTCCTATACCCGGCACTTCGGCAGGCCGCCTCGCGGATTCTGGCTGCCCGAGTGCGGCTACCGGCCCCGTTACGCGTGGTCGTCACCGCTCCCGAACGCCGGTCCCCAGGAGCCCCGCCTCCGCAAGGGCGTCGAGGAGTTCCTCGCCGAGAACGGCCTCCGGTACTTCATCGTCGACACCGCCACTCTCCTCGGCGGCGCGGCCACGGGCGTCTACCTCGAGCGGTTCGCCGGGCTTCAGCGCCTCTGGGAGCAGTTCCGAGCCTCCTACAAGCCGGGTCCCGCCGATCCGGAGAAGTCGCCATATGAGGCCTATCTGGTCGCGTCGGCAGTTGAGGACTGCCCTCCGGTGGGAGTCTTCGGCCGCGATGAGCGCACCGGCATCCAGGTGTGGAGCGGCGAGCACGGCTATCCGGGCGACGGCTGGTACCTGGACTTCCACAAGAAGCACTTCCCGGGCGGGCATCGCTATTGGCGCGTCACCTCCGCCCAGTCCGACCTCAGCTCGAAGCTGCTCTACGAGCCACATCGCGCGGCCGAGAGGGTCCCCGAGAACGCCGATCACTTCTGCCACCTCGTTGATGATCTCCTGACCCAGCACAAGGCGGAGAGCGGCAAGTACGGCATTCTTTGCGCCCCCTATGACGCGGAGCTGTTCGGGCACTGGTGGTTCGAGGGCCCGGAGTGGCTGTACCGCGTGATCAAAGAGATGCACTCGAACCCCGCCGTCGACCTCGTGACCTGCGCTGAGTACCTCGAGGCGAACACCCCCCAGGCCGCGGTCGCACTGCCTGAGAGCTCCTGGGGCCAGGGCGGGTTCCACTGGGTCTGGCTTAACGACTGGACCACCTGGATCTGGGAGCGGATCTACCGCGATGAGGACGAGTTCCCCGCCCTCGCACAGCAGGCGCTCGATTCGGGAGACGGCAAGCTCTGGGAGATCGTCACCCAGGCGGCGAGGGAGCTTCTGCTGCTGGAGGCGTCCGACTGGCCCTTCCTGATCTCGACCTGGAGCGCACGCGACTACGCCGAGCGGCGTGCCGGCCTTCATCACGACATCTTCTCTCGCCTTGTCGGCATGGCCCGCAAGCGCGCGGCCGGCGAAACGCTCACCCCGGACGATGACCAGTTCCTCGCCGACTGCCGCAAGCAGGACGCGCTCTTCCCTGATCTCGACTTGCGCTGGTGGGCCAGCCTGGAGCATCCGCCCGCGCCTTGACGCTCGCGTACGCGAAACGAGGAGACTTCTCGCCGGCATTGTAGATAGCGGCAGGAACGGTTTCCATTGAGGGGCCGATCAGATGCCAGACAACTTCGTCTCGCCTTCCGACCTGCTCGTGCGGCAGCTCCGCCGCCGGCTGTGGTTGGAGCGCGTCTTCTGGCTCATCATCATCGGGCTGGCAGCCGCGGTCCACTTCGGCGCGCTCCCGGGCGGCCGCCGCGCTATTCTCATCACCGCCAATGGCCAGCCGGTGACCGTCGTCGGCAGCCGCAGCGAGGCGAATCGTCTCCTCGATGACCTCAGGTCCCCGTCGAGCGTGCCCGGCGCCAAGGTCACATTCGCCGAGACAGTTGCACTGCACAGCGTTCCCGCCTCCCGGAACCCGATTCAGTCCGACAGCGAGGCGATGAGAGCCCTTGCCGCGAAGCTTCACCCCGTCGTCCGCGCCTCCGCCATCGTCACCAACGGCGAGGTGGTTCTCGGGCTTCCCGATCAGAAGGAAGCGGTCCGGACCCTGTCCGACATCCTCCGCCACTTCTCGCCGCCCGGCGAGAACACCACCGTCTACTTCAAGGAGCAGGTGAAGATCGAAACCCGCGACGTGCCCCCCGAGAAGCTCTACCCGAATGCCGAGAAAGCGCTCGCACGCATAGCCGAGGCGTCGGCACCAAAGGGGGAGTACGAGGTGAAGCCGGGTGATTCGGCCTGGAAGATCGCGCAGCGCTTCAGCGTCCCGCTCTCGCGATTGGGCGCGGCCAACCCCGAGGTGGACATGAACAGGGTCCTAGCCGGGCAGAAGCTGAAGATCCCGGGCGAACTTCCGCCACTGACCGTCATCGCACGCAAGGAGATCGAGGAGCGGCTCGGTGAAGGTCCCTTTGCCGCCGCCCGCAAGATCAGGATCACTTACGAGAACGGAGCCGAGGTCAACCGCGAGATCGTCGGGCGCCAGCAACGGCGCGCCCCCTCCGGCCCGCCGCGGCGAACGCGGTCCCGGCGCGGCGCTGCGGAGGTCATCAGATGACAGGCCGTCGCCGCCGAAGCACCGCAAGCCTTGTCGCGCTGATCATCGTGCTGCTGCTCTGTATCTGGCTGCTCTACCGGCTCTTCATCGGCCTTCCGCCGGCTCCGGCGCCGAGCGTGAAGACGGCGCTGCTTCAGTTGTAGGGGCGGGGATGTCCCTGCATCCCCGCCAGCGCCGACGGCGGGCATGGGAACGCCAGCCCCTACAGTCACTCGCACCACCTCAACGTGTTCTCCGCCAACTCCCTCGCCTGGGCCTCGCTCTGACACTCGACGTTGAGCATCAACCGTCGATGGTCGAACTCCCGGCAGGCGGCCTCGACCTCGTCCGGCTTCATCGTGAAGGTGATGCTCACCCCCGCCTCCTGGATCTCCCGCAGCATCTTCGCATGCCTGAGCGCGCTCGTTCCCGGCTCCGGCACCCATTGGACGCAGTGCAATCCCTTCTGGGCCACGAGCGCGGGCACATGCACCTCCGTCCCGATTCCGTCGAGATGGAACGCGCCGTTGTCCAGCGCCTTGTAGATCGACCCCAGCTCGTCGGCGAAGAGGTCCGAGAACACCTTCGGCGAGATCATCGAGTTGAAGTCACACTGTGTCATGTAGGTCCGGCCGCGCGACAACAGCGGCCACCACGGTGTGGTCACATCCTGCCGGCCGACGAACCACTTGCAGTTCTCCTCATAGGCCTGCATCCACAACCCATGACAGTGATCGACGGCGCGCTTCACAAGCTCGGGCCGCTCCACAGCGTCGAAGAGCAGCCGCTCCGTCCCCACCGCGCTCGCGATGATGTCCGCCGCCCCGCCGATGTCGGTGAAGCTCACCACCAGCTCATCGCCCAGCTCCTCGAGCAGCGCGTTAGTGGCGCGCCCGATCGCCATCCACCACCGGCCCCCGGGTTCGAAGCGAAGCCGCTCGAACTCACTGAGGTCTGACAGGAACTGGGGGAACCAGGTCGTGTCCATGTGGGTGAAGTCAGTATCGCCCCCGATGCACCCGTGCAGGATCCCCGGCCCGAAGTTCACGAAGACGTGCGGATACCCGTCGGCTACGTACGCCGTTCGCGCCAGCCGATAGCGCGCGGCCGCGACCATCTTCTCGGGGAGGATGCGGTCCTCCGGCCGGGCCAGCTCCGGCGGCCTCACCGACGTGTCCGGCTCGTCCCTCGGCGCGGTAATGTACAGCACCGGCCTGTCGGTGTCGGCCCCGCGCCAGAACCGGTCGAAGCGCCTGATGATGTCGGGGTAGCTGTCGCAGAACTGCATTGCTGTTCGATCCCTCCACGCGCCCATACGCCGTGCGAGCGGCTGCTCCCTGCCCCGCCCCCTCTCGCACCACGCCGTAGGGGCAGCCGGGCGGGTTGCCCGCCTCTGTAGGAAGCAGCCCACACCTGCCGGCCGTCTCGGCAGGAGTGGGTTTCTTCCCGAATCGGCGTCGATCTGCGTTCATCGGCGGCTGACGTTCGCGCGCCCCCCCCGAACGGCTACTCCAGATTCGCGTGCCGCGCATCCATCGACTCGGCAGTCGCGCCAAGCTGCTGCTGCAGCATGAACGCCACTGCCTCGAGGGCAATGAGCGCGCTCTGCTCGAAGAGCGAACCGCCATACTGCCGGGACCGGCCCGCCGGAACGAGCACGACCAGCTCGGCCGTCGAGCCCAGCGTCGAGCGCTCTGCGGCCGTTAGGGCGACGACCCTCCCGCCGGCCTCCGCGGCCAGGCGCGCCATCGCGCAGGTTCCGGCCGTCTCTCCCGTGCCCGAGGTCGCCACCAGCACGTCGCCCCGCCGGAGGCGCGGGGTAACGGTCTCGCCCACGAAATGCGCCGTCAGGCCGAGGTGCATCAGCCGCATGGCGAAGCACCGCCCCACCAGGCCGGAGCGCCCCGCGCCCGTCACGAAGACCGCCCGCGCCCCTGCGATCACGTTGCAGAGCGCCGCGATCTGGTCGTCGCTGACGGCGGCCAACGAGCCGCTCACCTCCGCCAGGATCGCGCCGCACGCTTCACTGAAGTCCATCTGCACTCCCCTTCCGCTCGCCATTTCCGGGGCCGCCGCCTGCCTCCTTGCGGCAGCTGGCGGCTCCGGGGGGCGAATTCGCCCCTGGCCGCCTTTCGGCGACTGTGAGCCGACTTGCCTAACATGGAACAATACCAATGGTTCCAGGAGGTGAACAAGAGTGGCGATTAGGCAGACAGGCCGTCGCCGCTGCGGTTTTACACTGATAGAAATGCTGATCGTTATCACAGTGATAGCGATCCTCAGTATGCTCGTGATCCCACGGGCGATGGCCGCTCGGCGACAAGGGAAAGAAGCGCAGATCCGCGGAAACCTGAAGCAGCTCCGCGATGGCATAGAGAGGTTTGAGGCGACAACGGCCGCCTGGCCACCCGCGCTCAACGATCTGATGGCGCCCAACGGCGCCGCCATCAGCGCCGACTTCGACGGGCGCGGTGGCTCGGTGGATCGGAATGCCTACGACGGCCCGTACATCATCACCGGCAATGGCTCGTTGCCCACGGACCCGTTCACAAAAGCGGCCGACTGGAACTATGACAACACAACGGGGGATATTCACAGTTCCAGCACTCTCACCTCAATCAGCGGCAGCCCCATCAACACCTGGTAGTGTAGCCCGCAGCGATAGGCTATAGAAGCTACTTCGAAGCTCCCCTGGGAGGTTCGAAGTAGCGCAACTCCAGCGTCCGTGTGACCTATCGGACGACGCCTGGGCCTATGCGTGCACATCGAGATCGACCGTGATCTCGAACTCGCACGCGTTGTTGCCTAGCCCCCAGCACTTCGTCTCCCGCGTGCGCACCGTGCGTCCGAGCTTCGCCTCCAATGCCCCCGTGATCACGCCCCTCTCCAGGTGACACACCGGCCTCCCGACCTGGGGCAGGCCCTGGCAGGTCGCGCACTCGTCCTCCTCCACATGCGCGCCTGACTCGCTGCAGTCGGCCACCCGAATGCGGCCCAGCCCGGCCGACGTCCAGAGCACCGGAAGTCGCGCCATCGAGTCACACAGGCCGTCGCCTGCCAGGTTCGGCGCCACCGCATCCCGCCCGAACTGCCGCCCCAGCGCATAGAGCATGTCGTCCATTCCCGGGCCGAGGTCCTGAAGGGCCAACCGCAGCGCGCGGAACAGCATCTGCCGCGGCGGCTCCGCCGTCTCCGGCTCCCGCCCGATGGCTCGGGCAAGCTGATCCCGCAGCTCGACCGTGACATGCTGCACCGCCTGCCCGATCTGGTCCCGATCGCGGAAGCTTCCGGCAAGGTTCAGCGCGAGCACCTCATCGGGCAGGATCACCTCATTCGCCCCCGAGCGCCGCAGCTTCGGGATCGACGACGCCGCATGAGCCCGCGCGACGATGCGCAGCCTCGGGTTCAGGTCGTGCGCGCTGAGCGAGACGAACACATTATCGGCGTCCGACCCGAGCGCCACGATCAACCCGGCCGCGCGCTCGATGCCGGCCTGGAGCAGCAGGTCCTCGTCATCCGGATCGCCGAGCAGTGTGAGCACGCCCTCCTCGATCCAGCGTGCGTGCTGGGCATCGTCTCTCGTCATCGCCAGGAACGGCAGACCTCGTGCGCGCAGGCCCTGGACGAGCAGCGGCCCCAGCGCCGGATCGGCCGCGACGACGATGTGATTCTGAAGGCTGGCGATCGCTCGCTCGTTCTCTTCCATCGGATTCGCTCCCCGGGCGACGAGCCTGATCAGCCGCGCCGCATATGTGCTCAGTGTCACCGCCACTGCTGCGAGTGCGACAAACATGAGAGAGGCCGTGAAAAGTTCACCCCCACGGGTGTGCGGGAAGACGTTGCCATATCCGACCGTCGTGATCGTGGCGAGTGTGAAGATGAACGCCGTGAGGAAGTCCCACCCCTCCAGCGCCATGTAGGTCGCGGTCGCGCCGATGATCACAAGGGCGAGCACGAGCAGCGTGACCGCAGCGGGGCTCGAGAGTAGGGCCGAAAGGCGCCACTTCATCCCTTCGCCGCCCCGCTACTCGCCCTCGGCGCGATCGGCTGACTCATCGGGCTCCATGCCCTCAGGCCACTGCACGGGCGCCGACCGGAGAGCAGCCAGCACCTGTTCAGCTTCCTGCAACCGATTGGCCGTCACGTAGATGATCGCGTAGTCGTGGGTCGCCCCGTCTGCAACCCGCGTGAGGCGGGCGGTTATCGGACCGTGTTCCTGCACCAGCGACTGAATGCCGGCCTCCGCCAGTGCCGCCTTGATGATGTCGGCCTCGGCCGGATCGGGAACCACGCACAGCCGGACGACCTCCGTGTTGGGGCGCTCGGCCGATGGCTCGACCGGCGGCATGCCCTGCAGCAGTTCGCAGCCGCAATCGGAGCAGCGCAGCACACCAGCGCGGTAGGCGGCCAGGCATTTCGGGCAGTAGGGCATCGCCACGTCCTCCCCAAGGGTGTTTCCAGAGACCCCATATGCTTCCTTGTCCGGCAGGCACTCAGGCCGCTCACGCGGCCGGATGGGCGTAGCAATAGAGGCACCGGTTGGGGCAGGGGAGGTAGCGGCCGATGTCGAGGCTTATCGTACACCCGCAGAGCTTCCGCTGGTCGCGGGCGCCTTCGGCCCGGCATGGTTCGTTCGCCGGATGAAGCTTGGCAAGAAGCTCGCCGTCGATACACCGCTGCATCGAGAACCCGGGCTCGCAGCAGGTGACAAGCTGCATCCCGAGCTGGGCGGAAACGCCCGCAAGCTCGGCGATGAAACCGCGCCGCGCCTCCGCGCGATACTCCTCGAACTCGATGCCGGCGCCGGCGAGTCTCCTCGTAACCTTTCGGTACACGGTCGCAAAGGAGGTGTGGACGGCCGGAACTCCAGTGCGGGTGAACGCCTCGGCGAGCGGGCGGAAGATGTCGAGATCCACATTGGTGACGCGCTCATCGCCCCGCCGGGCAGACACGAGGGGATCGTATCGCCAGTGTATCCGCCGCGGATCGCCGACGAAGGCGGCGATGTCGTCGAGCAGCGCAACTTGGGTGTGGGGCGGCGGCACGTTCGGCTCGACGAACGTGCCGCCCAACCCGGTCACGGTCCAGTGAACGAAGACCTGATCGGCTTCGGACAGCGCCGCCCGCAGCGCTTCGTGTGCGAGCAGATTCGTCGGGTCCTTCGTCCACACGACCACCGTGTGGACGTTCCTCGGGCCGATCCGTCGCAGCCGCTCGACCATGTAGTCGGGGTAGTGGGCGACCAGCTCCGTGCGCCGCGAGGCACTGATGACCTTCTTCATGCTCGTCGCGCGTTCGCCCGCCGACACCGCAGTCGCCTACGCCGCCGCGCGCGACCTCTGCGACATCATCTCCCGCAGCACCTCGAGTGCTTTCGCCGCCTGCGCATCGCGCTCGCTCAGCGGCACGATCGGGATGAACTCGTTTTGCTGCGGCTGGTCCACCTTGACATCGGGCTCGATGCCTTTCTTGTCGATGTCGCGCATCTTCGGGGTGAAGTACCGCGCCGTCGTGAGCACCAATGCCGATCCGTCTCGCAGCGGGATGACCGTCTGCACGAGGCCTTTGCCGTAGGTCTTGCCTCCAACGAGTGCGCCCAGCTTCGCGTCCTGGATCGCCCCGGCGAGGATCTCTGCCGCGCTCGCGGTGCCGAGATTCGTCATCACCACGAGCGGAAGGTCGAACGGCTTCGAACCATTGGCTGCGTTACGCGCCTCGGGCTTGCCGCCGCGCTCCTGGATGTAGACGACAGGGCCGGTCCCGATGAACTGACTGGCCGTCAGCACGCACACATCGAGTCCGCCTCCGGGGTCATCGCGCAGGTCGAGCAAGAGTCCCTTCATCCCATGGGAGCGGAGATCGCGCAGGGCCTCCTTCGCCATATCAGACGTGTTCTCGTTGAACGTGCTGATCTGCAGATACCCGATGTTCCCCGGCAGCATCCGGTGCTCGACTTTCACCTCGATGACCGCTCGCGTGAGCTTGACCTCCACAGGCTTCTCCTGGCCGTCCCGGGCGATCTGGAGACGCACCGACGTGCCGGCCGGGCCCTTGATGAGGTCGACGACCTCACTCAGGCCGAGCCCGGCGGTCAAGGTATCGTTCACTCGCAGGACCTGATCGCCCGCCCGAAGGCCGGCCCGCATCGCGGGGCTGTCGGGCAGTGGGGCAACGATCACCACCTGAAGGCGCTTGGGTTCGGAGAGGCCGGCTCCGCACACCGGGCAGTAGAGCCCCTTCAGCTCCTTCGCGAGCCCCGGCGGTAGGTCAATCTCTCGCATGCCGATCTGCGCGCCGATGCCGCCGAAATGCCCCTCGTTCTCCTCCTGGAATGACTTGTACTCGTCAGGCGTCATGAGCCGGCTATAGCGGTCCTCGTAAGGCGCGGCCCTCAGAACGGAGAGCATGCCGCGGATGGCGCCGTAGGTGAAATCGTCTTCTTTCTTGATCGGCGTGACGTATTGACGCCGCAGATGCGAGAGCACCTCCTGGAAGGTCTCGACCGGCCGCACGCTGACATCGTCGATCTGGGCCGCGGCCGTGCCACCCGCGCCCAGCCGCAGCACTCCGCCAACGAGCTTGGCCGCGGCGGTCTCCTCGGGGCCGCCGGTGACCGCTCCGAACTCCTTGCCGGCGACGAAGCAGCTGACCATCAGCGTGATGACCAGGAGCGCGACCACGATCTGATAACGCATCCTCATTCGTCACTACCTCATCGGAGAGCTTACCCGTTTCGGAGGCAAGAAAGCAGCGAGGAGCCGAAGCCCCTCGCTGCTGGTTTTCGCTTCGCTCGACCCCCCTGTGTCGGACCGCAGTTCAGCTACTCGGATACGTGTATGCGGAACACCTTCATGTCATGAAGCGCAAAGGCAATGCCCTCGTACACCAGGGTGCAGTCCCGCGAGAAGGAGATCGCCTGGTGGTTCACCACCGCGGTGGCCGTGAACTGGTCGGCGCCTCCTGTCGGAGCGGCCGCGCCGAGGGGCGGCAAACCGCCGCCTCCACCTCTCATCCCTCCGCCGCGCATGCCTCCGCCTCCACCGCGCCGGCCACCGCCTCCGCCGCGCATGCCTCCGCCTCCACCGCCTCCGCCGCGCATGCCTCCGCCCCCCATGCCGCCGCGGCGGCCGCCCCCGCGCATTCCGCCGCCTCGGCCACCGGGCCCACCGGTCAGGACGATCTCAAACTGGCTCTGCGCGGTCATCGTGTCCAGGCCCGGCGCGGCCCCGAATCGGCCCCCTCCCCTTCCACCACCGCGCCCGCCGCCGCGGCCTCCGCCGCGCCCCCCGCCACCGCGGCCACCGCCGCCGCGCATCCCGCGACCGCCACCGCCGGCCCGCATGGCGCCGCCGCGCGCTCCCATGCCGGCCCGCATGCCCCCGGTCGCGCCACCGCCCCGGGCCGGGCCCACGCCGCCGCCGGAGGGCGGGTAGATCTCAATCAAAGGGGGATAGCCGTACTTCTTCAGGATATCCTCGAAAGTGCTCTGCAGCTTGATGCCCTTGGCTGTCTGAACCGGCGCCGCCTTGCCCCTCAGATATTGCGGGAACCCGGCTACCGTTACGTCGGTGACGACCGAATCCGCGCCTTCGCCGGTAAGGATGATGCCCAGCGCGATGCCGCGGTTCTTGCGGAAGTCGTAGACCCACTCGGTCTGGGTTGCCTCGATGCTTGACGGTCGGATTGGAAGGACCCACACCGGCGTCTCTGTGGGCGCCGGCGCACCGAAGTTGGGAAGGCCGGCCAGCGGCGACGGGGCGACGGTCTGGAAGACCATCGACGGAAACACAATACCATGGGGCGGACCGAACTTCTGGGTGATCTCGCGGTACGACGCGCCGATCCGGACGCCGAACAGCCCGTCTTCAACCGCACCCGCCGGCGCCGCGGCCCACGCGACGCCGAGCACTCCGATGAGAGCTGCAAGGACAGAACGCTTCAGCAACATAGACATGTGTCTCTCCTCATGTGCGATCGAAGAACCCGCGTGTTCTAGAAGCTGTTTCATAACCTCCGTCTGAGGTTATGAAACAGCACCACAAGCCGCCAGGCTCCAGCAGGCGCATTTCATGCCAGCGTCTCTAGCGGACAGCCAGGCGAGCGAGGGTTATGAAATGCGCTCTACAGATAACCTCGCAGCTCCTCAGTGCTCATGCCCGCGGGCGGAGGACCTTCCTGGGGCGCGGCGGGAGCAGCCTGCGCCTCGGCTGTGATGGCCGCGCCGATCTCGATCTCGCGCACTCGCATCGAGTCGAGGGTAAAGCGGACACCGTGATCGACGTATGTCATCTCCAGCACGGTGCCCGAGCTGACCGACTGGTCGGGGTAGCCATATTGAGCGATCACCTCCATGTAGCCGTTGCCAAGGCCGATCCCCTTGCTCGTGCGGCCCCCGGGTGTGGGGGCGAGGCCGGCCAATGTGATCGCAGTGACCTCGCCGTTGAGATTGAGCGTCAGCACGAGCACCGCGCCGCCAGGCCGCGGGTAATACCAGTACATCCCCGGCCCCTGGACCGTGCCCCCTCCCGCAGCTGTACGCCCGCGGCCGCCGCCTCCGCCACCCCTACCCCCTCCGCGGGCCCCGCGGCCAACTCCCGCCCCTCCACCGCCGCCTCCGCGCATCCCGCCACCCATTCCGCCGCCGCGTCGTCCGCGGCCACCGTCACCGCGCATGCCGCCACCACGCATGCCAGTCAGCACGATCCGGAAATCACCCCGCGCGGTCATCGTGCCGAGGCCCGGGGCAGCCCCGAATGCGCCTCCCCTTCCGCCGCCACGCCTTCCACCACCGCGCATCCCGCCGCCGCGCCCGCCACGACCACCACCGCGCACTCCCCCTGCGGACGGCCCCGACGGTCCGGAGCGGGCCGCGCCGGCCGCCCCCGCTACGCCTGCCTGCCCCGCCTGCTGGGGAGGGAGGACACTGATGGTGCCCAGAGGTCCGATGTACGCCGGCTGCCCGTATCCCGACCTGTCCAGAAGGCTGAGCGCTTTATCGCCGAGACGGACTCCGCAGAGCTCTCTCTCGACCGCCCAACCACACGAGCTCACACCGCCGATCACCATCACCAGGCTGACGCAGGCCCACGTTGCTCTCCGCATTCAACGGACCTCCTTGTGCCGCCGCGCGCTCATGCGCCCCGCTCCCTACCGGACTGCGCGGGAGTCTAACACAAAGGTATACCAGTGTCAACGAGGATGCCCTATCGGGGCCTCCCGTGGCATTAGACGGAAAATGGCCCTGCGTAGTTCCGTGGTTTTGGGGAATACTGGGAGAAGCATGGTGTTTCCGAGTCAATGGGTGGGGTGGCTTCAGGCAGCACCAAGTTACAGGCTGGAGATGTGATAGGTATGAGAGGCAGACGAAGGAAGGGCATCAGAGTAAAGGCCGAGGGGGTGATCTCCGCGGACATCCCCCGTTGCGCTACGTGCGGGAAGCCGCTGCTCCGCCTCCCGGCGCTGTCTACACGCGTCCCAATGCGAGTGTTCCAGTGCGCCGACTGCTTCTACCCCGGAACAGGGCGAAGCCCGAAGCAGCCCGGCGTCGTGGGCTCGGACCGGACGCGGTGGCCCGACGAGGCGACGTCCGAGGGCGGCTAGAAACCCGGCCGAAAAGCCCCGTCTAACAAGGTAACGCTTTATTGGTATACAAGAGGTAAGGCGCACCTGATGCACGGGAGCGGGAGATGTTAG
>Ga0315288_10004259_pt1 | contig 18202 bp, 17 predicted proteins | sample YL17G11_20_MG_FD_203454 | JGI IMG/M metagenome (GOLD analysis project Ga0315288, IMG submission 203454) | Sediment microbial communities from Yellowstone Lake, YNP, Wyoming, USA - YL17G11_20 | ecosystem: Environmental > Aquatic > Freshwater > Lake > Sediment | place: USA: Wyoming | collected... | reverse complement strand
CTGCAGGCGCTTCTACCGAAAAGATAATATTGAACGACCTTGATTTTAAGGCGTGCCAGGAATGCGGAGGTTGCGACGAGTCCGGCGCCTGTATAATTAATGACGATATGCGACTAGTATATAAAAAGATCGAGCAGGCCGACCGTCTAGTGATCGCATCGCCGGTATTCTTTGGAAGCGTGACCGCGCAACTCAAGGCAATGATAGATAGATTTCAGTGCCAGTGGGTCAAGAAATATGTTTTAAAAAAACCGGCCCAACCGGGGAAAACGCGAAAAGGCATTTTTTTATGTGTATCAGGAACAGATAAAAAAGAATTTTTCGAAAACGCGCGCAGCTTGATAAGGATATTTTTTAGCACGCTTGATATAGTGTATTTTGGAGATTTGTTCTGCGGCGGGGTGGATAGAAAATCCGACATAAAAGAGAGAAAAGTGATACTTCAGAAGGCATTTAAACTAGGGGCCGCATTAGTAAATAGAGTCTAAATTATGAAACAACTATTCAGAAGATTGGCTATCCGGACCGCTTTAAAAAGCGGCCTTTTTATTAAAAATTCTGTTGGGAAGGTATGGAAGGTGTATTACAAGGGCAAGGACAATATAGTCACGGATATTGACAAAAAAGCGGAAGATATTATCATCAAGGAGATCAACTCTGTTTTCCCCGACCACTCCGTGCTTTCAGAAGAAAGGAAGCCGCAGATTGGCCGTTCGCCGTATAAATGGGTCATAGACCCCATTGACGGAACCACTAACTTCGCGCATGCCTTTCCATTCTTTTGTGTATCAATAGCGCTGGAGTATTATGGTAAAGTGATATTGGGGGTTGTTTATGATCCAATGAGAAAAGAGCTATTTTATGCCGAAAAGGGTAAGGGGGCATATCTAAATAATAGAAGGATAAACGTATCGAAAGCAAAACGGCTCGCAGATAGTTTTTTGGCAACAGGATTTTCCTATGGCCCGAAGAGAAAAGATAAAAACATTAAAAATTTTAGTAACTTTCTAACGCGGACCATGGCTATAAGGCGCGCTGGCTCAGCGGCCTTGGATTTATGCTATGTTGCCTGCGGCAGGTTCGATGGCTTTTGGGAGATGGGCCTTCACCCATGGGATAGCGCAGCAGCCAGCCTTATTGTCACAGAAGCAAAGGGTTTGGTTACAAAATTTGACGGATCTGGCTTCACGCCGTATGATAAAGAGCTTCTCGCCTCTAATGGTTTTGTTCATGCTCAAATGGTAAAAATCCTATCCAGGTGATATTTTCTATCTTTTCAATCACAATATTGTTCCAGGAAAAAGTTAGATGTTAGTTAATAAAATAGTTATATATTTTACCTTGACAAAAGGTTCCTTATAGGATATAATTCAATTACTGTTGAAAATATAAAAAGATTGAAATTATGAAATTCAAAACCACAATTCAGATAACTACAGACGCAGAAAACAAGAACGAGGCGATGGAGATTGTCGGCGAATATCTGTGTGGCAATCTTATGTCGGGCGTAGACATGAAGTGCCTGACAAAGCCGGTTCGCAATTATAAAAGCGGCATAGTCGTAGGGGCTTTTGTGGTTTTCTTCATTGTCGGCCTAGGCATCCTTACCGCAATATATTCTAAAAATCCGCAAAGCATGTTCCAGGGGGTCTACGGAGTTGGAGCTATTCAGCCCCCTCTTAAGACGTCCGTATCCGCGGACAAAGAAAACCTTGAATTTAAGCATAAGTGGGAAGACAGGCAAGCCAAAGAGGCGCTGGAATACATAAAGAAATAAAATCCTATCACAATCTCTGCACACAATTCTTGTAGAACTAATTCATTTGTTCCTCCCGGATATTTTATAACGACTCATATCGCTGCGCAAAAGATACATTATATTGTAAATTTCTTTTTTTGAGATATAATAGTATAAACAAAATCATTGAAAGTTTATTCTTGGTTTATGGTCAATAGCTCAATAATGAAGCGGAGGGGGGTATGAAAATTTTAAAAATGTTATTGATTTGCAGCATGATTTTATCATTTAGTGGGCTTGCTTATTCAGCCAGTGACGATGATGATGGCAGCGATAGAAATGGCGGAAATCAGGCGTTGACAGGCGCTGTTATGGGCGGCCTCTTAGGCGCAGGGTTGGGCGCTGCTATCGGAAGCGCATCAGGCAAGGCTGGCACAGGGGCTGCTATTGGAGCCGGTGTCGGCGCTGTAGGAGGTACGCTATTAGGGGCAAGTCAAAGGTCTGGCGAGTCGCAGCGTTCCTATTCAGGACAGGAGTATTCTCGGCCCGAAATAGCCCAGGCAGGCCAGGCCGCGGAATCTGAAGCAACCGCGCCGAAATTGCCCAAAGACGCCAAGATCAAAAAAAGAGTAGTGCGCCAGTACGACGAGCAAGGCAATGTTATATCGGAAAAAGAAGTCAAAGATTAGATTGGTTTACTTTTGGCGTTTATAAAATTTAGAACATGAATAAGTCATAAGAATTTAATAGAGTTAAACCCGCGTACCATAAAATGGTGCGCGGGTTTTTTTTAAAGATCGATCGAGCATAGATAGTTTATTTATAAGGATAAATGTGGTATATTAATTGTTAAAAGAGGTGTGCGCTATGGACGGCACTTTAAGGTCACAGGAAAAGCTTACCATAATAGACCAGATACCTTTATTTGCCAATCTTTCGATAAACGACAAAAAGATCATCGCCGGCTCCAGCCTTATCGTTGAATATAAAAAGGGAGATATGGTCTACAGGGAGGGCGATGGTCCTGACGCCTTCTATTGTGTTATCACCGGCCGGCTCAGGGCATACATAGCAAAGAAGACCGAAGAAGAGGACCTGGAGTATCTTAAGCACGGCAAGTATTTTGGAATAATATCTATATTGACCGGTGAGCCCCACTCTGTTAATGTCCAGGCAGTAAACGATTCCATAATTTTAAAGATACCTAAAGACGCCTTCGATAAAATCCTAAAACGCATTCCAGGGCTGGCTATCAATTTTAGCCAAACCCTGTCTAGGAGACTGAAAAGGAAAGACCTGGGCGAAAAACGGGTCTTTGAAAGCACTATCGTCTCCGTCTTCGGCGCATCCGATAAGATCGGAGCAACGTATTATGTCTTAAACCTCGGCGTTAGCATTAAAATGCAGACCGATAAGAAGGTGGTCCTTTTGGATATGAACAGGACCGGCGAAAATATATCTTCTTTTTTAGGCGTCAAATCCGAATTGAAGCCGGTGGTTTTAGATTCGCCTTTCTTTGAAGAAAATATCGTAAAGACAAATATCTTCAAGCACCGCCTCGGCGTAGATATAATACATGTCCTGCATAATCCCAATGAGCCGACGCATCTGATACCGCTGTTGAGCTATCTTACCAATGATTATCACTATGTGATAGTCGACCTTCCCGGCTATTTAGATGATACGATATTTGAATCCATGAAGCAATCCGATATGGTCCACCTGATAACCGCTTGCGATGAGGCAAGCCTGGGCTCAACAGAGAAACTTATAGCCGAACTGAAAAAATCGTCTTCCGCTATCGGTAAAAAAATAAAAGTGATAACTAGCGAATATGGTGTTAGTTCGCCATGTTATGCCACAGGCAAGGGCCCGGCCCTTATAAAGCACGATATATTCGCGACTTTGCCCGATATAAATAAGACAGAATACAAAATAGACGAATCGAAGGCTCCGATAGTAATGGCGTGTCCGGATTGTGAGTACTCAAAGACCATACGAAGAATATCCAGGCAGCTGGGAGATTGCCTGATAGGCCTGGCTCTCGGCGCAGGCGCAGCGCAAGGGTTGGCTCACATAGGAGTTTTAAAAGTTATCGAACGTCATAATATACCTATAGATATATTGGCCGGAACCAGCATGGGCGCGCTTATAGGCGCGCTTTGGGCCTCCGGCAAAAATGCGGATGAAATAGAAAACATTGTCTCGAGGTTTAAAACAAAGATGTCTGTGCTGCGGCTCGTAGACTTAACGCTGCCGAGAAAGGGCCTGATAAAGGGAAGAGAGATAAGGAGGTTTCTGGTCTCGCAATTTGGCGATAAGACGTTCCAGGGCTTGAGGCTGCCATTCAAGGTTATCACCTGCGATATAAAAACAAGAGAAGAGATCGTCTTAGACGAAGGAAGCCTTGTCGATGCCGTAATGGCCTCAGTAGCCATACCGGGAGTCTTCGAGCCCGTGAAGGTGGGGGAGAGATTCTTGGTCGACGGGGGTATCATAAATCCACTCCCGACCAATGTGCTCATGAAGATGGGCGTAGCGAAGATAATCGCCGTCAATACCTTGCCGAGCCCGGAAGATATCCAAAAGTCAAACAGGAAGTTTTCCAATATATTCGATGTGATAGTAAATAGCGTGCAAGCCGGTGAGTATCTTTTGGCTGAGATGAGTTGTCAGGATGCGGACATAGCACTACACCCGATCATTCCCACCGTAGACTGGTATGGGTTTTATGATAGTGAAAAGATCATAAAAAAAGGCGAAGAGGAATCGCTGAAGTGCCTGTCTCAATTGAGAGAATTAGCGATCGCGCGGTAATCCAGCCACTTTTGTACGCCGGCCTTCGTATACCAGTTAAGCGCCGAATTCATCAACTCAGGCGCGAGTAAATAAAATATGCTGATAAAAAAAGATTTAGATACCATAAGGTCCTATTTTGAAGACAGCTCGAACCTTAAGGGCGGTTACGCCGAAAAGGTAATCTTGCCGGAGACCATAGATGAGCTGGCCGCAGCGGTAAAGGACGCAAATTCTAAAATGACCCCTGTTACTATATCCGGCGGCGGCACAGGCACTACCGGCTCGCGCATACCTTTTGGGGGCGTTGTTATATCCATGGAAAAGTTTAATAAGATAATCGGCGTATCAGATAAAGATATGTCTGCAGCCATTCAGGCCGGGGTGTTGGTCGAGGACCTGAAGAGAGAGAGCGAGGCAAAAGGGCTTTTTTATACGTCTCATCCAACAGAGAAGGCTGCCTCTGTGGGAGGAACCGTAGCGACTAATGCCTCCGGCGCCAGATCTTTTAAATATGGACCGACCAGAAAATATGTTAAACGCCTCAAGGTTGTTCTATCAAGCGGCGACATCTTAGATGTGAAGCGCGGCGATAGGGTTCTCGCGCAAAATGATGCCAGGATAAAATTGCCTAGCGGTTTCGAGATAAACGTGCCTATGCCTAGCTATAAAATGCCCCTTGTCAAAAACTCTGCCGGTTATTTTGCCAGAGACAGGATGGACCTTATAGATCTATTTATAGGCCAGGAAGGCACTCTCTCCATCATAGCAGAAATCGAATTGGCGCTAGTCAAGAAACCGTCCGCGATATTAAGTTGTTTTGTATTTTTTATTTACAAAGAAGATGCCTGGAATTTTTCCGATGAGGTAAAGCGGTTATCCAAAAACAACATAGAGCTCGCCGAATCACCTTTTGATGTGTTGTCCATCGAATATTTCGATTCCAACGCGCTGAGGTTGCTGCGGGACAAAAATCCTAACGTCCCACGCAATGCGAATGCGGCGATATTCTTTGAACAGGAAACAGAAGGGCAGAAGGAAGATGCGTTGATGGATAGGTGGTTAAAGCTGATATTAAAACACAACGCTGCGATAGATGATACGTGGGTCGCTATGAATGAAAAAGAGTCGGATGAGTTCACAAAGTTCCGCTATGCGATACCTGAGTCTGTGAACGACATAATAAGACGAAATGGTTTTCAGAAAATCAGCACGGACATAGCTGTTCCGGACGATAAATTTTTTGAGATGATGAGTTATTATACCCAGGTTTTCATAGGCGTGGAGCTGGACCATGTCATATTCGGGCATATCGGCGAGAACCATCTGCATGCCAACTTACTTCCGAGATCCGAAACAGAGCTGAAGAAGGCGAAAGAGATCGCCCTTGATTTTGTGAGAAAGAGCGTGTCTTTAGGCGGCACTGTTTCGGCAGAACACGGTATCGGAAAGATAAAGCATAGGTATCTGGAGGAGATGTATGGCGCCCGCGGTGTTTTGGAGATGGCAAGGATAAAGAAAGCCTTTGACCCTAACTGGATATTAGGGGTGGACAATATTTTTCCGCGGGACATATCAGAGCTACTATGAAGAATGTTAATTTAACGATTCCTTACGGGAAGCGGCATTTAAAATTCTCTTTGCCTGAAAAAAGGCTCATCGGAGTTCTCGAGAAGAAAAAAGGCCGGGTCGTCGATATGCGAAGATTGCTTTCCGGATCCCTTGATAACACGTCAAGTGAAAATAGGTTAGAGAAGTTAGTCGCCGACAAAAAGCATATTCTGATAATCGTGCCTGACGCTACTCGCAGCGCGCATTTAAAAGAGCTGTTGCCGTATTTATTAGCTAAGATAAGCAAGAAGGCGCGGTCAATAGATATAATAGTTGCCACAGGATCACATAAAAAACATGATGACGGTCAATTGAAAAGGCTTTTGGGGAATGCGGTGATAAAAAAATGTAAGGTCATAAGCCACGAGCAAAGAGAAGGGGCCTTGATAAATCTTGGCCGGACAAGAGACGGTATCCCTATAACATTAAATAAAAACCTGACACAATATGATTTCATGATATCCGTAGGCGTTATAGAGCCCCATCTGTATGCTGGCTATAGCGGCGGCGCAAAGACGGCAGCGATAGGATTAGCGGGGGAAGACACCATAAACGCTACGCACAGCATAAGATTTCTCGACGATCCTTTGACCGGACTCGGTTCTATCGCCGATAACCCCTTTCAAAAGACCTTATGGGAGATAATCAGTAAGATATCAATAGGCTTTGCTGTAAATATCGTTAACGATGGCAATGGAAGGGCTATAAAAATATTTGCCGGAGACATTGAAAGCGTTTTTAAAAAAGGGTCTAGTTTTTTAAAGAAAATGTTTGATATATACGCAAAGAAAGCGGCTGATGTTGTAATATGCGGCGTAGGCTATCCGAAAGATATTAATCTATATCAGGCGTCGCGGGCGATAAATTATGTAGTCAATGTAGATAGGCCTGTCCTAAAAAAAGGCGGGGTCTTGATAGTCGCGGCAGAATTAATAGACGGAGCGGGCACTAGCGCCGCAGAGTTTAGGTTCTATGAGACCCTGAAGAACATGGACTCCCCAAAAGGATTTGTGGCAAATGTTAGGAGGAACGGCTGTATCGTAGGAGAGCACAGGGCTTATATGGTTGCGAAGGCGCTTCTCGATTATAACATTATATTTGTTAACACCAGCTGTAGGGAGTTCATGAAAGGTCTTCCTTTCCCTTGCTTCAGTGATCTCGAGATGGCGCTATTACATGCCGATCGTATATTGGGTAAAGAATCTAAAATATATGTGATACCTCGCGCCCTTTCTGCAATAGCCAGGATGCGGCCGGCATAGCCGAGATGGAGGTAAAAATGGAAGCATTGGATGCTGTCAGGATGCGATGTAGTGTGAGAGAGTTTAAGGATGAACCCATTGAAAGAGACCTGATAGAGAATATCATAGATTGCGGCCGGCTAGCCCCTACGGCCAGAAAAGAAGAGCCGTGGGAGTTTATAGCGGTCACGAATAAAAACGCACTAAAGACAATAGCCGATAGCACCGACCATGGAAAATTCATCGGTTTGTCAGCATGTGCTATTATCGTATGTTGCAAAGAGACAAAATATTATCTTGAGGATGGCTGTGCTGCTACAGAGAACATGCTGATAGCGGCCACCAGCCTGGGCGTAAGTTCATGCTGGGTTGCAGGGGACAAGAAGCCATATTGTCAGAAAATTATGGATATCCTGAAGGTGCCGGCAGGATATAGACTGGTCAGTATTATAGCGCTAGGCTATAATACTAAAAAAGCGGATCCTTTAGAAAAGAGGGCATTGAGGCAAGTTCTTCATTGGGAAAAATTCTAAGAACGGCATAAAACTTTCTTGAATTTTCCCCTAATTTGTAGTATAGTAATACAAATTCTAAAGTATGTCAGCAATCGGTACATTTTTAAAGTAAAGTCTGTAAATGTAATCGGGGTCTCGTATAAGTCAGTTTTCCTTATGATGAAGACGAATTACGCGAAACCTTTGATTTAAAATTTGGAGGGATTACGATGGGCAAAAAAAGTAAACTATGCGCTGGTATCGCAATATTGGTTATAGGCGTATTTTTGGCAGGCCTAGCCTATTCGCAAGATGATGACCAGTCGCGCAACATATTAAAGCAGGGTCTGATAGGGGCCGGCACAGGTGCCATTGCGGCCAGCGCATCAGGCGGAAAGGCTGGCCAGGGCGCCTTGATCGGTGCTGGCACCTCCGTAATAGGCAGTGCGTTGTTAGACGCATTAACGGGACCTTCCACTTCTTCGCGCAGGCGCAGCGCTCCCCCTCCTCCTTCTCAGGATGACTACTATTACGCGGACCAGCCGGAAGAATATTATGAAGAGCCGCCCCAGGAATCTGGTTCCACAAAGATTTTGAAACAAGGTTTGATAGGTGCGGGCACCGGTGCGATAGCAGCCGGCGCATCAGGCGGAAAGGCCGGTGAGGGCGCATTGATAGGTGCGGGCACTTCAGTAATTGGAAACGCCCTGCTTGATACTCTAACACAGCCACCACAACAGAGAAGGGGCAGGGTTTACCGCAGGATCCCGCCGCAGCAGGCGCAGCAACAACCGCGCACCGTACAAAATGTCCAGGTGCAGGAAGATAGCACGGCTCCAGGCGATACCAGCACTTCGGCAGAAGGCCGGAAAAAAATAATTAAAAAGTACGATGCGAACGGAAAACTTGTTTCCGAAGAGGAGATCTATTATTAATTATTCTTAAAAGTCGCGCCAATAAATATTCGGCGCTGAGAAGGAGAATGCGTTTATGATAAAGAATTTAATTTTGGCGATTGTAATATTCGTGATTGGGGCTGGTTTAATAATAGAGCAGCGCTATACGGTCGTGGTACATTCTCCAGTTGTTGCAAAGCTAGATCGTTTTACGGGAGACGTTTGGATCGTGAACTCTGGCACATGGAGAAAGGTCCAGCCTCCTCCTGAAAACGGACAACAAGAAAAACCGGCTGCTGCAAAAGAGACGGCAAAGTAAGAGCGATATATATTCATACCCCACACCATCTACTGTATAGTAGCTCTGAGCGTGGGGTTTTTGTTTGCAAAATAGCATAGCCATGAGAAGAAGAGCTAAAAAAGAATATACTTATATCCAAATAATCGTCCTGACCATTGCGGTGTTAGCGTATATGGGCTTTAAGAATTTGCCGTCTTCAAAGACCATGGTGCCGCCAAAAGAAGAGTTCGTGTATGTCGAGAGAGCGGTAGACGGTGATACGCTAAAACTTTCAAATGGCCAGAGGGTCCGGCTTATAGGGGTCGATACGCCGGAAGTCCATTATAGCAATAAGCTTTTGAGAGATGCCGAGAGAACGCACAGGGACATAAAGGCCATTCAGGCCATGGGGGAGAAGGCATCAATTTTCACAAAAGATCTTTGCACCGGTAAAAGGGTGAGGCTCGAGCTCGACGTAGAAAAGAGAGACCGATACGGGAGGCTTCTAGCCTATGTGTATCTGGATGACGGAACATTCGTAAATGCAAAAATCTTGGAAGAAGGTTACGGTCAAATTATGACAATACCGCCTAATGTCAAATATGCAGAATATTTTCTTAGATTACAGAAAGAGGCGAGGACTAATCGTAGGGGCCTGTGGGGCATTACGGATAATCTCTAATGAATGTTAAGAGAAGACCTTTAAACGCGTTAAAGCCCTGGGATTTGTTGAAGTTCTTAAAGAAATAAGTTATAATAGTATTCTATTTTATGGAAGAGATTAAAATCTATAAAGAAATAGAGCTCTTGAGCCCCGCCATGATAGCAGGCTGGCCGGGCATGGGGAACGTTGCCATTGGCGTGGTGGACTATCTACAGCGAAAACTGGGCGCGATAAAGTTTGCCGAGTTGATGATAGACCCGATGACCGTGCTCGATTCTGTCATAGTAGAAGACGGTCTGGCCGCACTGCCTCCGGCTCCGCAAAATGTATTTTATTATACAAAAAACCCTGATTTGATAATTTTTGAAGGGGAGGCCCAGCTTCCCGGGCAGATTGGCATCAACCTATTGAATAAGGTTTTAGAATTGGCCTTGAGATTTAAGGTGTCGCGCATATATACCGGCGCTGCCTTTCCTCTGCCAATAAGCTATAAAGAACAACCTCAGATTTATGGTGCAGCAAATAAGAAGCAATTAGTAAACGGGCTCGCTAAACTTGGGATAAGGTCTATGGAAGGCGGCCATATATCAGGATTGAACGGACTCCTTGTCGGGTTTGCCGAAGAGAAGAATATTGAGGCGGTTTGCCTGCTGGCGACCATGCCCCAGTATGCCATAAGTCTTCCAAACCCGAAAGCCTCCGGCGCCATAATCGAGGTATTGCGTAAGATCCTGAATTTTGATATAGACCTGCAAGAACTAGAGGAATATATCAAGGATATGGATGAGAAGATGTCGCTAATAGAAGATAATGTGAAGGATGTGCTTACCATCGGCAAGGAAGAACCGGAATCGCCGCCCGCTGAAAAAAAGGTCCCAGGCTATATTATGGAAAGGATAGAAAAGCTCTTTCGGGATGCAAGGGTAGACAAGTCTAAGGCCATAATATTAAAAAGAGAGCTGGACAGATGGGATTTGTACAAGTTGTACGAGGATAGGTTCTTAGATTTATTTAAAGATAAGCAGTGATAAGGGCTCGGATGATCAAAAAAAAAGTTATAGTGGTCCTGGCCGGTTTACTTGTTATAGGAGTTGTGGTTTTTTTATTCAGATACAGGATACTGCAATATTCCACTGAAACTATTATACGTAACTCTTTGCCGTCTTATGTCAGGGTAGATAAGATACTCCTTAACCCCCCGGAAGGTAAAATCCTTTTAAATAATTTTAAGATATTAGACCCGCCAGATTTTTCCTATAAGTATCTAATAGAGATCGCGGAAATAACAGCTAAGTACAAAATGAGGGGGAAGACCATCCTTTCCGGGGTAGAGATCTTAGACCCGGTTCTTAAAAAGGTAACGATGAACGTAGAGCGTCTTGGTGACGGAAGGCTAAATATCGTAGATATGCGGACGGTTTTGGAAAACGAGGCAGCAGCGAAAGAAAAAGGCGCGGTTAAACCAAAGAAAGAAGATGGGGCCGGAGGCAGAAAGATATCCGACTTAATAAAATTACCCGAGATTTTTTTGCTGAAAGAAGGGCAAATAATCTTTGTAGATAGGACGATGCCTCGCAAGCCGCATGTCATTACATTCGAGGGTGCGGAAGCGAAGATGTCTTTGAAGCTGGACGACTTGTATTCAAAGGTTCTCAGTTTTTCTTCGGAGGGGGAGGGGAGGGTCAATGGGAAAAAAAATGAGATCGTGAAATGGACCATTAGCCTCAATCCCGCCACACCGCAGCTCACCATGTCAAATAGATTTGAAGTCTCAGGCTTAGATATACTGCCGTTTGAACCATATTATGATAAATATTCGCCATTCGTCTTCAAAAGCGGCAGATTCTCGGGCACACTAGTGTTTGATTTTGACAATGGCAGCATCGGATCGACGAACGAGATACACCTGTCCGGCCTCGAGTTCTCAATTAAGCAAGGATATGAAAATGCGTTGTTCTGGGAAACATCGGTTCAGGATCTGGCGAAATATTTCACATCGCCTTTCGGAGATATTGTTTTTGATTTTAAGATAAAAGGCGATATGTCAAATCCCAAGTTTTTCCTGGGCCCTATCTCAAAGCAGGCGGTTGCGTCTATGACCATAGATAAAATCTCTGCGGCCATAGGGAAGGCCACGGGATCCCAGCAGTCCTCTGGTTCGGGAGCTGCAAAAAATGACATGGAGAGGGCGAAAGAATATATCGACTTGATCAAGGGCCTGATAAATAAAAAATAATGGAAAGTTTATCTAAGAATTTTATATGGATGGCTGCTGCAAATGTTGTAAGCAGCCTTTTTAGCGTGGTCCTGTTCGTATATCTGGCGAGAACGCTTATGCCAGATGCGTTCGGCTATCTCTCATACGCCTTTACACTGATCTTTTTTGTCGCGAACTTCATAGATCTCGGCTTATCAACGTATGGTATGCGGGAAGTGTCGAAGAACAGGGACAGGTTGTCGGATTATGTCTCGGAGATAGTGTCTTTTAGGTTTATTATCGCGAGCATACTGTATGTCGTATTTGTGATCATCGCATTTCTATGGCCTCACGCAGACCTATTAAAGGCCGTTATCTTGTCATCATCTCTCATGTTATTTATATTCGGATTTGCTACGGAATGGGCATTCCAGGGTATAGAGAAGATGCGCATGGTCTTTATATCATTTACCGTGACCAGCGTCATGCAAGTAGGGTTGATCTATATATTTGTGAGAGGGCCCGGAGACTTACTGAAGGTGCCTGTCCTTTACTTTGTCGGCGCGCTTCCCATCGTTGTAGTCTTTTTGGTGCTGTTGAAATTCAGACTTAAGATCAAGGTATCCGATCTCAGGCGGATGGCATCCTATCTGTCAAGCTCTCTAATAATATGGCTTATCTCCGTCTTTGCGCAGGTGTATAATGGGCTGGATATATTCATAGTCGGGTTATTCAGGAGCATAGCGGAGGTGGGCAGTTTTACGGTCGCGAGGAGGATTACCGGCGGGGTTGTAGGTTTTATGTTATTTCTGGCAAACGCGGTATTGCCGAGGCTCTCACATGCTTTTACAAAAGACTTATGCCAATTCAGGGCCGCAACGCAAAAATTTTTGAAGCTGGCAATACTTTTGACTATATTCGGGTTTTTACCGCTAATATTGTTTAGTAAAGAATTTATATCGGTAACTTTTGGGAGGGAGTATCTCTCCGCCAACGTGCCGCTTAAGATAATGCTCGCGGGGCTTACCCTGGTTTTATTCAATTTGCCCTATTCTACAGGCCTCATTGCGTGCGGACTGGAGAAGGAAGTATTGAAACAGACCATTGGCAGCGCCGCTATTAATATTGTTTCAAACTTTATACTTGTGCCGCGATATGGTATTATAGGAGGGTCTCTATCGTTCTTTTTAGCCGAGGCATTTGCGCTCGTATGGATCCTGTGGGCGTACAAAAGGAAAATGGTATTTTAGTATGTGTATTTAATAATAGATGATTCCCAAAAACCAAGAAAGGGGGAGGAGATGGTAGAGAGAAGCGAGTTTAAAGGTAAGCCGGTACTGATAATGAAAAGGGCTGAGGATGACAAATATCCTTTTACTTTTGGCTTGAGCAAAGCCAGGCTTATACTGGAAAATCTGGAAGAGATAAAGAGGTTTGTAGAAGAGAACGATAAGGAAGCCGTAAGCTAGCATTAAACCCCATAGCATGCTACTATATAAATATGTGGGCTATCTACTCTTTTTTATCCGCATTTATAACAACTACTGATCCAATAGCGAAAAACGCATTAAAATATAGTGATGAATATGTTATCGGTCGATTAATGATATTGCTGTCCACGCCATTTTGGGCCATCCCAAGCTTTTCGAATAACCCGATACTCTTAAGCCCGGGATTGGCAACGACGAGGCGTGTTATTTGGCTGGCACGTCAAGGCCATGGGTGCCGTAGAGATTGTGCTGATAGCTATAGGGGTGTATTCTCTAAATTTAATGAAACATAAGGGTTGCCTATGGGTTATCGGCAAGGCATGAAAACATTTCTCCTTAGGTCCATTTTTTTTCTGGGCTGGATCCTTTCTCCGTTCACGTTCTGGAACGACGCTATAGTCAACATACCGATCGCGTATATTTGCGCAAGCCTTTTTATGAGGCTCATTCCCGGAAAATTTCTTTTACTGGTCCTGATATTCTATTGGCTAAGTAACGGATTAGGTCTCTTGATGATGTACTTTTGCGCAAAAAATATAGTGCACAAAGGGAAGGGGATAGGGCGCGATATTGTAACCCTTTTAATCACAATAGTTGTATATAGCATTATTTTAATAGCACTTGATAAGATCGGAGTGCTTAAGCCCATCCAAAGTGTCATAATATACAAATAGAACAGGTCCCTTTTAAAGAAAGGGGAGAGGCCTTATCAAAATCCGAGTGTTTATACTAATATTTATGAGTGTATACTCATAAAATAACCTGTGGACAACTTTTATAAAAGAGGTATTTTGTGATAGGCAGGCCGATCAAGCCCAGGATAGTGCGCAAGGAGCCACCGGTAAAGCAGTTTAGCCCAAGGGGCCGGATAGGAAGGCCCGACCATATTGAGCTCAAATATGAGGAATTTGAGGCTGTCAGACTTTACGATCATACGGGCCTTAATCAACGAGACGCGGCCAAGTTTATGGGCATAAGCCAGCAGACATTCTCCAGGATATTAAAAAACGGCAGGAGAAGGCTGGCGGAAGCCCTTGTCAACGGTAAGATCATTAATGTGGCTGGCGGAGAGTTTAAAATTGAAAAATAGAGCCAAAAGAGTAAGTTTTTTTATAATATTAGTTATCCTGGCTTCATCCTTATCCGGATGTGCAATGATCCCAATCCCGAATTCGATCCCGGTTCCTAATAGTATTCCGATAGTTGGACTGTTCCTGTAAGGGCCGTCGATGATTTTTATTTACTATTTAAAAGCAATGTGATAAAATTTAGCAAAATTTTACCCTAGACAGATTTTTTAACAATCCACAAAATCAACGAGGGAGAGGGTATGAGATTAAAATCGGTCATTTTACCCTTCTTGGATATAGCGCTTGTCTTGCTGACGACACCTCTTTACATCATCGCCTTCCTGAACCGCGGTTTGATAAAAGTTTATTTTTCTCGCGGAGGATATTATCTGATTCTCGCCCTGGTCTTATGCTGGGTCATAGCCATCCTTCAATGTTTTTGTTATTACAAGCCAAATGTAAAATCATTCATAAAAAAATATGCATTGGGCTTGGCCCTTTCTCTCATCATATCGATAATCGTGTTTATTTCTGTTGAGCCGATGTTCCGGGTGCTCAGCGACGAAACCAATTTACTGGCCGTATCCAAATCTATGGTATATGAGAAACGGACAGATAATGTGACGATGGGCATGCGGTACTATGATAATTTTTATCCTATCAACAGGGAGGCTCCGAAGAGGCCGCTGCTCTTTCCTTTCTTTACAAATATCATGCACACGTTAGTGGGCTACCGCGCAGAGAACGCTTTTGTCGTGAATTTTTTGGCCTTGTGGGCCCTGTTGTTTTTGATTTATGCGCAGTTTAAGCGCTATCTTGGGGATACCAGATGGGCATCTGCCGCCGTATTCCTTGTTGCCAGCCAGCCTCTTGTTATACAGACCGCCACGTCAGCCGGTTTCGACCTTTTGTCAGTTCTTTTCTTGGTCATATCGTTTGTTTGTCTAAAAATGTTCCTGGACAAACAGGACGCGGCCAGCTTTCAGCTCATGTGGGTAAACTTATTGATGTTGGCCAATGTTAGGTATGAAGGCGTTATGTTCCTAGCGATAATCATTTTATTATTGGCTTGTTTCAGATATATAAGATACCGGTACTTTACGACCGGAACGAATTTTGTATATTTCTTTACGCCCCTTGTGTTGGTGCTCGGATACTGGCAGAAGTTTTTGATAGCCAATCAGTTTGAGACCAAAGACGCTGCATTTGCGTTAAAATACCTTGTTAAGAACAGCGCGGTTTTTCTAAAAAATATCTTTAATTTTGGTTTTTATCTTCCATACGCCGCCATTATAAATATTATAGGTTTAGCGGCACTTATATATTTAGGCTATCTATTCATTGCGGGACGGTTGGTCAAAGAAAATAAGAATAAGCATTTTATTATCATATCCGCCGTTTGTCTTTTTGCTAACTGGGTGCTATTTGCGTCCTTTTATATGGGCCGGCCGGACCACCCTTCGGAAAGCAGATTATTTACGATATTCTGTGTTTTGCTGTCGGTCCTGGCAGCGGTATTATTGAATAATATTAAGAGTTTAAAAGAAAGGGCCGTTCCTGTCCTTGTATTCTCCATGGTACTGTTTGCGCTGTATCATCCAGTGTCCGTAGAAGACAGATTTTCCAGGACACAGATATTGCCGCGGGAATATAGGTTCACCGTAGATTTTCTAAAAAAAGAAAGCCTGAAGAGCAAAAGCTTCCTCATTATTTCAGATAGGCCGGGGCAATATGCTGTTTGGAATTATGGGGCTGTGAATTTTGATTATGCCAATAAGAATAAGTCCATTGCAGAGGGATATCGTAACCACCTCTATGAGAATATATTCGTAATACAGGATATTGATTATAAAATGATGAAGCCGAAAGAAGGGGATAGACTGAATGATGAGTTCGTGTTGGAAAAAGTAACCGAGTCGCAGAACGATTCCGATCGTTTTACGCGTATCTCTAAAGTCGTGTCTATAATGCCAGGGAAACCATCCAGCAAATAACCTTGACCTGCCCAGTTAACCAGCCAAGATTCCAACTATTTAAATGTATAACTTCACGTGATTTTTGCTTGTAGTTAAGAATGCAAAATTGAGCCCGCTTCCTATTGATAAGAGGGAATATATCATTATACTTAATATTAGAAGCTAAAAGAAAAAAGGGAAGAAGTGCATTTTTTTTGCCCAGTTATTAAAACAATTAAAAAAGTTAATACATGAGGATTGTGATATGAATCCGTCCAAAGCAAACAAGATAGTCAGGCTATTCGTAGCGATAGTATTTATCTTCTCTACGATACAGGTTAATGTGCCCATAGGTAGCGTCCTTGCTTCTGCTACTGAGGATAATAACTCTTCTTTAATTCCTTCCAGGCCGCAGGGTAGAACCATGCCGGCAGCTTCGCCTAATGGGGAAGGGCCGCAAACAAATAACGCCAATATTATGCAGGCCTATGAGGAGGGGAACACTCTTACCGAAACTAATACAGACACATCCACAGGGTCAGACACCGGCACAACCGCTACGATTGTATACGGTTCCGGCGCTTCTGTCACTATTCCGGTATATTCGGGTTCAGGGACCATAGTTAGTACGAATACCCTTACTGATACCGGTACGGGCTCAGGCACTCTCACCGATACGATCACGGGAATCTATACGAATACGGATACAGGCACCGGCACAACCGCTACGATTGTATACGGTTCCGGTGCTTCTGCCACTATTCCGGTATATTCGGGTTCAGGGACCATAGTTAGTACGAATACTTTTACCGGCACTCAAGTCCTAACCGGGGCATTGACGCTCGGGCCGCCTGCAACGCTTCCGCCGATAGAAACATCGACAACAACGGATACCGGCACGCAAATTTCTACACAGACAGACACATCCACCGATAGCCAGACATCTACCGGCCCTCAGGTCCTGACCGCGACAGTGACGCTTGGACCGCCGATAACGCTTCCGCCGATAGAAACACCTGCAACAACAGATACCGGCCCGCAAGTTTCTACGCAAACAGCCACCCCCACCAACAGCCAGACCTACACCGGCACCCAAACCAATACCTACACAGGTACCTCTGCCGCTACCGGTTCAGATACCAATACATATACAAATACCGGCACAGACACATCCACATGGTTTGGCACCGGAACACAAACAGCTACTCAAACGACGACCGGCACAGGAAGCTCAACCGATACAAACACACAAACAGGTACAAATAGTTTTACCGGAAGCGATACAAATACTCAGACAGCCACTAATATCAGTACCCAAACTAACACATCCACCCAGACAGATGTCAGCACCCTGACCGAGGCAGAGCGGCAAGCTATAGCTGATGCGCTGGAGGCTATTTATAATGAACTTATGGCTAGGGTCGATCTTACAGGGGAAGCATGGGAAGCAGAGAGAACATCTGTTTTAATGAAATTGATGTATAGGATACTTGCTATTCAGCAAAGCTTGAGATTTGACGCAATGTTGGATAATATTCAAAGGCAGAAACTTTTAGAAGAGGCATCTCTTTATTATATGACGTTATTACTGGTACAAGGGCAGGAGAACGTTGGCCGCGGAAACGCTATTAACACAGGTGGACCTTCAGCAATCAACGTTGACGTATCTAACTCTCCGTATATTTGTACATATGAGGAGTTATTTGCGATGGAGGATTACATCTACGATATACAGAATAGATTAGAGGACCCTGGGTTATCTGAAAACGA
>Ga0315288_10004258_pt1 | contig 18203 bp, 13 predicted proteins | sample YL17G11_20_MG_FD_203454 | JGI IMG/M metagenome (GOLD analysis project Ga0315288, IMG submission 203454) | Sediment microbial communities from Yellowstone Lake, YNP, Wyoming, USA - YL17G11_20 | ecosystem: Environmental > Aquatic > Freshwater > Lake > Sediment | place: USA: Wyoming | collected... | reverse complement strand
GGTCGAATGGTTTGGAAGTAAGTATTGGCCCAGACGGAGGCGTCGATCGAGCTTTTTGCCCATTGCTGTACGACGGAACGGAACTCATGATCACAGGCGTAGCGGAAGGAGACAACCTTGTGTTTGCCGCTGGCTCTAGTGACCGGGCAGGTCCCGGCGACCGATTGGAGGACCTGAGGGGTGGGGTAGCGCAAGCGATCATCACCGAACTTGGCCAGCAGAGCTGGTGCCAGTATTTTCCCAGCCCCTGGCAAAGACGAAAAGATAGGATAATCGGGATGATCCACGAACAAGTCCTGGATCTCGCGGATGGTTGCGGCTTTGTCTTGCACTGCATGAAAGGATAAACGTGCCAGACGAACGGCTTCGGATTGATATGCCAGAACGGTTTGCTGTCTGGCTTCCGGCTGGGGTTTCTGCAAGCGTGCAAAACAAGCAGGCAATTTGGAAGGTTGAGGGTAGTGATGGGACCTGGCAAAGACCTTGAACTGCTCAAAAGTTAGCTGAGCAGCCGCCTGGGGGGTGGGAAAAGCACAGATAAACTCCAAACTAAACTGCAGATCCAGTGCACTGAACACAATGGCCGCATTCGGATAGTAGCGCCACAACACGTTTCGTAAACGATTGTTGGTTTGGATGATCGTGTGGGTCAAGAACTGTTCCAGGCTGGCCAGAGCTGCAATCTGTTGTGTCAGGAGACTATCGGCATGCCAGACATGCAGGCGGGCACGATCGGTGCGCTAAGGGCCTTGGATTTGGCGCAGATTGGTAATCGCCTGCCTGGCTGACGTGTCGGCATCGGGTTTCGGCAGGAATTCGCCAGAGACATAGCCCTGGTACCCGCTGGAAAAGAGCACATTCAAAATGGATCTGAAATCCAGATGTCCCGCGCCTGGATACCAGCGATTGGAATCAGCCACATGGAAGTGGAAGATGCTCTGGCCGCAAGCCCGGATGCCCGCCTCGATGCCCGGCTCCTCGATGTTCATGTGGAAGGTATCGAGCAGCAGGCCGAAGTTATCCGCCCCGACGCGCTCGATCAGCTCCAGCCCCTGGGCGGCAGTGTTGATGAGGGTCGTCTCGTAGCGGTTGATCGGTTCCAGCGCCAGGCGGATACCATGCGGGCGGGCGGAGGCGCTGCACGCGCGCAAGGCTTCCACCAGCCAGTCCATCGCCTGGAACGGGTCCACGCCAGGTTTGACGATGCCGCGGATCAAGCCGATGATGATGACAGCCCCGAAGCGGGATGCGACCGGGAGGTGGCTCTTGATGCGCTCAATGGCAGCACGTCGGACCGAGGGGTCCGGGTCGGTGAACGACAGGCCTTCTTCGCCCCAGGCCTGACCGGTTCCGATGGCCGGGACGGACAGTCTGCAGAGGCGGGCCAGCTGGTCCATTTCGTCGAGGCTTGCCAGCCTCGGATCGCGGATGGCCAGCTCGACCCCGTCATAGCCGAGGGCAGCGATGCGCCGCAGGTTCCTCTCCAGGTCACCCTTGAAGGTGGCGGCTTGGAACTGGGCAGGTTGGGTGGATAGCACAATGGATAGTTTCATGTTTCAACCATTGACCACGGACGATAGACCATGGTCCGCGGTCCATCGTCTGCAGCCGGATGATTTTAGCTCGCCACGTACGTGATCTTACACTCCGAGCGGTCGGTCTGCAGCTTGATGATGTTCTCAGGCAGTTCTGCCAGACCGATCTTCTTGGTGCTCATGCGGGTCATGTTCATGCCGGTGGCCATGCACTCGATGACGCGCGGGAAGTTGCCGTGTCCGGAGTGACCCTGCGCACCGACGATGCGCGCCTTGCGCACCTGCAGTACTTCGCCGGTGACCGGCATTTTGGCTTCGGCGCGGGCGGTGACGACAATCGTGCTCATCAGCGTACGGCCTTCCCAGATGACCTTCTCGATGCCGGGATAGACGACGGCCGGGAGGCCGGTGGCTTCCATGAACATATCCGCGCCCATGCCGCCGGTGATTTCGAGCACACGCCCGGCGAAATCCTCCTTGGATGGGTTGACATGGTAGTCTGCGCCCAGTTTCAGGGCCATGTCAGCGCGTTCCTGCTGGGTCTCGGAGATGATGACCTGCGAGGCGCCGGCGCGCTTGAGGATGGCGCAGGCCGCGATCCCGACCGGTCCACCGCCCAGGATGACGGCACGGTCACCGGGCCGGATGCCTCCGCCGCGTTCGATGACAGCATTATAGGCAACAGAGGTCGGCTCGACCAGGCTGCCGGCGATGAAGATATCCTCTTCCTTGTAGTTCTTGCGTAACGGCTCCAGGCTCCACAGGGTGCGGGAGGGCAGGACGATGTACCTGGTGTAGGCCCCGTTGACGTTGAAGCCGACCTCGTTCAATTGTTCGCAGTGGTTGGGCTGGCCGTCGGCGCAGGGTTTGCATTGTCCGCACCAGAGCATTTCCTCAGTGGTGACCGCTTCGCCACCCTTGAAGGGCTTGTTGGTGCGTTTGTCGCGTGCGTCCTTACCCGCTTCGACCACCACACCAGAGAACTCGTGCCCCAGGATGGACGGGAAACCGGTCAGACCGGGGTAGAAAATGTAGCCGTCCTTGTCCGCTTGGGCCATGTGGACGTCCGAGCCGCAAATACCGCAGGCTTTGACCTCCATCAGTACTTCTTCCGGCCCCGGGGTGGGGATGTCGTATTCGCGGATCTCCAACCGCGGGTTGCGCCATACCTGGCTGCCCAGGTAGGTCTGGCGGCCTTCGATGTCTTTGGAACCGAGTTTGAAACCAGGCTTGGGGTCCCAGTTGGCGATCAATGTCACGCCTTGCATTTTGCCTTTCATAATCTCTCCTTTTTCTTTACTGGTAGGAAAATCAATTCACCGCAGAGAACACAGAGCGCACGGTTTTATATTCTTTTTCTCAAGCTCTCTTTAATCTCCGTCCTCCCGGTGGTTGATTTGAATTTATACTTCGGTACCCTGCCCGATACGCGGGATGGCATAGACCGGCTTCCAGCCCTCGCTGAATGGTTCGCGCAGATAGGGTTCCATCTCTTTGGCTGTGCGCAGGGTGACTTCTTCCACAGGAGGCACCGTGCCGGACGGGAAGGCAGCCAGCACATCGTCGTGCCACAGCGTCAGGTACTTCAGGATGGCGGCCATCGGGCGCTTGGCCTTCTGCGCCGTACCGGACCTGGCCTTGCCGACGACTCCCTCGGGCGTGGCAGAGATCTCGATGGCGAAGTGCCCTTCTCCTTCCGACCAGCGGCTGGGGCGGCCAAACGGATCCACCGACTTGTCGAAGTGGCCCTCAGGCAGATAGGACTTGCCTTCGGTGTCCACGGCATAGTTCATGTCCACCATTTCGGGGTGCAGCAGCAGGCTGAGCGAGGTCTCGGACTCGTCAGCGTGGACGAAGTTGGTGCTCATCTGGCCGCCGCGCTCGACCGGGCGGAAGAACTCACGCACACCGCGATGCCAGTCGATGACACGGAAGATGCCCGGCAACTGGTAGCGCTTCATGAACTCCTGCACCGCCGACTCGAGCATCCACAGGTGGCCGTGGTTGTTAACAATCAGTTGCTTACGGAAACCGTCGTTCCACAGGCCGAGCATTACGTCGATCATCATCTCGCGCACCACGTGCTCCCGGACGATGACCGTCCCAGGCATGCCCATGTGGTGGTAGGGATGGCCGCCGTAGTTCAGCGGGGGCAGCGCCAGGTTGACCGGCGCGCCGCGCCTGGCGGTGTAGCGCCGCACGCCCTCGCAGATGGCGCTGACGTACAACGTATCCGCTGCGCTGGGCAGGTGCTGGCCATGCAGCTCGGTGCAGCCGACCGGGATGAAGACCACATCGTTCTTCTTGCGGTTCTTTTCCACCTGCCAGCGGGTCGTCGTCTGGATATACGAGCCGGGCTTGCCCCACTCGACTGGTGACGGGATGCCGTAATCGGCCAGGATGGCGTCGATTTGCTCGTCGCTGGCCTCCCACACTTCTTTCTTCATTCGTCCGACAGCATTATCCTCGAAGAACAGGTCGGGCTGGTTGGTGGGGAGAAATCCTTTCGGTACGTTTGTGTTTGACATTTTTACTCCTTTTTGGATTTGGAGTCCGAAATCTCAAGGCCTTTACCGACGTCAGGAGACGCCGGACCCCGATAGATTATTCAGGAAAGATCTTCCCGGGGTTGAGGATATTGACCGGGTCCAGTGCAGCTTTGATGCGTTTCTGGACCTCGAGCGAAACCGGGCCGAGGGCCTGCTGCATGTATGAACGCTTCAGCGCCCCAACGCCGTGCTCACCCGAAAGTGTGCCACCAAGTTCCAGAGCCAGGGCGAACTCCTCGGCGGCCATCTGCTCGACTTTGGCCCACTGTTCCGGGTCGCGTTTATCGAACAAAATATTGGGATGCAAGTTGCCATCCCCGGCGTGGCCGAAGATGACGATCGGCAGGCCGTATTTGACGCTGATGACTTTCAGGCGACGGATGGCCTTCGGGATGGCGCCGCGCGGCACGGTGATGTCCTCACCTAGTTTGTTGGGGGCTTTGCGGGCCAGCGCGGGCGACACGGACCTGCGCGCCTGCCACAGCTTTGCACGCTCGGCCTCGTCCCTGGCGAGTTTCACCTGCCCTGCCCCCGTTTCCTGACAGATCTTTGCCACCGCTTCGATCTCACGCAAAACGGACGCTTCGTCCGAACCGTCGGTCTCGATCAGCAGAGTGGCCTCCACGTCCAGCGGCAAGCCCAGGTGCAGGGCTGCCTCGATGCAGGCGATAGCAGTCTCGTCCATTAGTTCCAGCGTAGCCGGGACGATACCCGCCGACAGGATGGCATTGACTGTCAGAGAGGCGTCCTCCAGCCTGGCGAACTCGACCAGCGCAGTGCGGGCGAACTTCGGTTTGGCTATCAGGCGCAACAGGGCTTCTGCGATCACGCCCAGTGTCCCTTCCGAGCCAGTGAAGAGCGCCGTCAGGTCGTAGCCAACCACATCCTTGATGCACTTGCTGCCGGTATGCAGAATGCGTCCGTCCGCCAGCACGATGGTCAGGCCGAGGATGTAGTCGCCGGTCACGCCATACTTCAGGCAGCGCGGGCCGCCGGCATTACAGGCAATATTCCCACCAATGGTCGAGTGCTGGAGGCTGGACGGGTCGGGCGGGTAGAACAACCCGAGTTTTTCCACCGCAGTTTGCAGGTCTGCAGTGACCACGCCCGCCTCGACGGAAGCCGTGGTGTTGATCTCGTCTATCTCCAGGATGTGATTCATGCGTGTCATCGCCAGGACGATCCCGCCTTGGAAGGGGACCGAGGCTGCCGCTAGTCCCGAGCCCATGCCGCGCGTCACCAGCGGGATGCGTTCGCGGGCGGCCAGTGCAACCACCTGGCTGACCTGTTCCGTCGTGCGCGGCAGGGCCACTAAGTCCGGGCGGTGGTCTTCGAAAGTGCCGTCATAGGCGTATACGGCCAGGTCTTCGGGGGTGGTCAGGACGCCGTCCTTGCCGGTTATTTTTACGAGCTGTGCGATGATGTTCTTATCCATCATTTTTCCTCGTTATGCCGGAGTGCGAAATCTCCTGATTTCGCCGAAGTCAGGAGATTTGGATTCCTGTTGGCGATAAGCCCTATCCAGCAGTGCAATCGGATGGACAACCTGCACATCCAATGCCTGCCAGCGCACACCGACATTCAACTGCATCTGGCAGCCAGGGCAGCCGGAAGCGACGTAGCCGGCCTGCGTGCTGGAGATGTTTTCTGTCTTGCGCTTCAGCACCTTGAGTGAAGTTTCGTAATGCGTGATGAGCTGGCTGCCGGCTGAACCGCAGCACCAGTCAGCGTCGGGCAGTTCGACAAAATCCAAACCGTCAATCATTTTTAGAATCTCACGCGGCTGCTTCCAGACACCCTGGGCACGGCGCAGGTGACACGGGTCGTGGTAGGTGACACGCGCTTCGAGGCGTCCCTGCGGTTTTTCGATCGGTATGGACATCAGGAACTCGCTTACATCCTGAACCCTGGAACTGAACGCGGCAGCCCGATCCGCCCAGGCCGGGTCAGCAGCTAACAAGTTGCCGTAGTCCTTCAGCATGGAGCCGCAGGTGGCGCAGTCGGTGACAATGGTTTCGACATTAGATTTCTCGAAGAGAGCGATGTTAACACGGGCCTGTATGCGCACCAGGTCGGGCAGACCGTAACCCAGGGCGGGCATCCCACAGCAGACAGTCTCTTTCGGCGTGACAACGGTGCAGCCGTTGCGAGCCAGGACGCGCACGCTGGCGGCGCTTTCCCCGGCGAACATCAGGCTCTGAGCGCAGCCCAGGAAGAACCCGAGGCGATATTTGCCCTTGCCATTTGCTGCGGTGATCTCCGGCAAGACCTGTCGCAGCGGACGCTGGGGCAGGTGCGGCAGCATGGCTTCCAGGTCACGCAGTTTTCCAGGCAGAAGCTTGCACAGCCCCAGTGCGTAGGCCAGGCGGCGGATACCCAGTTTCTCGTACATCCGCAGCGGCCAGGTGGCGGCTTCCATTCGTCCGGGTTGGGGGATGAGCCCACCAAACAGTGTTTTCTTCCATTTGGCGGGTCGGAGTTGCTCCTGGAGGTCACGCATCTCCACCGCCAGGTCTGCGGGACGAATGCCAACCGGGCAGATATCGTTGCAGGCCATGCAGTCGAAGCAGGCATACATCTGTCCTGCCAGGTTGGGGCTGAGTTCCAGTTCGCCTTCCAGCCCTTTACGCGCCAGTGCCACCCGCCCGCGCGGCGCGGCCGTCTCGCTGAGATCTTCCCTGTACGTCGGGCAGACAGCCAGGCACAGCCCGCAGCGAATGCAGTTCATGTATTCGCTCTCGGAGGGTTGGCGCAGGGCCTCGGGTTGGGTCACGGGTAACAGCCTTGTTCTTACCATGGATGATGGACGATTGACGCTGAGTAAAACCATCGTCCGCCGTCCACGGGCCATGGTCTAACTGATCTCACTGGCCTTAACCGGCCGGTTCTCGCGCAGTGACTTCCAGGCGGCGTAGCCGAGGATCACCGCGGCGCGGCCGTCTGCTCCGTTTATGGGGGTCGGCTTGTCATCACGAACGCACTCAATAAATTGGCGCACCTCCTCAACATAGCAAGGGGCATAACGCTGCATGAAGAAATGCGGCAGTTTTGCCGAGAGAAAGCCGCCCAGCTTGCCCATGGTGGCGGTGTTCTCGAACTCATTGTTCGCCATGGCGGTTCCGTTCGAGCATAACACTTCCAGGCGCTGGTCGTAGCCATAGACCGCCTGGCGGCTGTTGTCGATGGCACCGACTGCGCCGTTGGCGAACTTGAGCGTAACCACGTTGGTGTCGATGTCGCCGAACTCTTTCAGTTCCGGTTCGATCAATACGCCGCCGGTGGCATAGACTTCCTCGATCTCTCCGACCTGGAAACGGGCCATATCGAAATCGTGGATGGTCTGGTCAAGGAACATCCCGCCCGAGACGCGCAGGAATTCCAGGGCGGGCACTTCGGGGTCGCGGTCGGTGATGCGCAGGATGCACGGACGCCCGATCTCACCTGAGGCGACGATCTCGCGCACCTTTTGAAAACTCTTGTCGAAGCGGCGGTTGAAACCGACCTGCAGCTTGACCCCAGCCTTGGCGACCGCGTCCAGCGCCCCGTCGATCTCCTCCAACCCGAGCGCCAGCGGCTTTTCGCAGAAGATGTGCTTGCCCGCAACGGCTAAGTCCTTCATGATGAAGGCGTGTGTGTTGGTGCTGGTGGCGATCAGGATGGCTTCGATGTCGGGGTCGGCCAGCAATTCGTGATAATCCCTGACCACCCGCTGGATGCCAAGCTCCTCAGCCACTGCCTGGGCAACTTCCAGCCGGATGTCGCAGATGGCGACCAGGTCCGCTTCAGGGACGAGCCGGACGATGTTACGGACATGAACGCTCCCCATGCGTCCCGTTCCAATTACGGCGATTTTCACTTTTCTTGTCATAAACACCTTTCTTCCGCCCCTCTCCCGTTTGCCTCCTTCGGGGAGTCTTTGAGAGGAGAGGAGCCAGGGACGAGATTGCGGGGGATTACATCTTCATCACGATCTTCATGGCGCTCTTGGGGTGGTGCTCGAGCGTTTTCATGTCCAGGCCGAGCAGGTCGAAGGCGCCCAGGCCTTCGTCGAACGGGATGACCTTGGTGAAGAACGGCCCCATGTTCAGGCGGTTTTCCTGGAACAGGCGGATGGACGGCACCATGGTGTTCTGGCCGAGGTACAGGCCCAGGATCTTGGTGGCCCAGCGCGTGATATCGTTCGGGATGATGCTGGCGGTGATGGACGAGTCCATCCCGAAGGGCAGCACCTTGCCGCCCGGGGTGACGCACTTGAGCGCCTGCTCGATGGCATTTCCGGTGGCCTCGACCACGATATCGGCCTTGCGCCCGTAGGTGAACTCGGTGATCTTCTCCTCGATGTCCATTTCATGGGGGTTCCAGACCGTCAGGCCGCATTCCCTGGCCACATTGATGCGGAACGGGTCGATTTCGGTCACGGCCACCTTGGCAGCGATGTTCCTGGCGAACTGTCCGAACAGGTAGCCGATCGGGCCAAAGCCCAGGATCAGCACGTAATCGTAGGGCAGCATCAGCAGCGTGTTCATGCCGTTGACCACCGTCGCCAGGGTCTCGACCTGGGTGCCCAGGATGTCGTCGATGCCCTCCGGCAGCACGAAGCACTGCTTCTCGGGCACCAGGCAGTACTCGGCGTAACCGCCGTCGCGCATCACGCCCAGGGCGCTGGTCTTGATCTCGACGCACTGGCTGCTCAAGCCCATGTGGCAGAACGAGCAGAAACCGCAGCGGATATTGTTATCGATTGCCACCCGGTCGCCGAGCTTGACGTGGTGGACTTGCGTGCCGACTTCGATTACCTCGCCGCAGAACTCGTGACCGAGAACCGTGTTGGGTTTAAAGTGGTGCTTGCCCTCGATGATCTTCAAGTCCGAGCCGCAGATACCCACAGCCTTGACTTTGAGCAGCACATCATCCGGTTCCTTCACGTGGGGGATGGGCTTCTCTTCGTACACAAGGTTGCCGACATCCTTGAAAACATAAGCCTTCATTTTGTCCATGGTTTTTTTCCTTCCTAAAATTAGAACAATCTCCTTATTGAATCTGCACACGTGTGCATTAAATCAAATTAATATTCGTAGTAGCGTTTTTAGCCGCGTTGGGGACATTCGACTAAAGTCGTTACTACGAAATCCTTACCGTTGGATGCGCGCTGAGCCGCCTTTGGCGAAGGTCCGCACCTGCTCCACCGTCGCCATGGAGGTGTCGCCGGGGAAGGTGGTCAGCAGCGCCCCGTGCGCCCAGCCCAGGTTGACCGCTTCCTGCTCCGGCTCGCCGGTCAGCAGGCCATAGAAGAAGCCTGATGCAAACCCGTCCCCCCCGCCAACGCGGTCGTAAACGTCCAGTTCGCAGGTCGGGGAGACGAACGGCTTGCCGTTGATCCAGGCTACCGCGCCCCAGGAATGATGGTTGGTTGAGTGGACCTCGCGCAGAGTGGTGGCGGCGGCTTTGATCTGCGGGAACTTGCCCACCACGGCGTCGATCATGCCGAAGAAAGCGCTCGGGTCGAGCTTGGACTTTGATCCTGCTTCCGGACCCGGGATGCCGAGCCCCAGCTGGAAGTCCTCCTCGTTGCCCACCAGCACATCCGCGTTCTCGACGATGCGGCGGATGATCGACTGGGCGCGTTCCTGTCCGCCCCAGACGTTCCAGAGTTTGGCGCGGTAGTTCAGGTCGAACGAGGTCACCGCCTTGGCGGCTTTGGCGGTTTTCATCCCTTCGATGATGACCTCGCCGGTGGTCTCGGAGAGAGCGGCGAAGATCCCGCCGCTGTGGAACCAGCGCACGCCCTCGGCAAAGATGGCCTGCCAGTCGAAGTCGCCCGGCTTGAGCTGTGCGGCGGCTTCGTTGGAACGATTGTAAAAGACGACCGGGGCGCGCACCCCGTAGCCGCGGTCGCTATAGACGGCAGCCATGTTGGGACCATTGACACCATTGTGTTTGAACTGTTTGTAAAACGGGCGCACACCCATCGCCCGCACACGTTCAGCGATCAGGTCCCCAATGGGATAATCCACCATGGCAGTGGCGAGGCCGGTTTTCAACCGGAAGCAGTCTGATAAATTGGCGGCGCAGTTGAACTCCCCGCCGCTGACATGGATCTGGCACTCGCTCGCCTTACGGAAAGGGACGATGCCCGGGTCGAGCCGGTGCACCAGTGCGCCGAGCGAGAGGAAGTCCAATGTGCCTTCCTGGAGGATGTTCAATCCATATTTATTCATAATGCTAGCCTTTCTTCCAGACAGTCGAGGTGACATCACCGCCGCGTCCGGTCCAGTTGGTGTGGAAGTACTCGCCGCGCGGTTTATCCAGGCGCTGGTAGGTATGCGCACCAAAGTAGTCGCGTTGTGCTTGCAGCAGGTTGGCGGGTAGGGATTCGCGGCGGTAGCCATCAAAGAATGTCAGTGCGCTCGACATGGCTGGTATGGGGATGCCTTTCTGGACGGCTGCAGCCACTATACGCCGCCACCCCGGCTGCGCGGCAAGGATTTGACCGGTGAAGTAAGGGTCGAGCAGCAGGTTGGAGAGATTTGAATTGTTGACGAATGCTTCCTTGATCTTGCCCAGGAAAGCGGAGCGGATAATACAGCCGCCGCGCCACATCAGTGCGATCCCGCCGTAGTTGAGGTTCCATTTGTATTCCTTGGCTGCAGCCCGGAACAGCATATAACCCTGGGTGTAGGATATGAGCTTGGAGGCGTATAAGGCCTGCTCCAGGTCGTCAAGGAAAGCGTTCTGGTCGACTGTGATCCTGGACTCGGGTCCGGAAAGCAGCCTGGATGCAGCCACGCGCTCGTCTTTCAGGGCTGATAGTGCTCGCGCCAGCACGGCCTCGACGACCATAGTCAGCGGGATGCCCATTTCGAGTGCCGAGATACCTGTCCATTTTCCGGTGCCCTTCTGCTCGGCGGCATCCAGGATCTTGTCCACCAGTGGATGGCCATCCTCGTCCTTGTAAGCCAGGATGTCGCCCGTGATCTCTATCAGATACGAGTCAAGTTTGCCCCTATTCCACTTGGTGAAGACTGTGTGCATCTGGTCGGGGGTCATCCCCAATCCGTCGCGCATCAATTGGTAGGCTTCGCAGATCAACTGCATGTCACCATATTCGATACCGTTATGCACCATTTTTACGTAATGCCCGGCACCATTCTCGCCCACCCAGTCACAGCAGGGATCTTCGCCACCATCCGTTCGCTTGACCTTGGCCGCCACAGCCTGGAAGATGGGTTTGACATGCGGCCAGGCTGCCGGAGAACCACCCGGCATGATCGACGGGCCATGGCGCGCACCCTCTTCACCGCCGGAAACGCCCGTGCCGATGAACAGCAGTCCTTTGGATTCAACATAAGTGGTACGGCGGATGCTGTCGTTATAGTTCGAGTTGCCGCCGTCGATGATAATATCACCCGCTTCCAGGTGCGGGAGCAGCAGTTCGATGAAATCATCCACTGGTTTCCCCGCCTGGACCATTAACATAACGCGCCTGGGCTTCTTGAGCACAATTGCCAGCTCCTCCAATGAATGCACGCCGATAACGTTCGTCCCCTTCGCGCCGCATTTGAGGAATTCGTCCACCTTGGATACAGTCCGGTTGAATACGGCGACGGTGAACCCGTGATCGTTCATGTTCAATACCAGGTTCTGCCCCATGACTGCCAGGCCAATCAGTCCAATGTCTGCTTTGTTCATAAGCTTAATCCTTTTCTCTGGGTTATGGAGACCTGATAGGTTTTCAAAACCTGTCAAATCTTGAGTCTGTATAAATTCTCACCGGCTTTTGGAACATAGAGAATGCCATCATCTTCGCGGTCCTTCCATTCGTCCACGTTCACCATGGCCGGGTCAAGATAGCCCAGGTTCAATTGGGCGCAGTCATCCCTAGAAATCTTGCTCGCCAGGGTGACGCGCACGTTGGGCCTTTCAACACCATTTTCCATCACGCCTGAACCGCGCAGGTGAGTGCTGTGCGCCAGCGCACCCAGTGGGATGTGTTTGAAACGTTCCCAATCATTCAGGAAATAAGGCAGGATGTGATAGCCGATCTCATAAATGTATTTGCCATGCACGTGGCTGACCACATCCAGGTGCGGGGCATAGATGACCACCTCACCGCCGACCGCCACCGCCGGTTCGAGCTTGTACATGGCTTTGGCGGCTGTCCACAGTTCGTCGTACATGGCTGGAGCGAAGGATAGCACGCGCTGGTAAGGCCTCCCGCACCAGCGGATGTGCCTCTCTGCCGATAGGTCTGCGGCTGCACTCCAGGCTTCGTACAGGTTGCCGATGAACATCCCGGTCAGGTTGTGCTCATCTACCGTGAGCGCGGCCAGCGTGACCGAAGTCCCGAGTCGTTTCGCCGCGGCGTGGATCATCGTCCGCACCGGCGTGTCCTTGAGGCCGATCGTCCCGACCACACCTGCCAGCGCTCCCAGCCAGTGGGTGGCGTTGATCATCTCCGGGCCGGAGATGCCGGGGAAGAGGTACTTGGCCCCGCCCGAAAAACCGACCACCTCGTGCGGAAAGGTCGGACCGAGGATGAGGATGTGGTCGTACTCCAGTGCGGCCCTGTTGATGTGGATCTCCACCTGCTCCGGCAGGGAGGGGTGCCAGAGCTCCTTGGCAATGGCCTTGATCTCGTCCGCTTTCATCACGCCGAGGGTTGTCAGCATGGAAGGATCGTTCCAGGCATGGTTCACCAGGCCAATGTGCTTGTAGATCGATGTGCGTTCTGCTGCGGTGATACCAACCAGTCTGTTCAGGTTCTCCTCGCTCAGCGGCGGATGCGTGCCGAGGGCAACCATGAAATCGAGTTGTCGGGTGTCACCCAGGATTTCAACGAGCGCACGAAAGAGAAATGGCAGTGGCAGCGAGCGCGTATGGTCGGGAATGAGCACCAGGACCTTTTGACGCGCAAATCGCCCGTCGAGACCCTTGTGCAAGGTTTCGATGATTTCCTGCTCATGGAGTAGTTTTCCTTGCGGGGCGATTGCTTGGGAGTTGTTCATAATTGTTTCCTAATATAAATCAAACGCCACTGAAGGCAGAGAACCCGCCATCCACCGGGACGACGATCCCAGTGATGAAAGCCGAGGCGGGTGAGACCAGCCAGAGCAGAGTGCCCAACAGGTCTTCCGAGGCGCCAAAGCGCTTCATCGGGGTATGGCTGATGATGGACTGGCCGCGCGGCGTCAGGGCACCGGTCTTCTCATCGGTCAGCAGGAAGCGGTTTTGTTCGGTCAGGAAGAAGCCGGGGGCGATGGCATTAACGCGGATCTCGGGGGAATACTCCTGAGCCATGTGCACTGCCAGCCACTGGGTGAAGTTGCTGACTCCCGCCTTGGCCGCCGAGTAAGCTGCAATGCGGGTTAGAGGGCGGTAGGCGTTCATCGATGAGATATTCAGGATGACGCCCGATTTCTGCCCGGCCATCAACCTGCCAAATACCTGCGCAGGCAGGATGGTGCCCATCAGGTTGAGGTCCAACACCCAGCGCAGGGCCTCTGCGGGCAGGTCGAAGAAAGCCTGTTCCGGGTTGGTGGTGGCCGCTGGTTGGTTGCCGCCCGCGCCGTTGATGAGAATATCCACACGGCCGAATTTCGCCTGCACGATCTGTGCGGAGGTCTCGATGCTGGCCTTGTCGAGCACATCGCAGGCCACGCCGATGGCTTCCGCGCCGCTGGAGTGTATGTCCGCGGCCAGGGATCCAGCGGCCTCAACGTCCAGATCCAGCACGGCGACCTTCGCTCCGGCAGCGGCCAGTGCCTGGCACATGGCTTCGCACAGCCCACCCGCCCCGCCGGTCACGACTGCGCACCTGCCGGATATATTATAGAGTTCGGAAATAAACGGTGTGTTCATGATTACTCCAGGTTCGAAAACGACTTCAGGTGCCTGATGAAATGCTTTTCCAGGTTGGAGGCATAGGCTTCCGGATTGGCATTCAACGCGGCCATTAAACGGTCATGGAAACGCGTCTGACCGGCGGCAGTTTTCTCGGTCAATACCGAGCCAAAGGTGACATGCAGGATCTGGCGTGCATCGAATTGGTCCAGCAGGCCAGGCCAGTCGGTGACTGCCTCGGGCAGCGGTGCGCGCCAAGGTTCTGCGGAGACGTGGTAGCTAGCCTTATCGGTTGCATAGCGCTGGCGGGCAAGGCTGTAGATTGCGCGGAACAAGTCAACCTCCACCGCACCAATCGTCCGCAGGGCTTCGAGATAGCTGGTGCCAGCGGTCTTCAGGTGTACCAGGCCGCGTGTCTGGCGCATGGCAGCCGGGTAGATGCTGAACTTGTCCGAGCCGGAATGCAGGCTGAGTTTGTAAGGCCCAAACTGGCGGGCAATGGCGGCATGCCCGGCCAGGTCGGTTTCGAAGGCAGCCACGTCTCCGATGTAGTCCACGCCCTTTTCAAAGCGGCCCACATAGCGCGGCGCCAGGCTGACCCACTTCACACCCAATCGCTTTAATTCGCTGGCAATGTAAAGGTGTTCTGCATGTGATGTGGGCTGGTCGGTTTCATCCACTGAAACCTCCAACTCGAAGGGGCGCATCCCGGCGACTTTGTCCAGGTAATGATACATGAAGGCCATATATGCGACGGCCTTGCCGTATTTGACGGCAGCTTTAAGCAGTGTCGCCTCATCAAATGTCAGCTTCAACCCCTCGACATCGAAGCCCTTACCCTGCAGGCCGCTGGCCCGCGGTTGAATGTTGGCGGGCAGGCTTTCGGCCAGTTCACGCAGTTCGTCCAGGCTGGCGGTTTCAGCGCGATTGTCCACGTGGGCGCCGGGGTCAATCGTAAAGAAGGTGAAACCGGCAGCCAGGCAGGCGTCGATATCCACCGGAGTCTTTAGATGGTCTGCGTCTGCCCCAACGCCTTCGTGCCAGCCTTCCTGGAAAATGCCCCAGGTGGCGTCGTCCATCACTTGCTGCGGTGAACGCCCGGTGCGGGTCATCTCGCGGATGGACTGCTGGGCGAAGATGGGCGCGATATTTCCACCGGTTGCGCGGACAGCACGCACGTGGCCGGGGGTCGCCAAGCCAACCCGGTCGCCCATTCCGACCGAAGTGTGCAGGTCCAAAAGGCCAGGCTGCAACCAGGCGAGACGGGCGCGCAGTGTGACGGCATTTTGCGGATTGCACGGACCGAGCAGCATGGTCTTCCCGGCTAGTTCGGAGCATTCACCCTCGAAGCCCGCCAGCGTGCTAGTCCCGGTTCCAGCGGCGCGGAAGCGGTCCCGGTTCCTGGACGGGGCACGGGGCGCGGCGGGGTCAGCCAGCACGACCAGCTGCAACCCGGTAGTGGTTTGCGCCAGAGCATATTCCACGCCCTGCTGGTTAACCAGTGAGCGGGGGAAAATAGTGAGGTTTGGCAAAGACAGGAGGGAATGGGCCGGGCTCATGAATTACTCCATAAGGCTGCGGGCAGGCCGGTTGATTCCCGGACCAGAAGCCTGCCTTTCAACCTCCGGACCCTGGGCTGTGTGGTAGTCCCGGTTCCTGTGTGGTAGTCCCGGTTCCCGCACAGGGTACGGGGCTCCGGCACGTCCCCGGCGGGCGGCGCATTGAGCAGTTCCAGGACGAGGCGGGCAGCTTCGGCCCCAATGAAGCGTTTGGGCTGGTCGAATGTGGTCAGCGGCGGATTGGTGAAGGCAGAGAACACGATGTTATCAAAGCCGGTGACAGAGAACTCAACCGGAACCTGGATGCCGGCGTGCAGCAACCCTTTCAGAACACCGATGGCCATCATATCGTTAAAGCAGACCAATGCGCTGGGCCGGTCGCTCAGGGCTAGGAAATACTCCAGTCCTGCGAGGCCGTCTTCGGGTCCACCGCCAGAGACCTCGTAAATGTATTCAGGAGGAACTGCCAGCCCGGCCGCCTCCATTTCCTGTTGAAACCCGCTCAAACGCTCCAGGGTGGTGCGGCCAGAGGAAGAGTTGCCCAGGTAGGCGATCCGTTGGTGTCCCAGGTCAAGAAGATGACGGGCAATCTGGCGACTGCCATCCACATCATCATGGTAAATGGAATAACGGTAATCTTCAGCAGCCTGGTTATTGACCACAACAATCGGGACATCATACGCAAGAAATTGGCGGCGTTGCTCTGCTTTGAAGGAAGCGGAACAGATGATGACCCCGTCCACGCGGTGCTCACTCATGGCCTGGACGATGGCTTGCTCCCGTTCCGGGTCGTGTTGCGAGGCGGCCATGAAAAGACTGTAGCCGCTCTTCTGAGCCACTTCTTCGATGCCCTGTAAAATTTCACTAAAGAACGGGTCCTCCACACTGCTGACAATGACCCCCAATGCCTGCGAGCGGTTGGTCTTCAGGCTGCGGGCGGCAGCACTGGGGAGGTAGCCCAGTGTGAGGGCGGCCTGGCGGATGCGTTCCGCGGTGTTCTTGGCGATCAACGGACTGCCATTCAGTGCCCGCGACACAGTGGAATGCGAGACATCCGTCTGTTTGGCAATATCCTTGATTGTAACCGGCATCTCGCTCCTTTACTCTGGCGGGCATCTATGCACACGTGTGCATTTCCTGTTCTTAGTTTAATCACTTTAGTTGCAAAAGTCAATAGTTTTTGAAAGAACACTGAGAGATTGTATTTATTGCTCTTTAACAGTATAGTATTGGAAGTGGAATGAATACGCCTACAAGGCCAACGGCATCGGGTGGTTTGTTGGTGGACAATCAACTTCATAATGGAGTCCGAAGTCTTCGCGTAGCACCCCCGCCAGGGGGCCTGACTTCGGCACGAAGTGTCCTGAGAATGGAGAAACAGTATGAACTCCAAAAAGAAACCTGTTGGTAAGTCTAAGAGCACGAAGCCGGAAAAATCTCTGGCTAAAGTTGCCAGACCCGTGCCTGAGCACACCGCCAAAGGGGACAAAAAAAGCAGCGAACGGGGAAACGCATCCGCCTCTGCACGCCTCGCATCGCACCAACCGCCATTAAAATCGAATCCCGCCCCGGTTGAATACTACCAAGATATCATCGCAACCATCCGTGATCCTCTGGTGGTGCTGGATACAGACCTGCGGGTGCTCTCGGCCAACCGCAGTTTCTATAGATTATTCAAGGTGAAACAGAAGGAAACGGTCGGTAATCTGGTCTATGACCTTGGAAACCGGCAATGGGATATCCCCACCCTGCGCACCCTGCTGGAAACCATCCTGCCCGAAAAGGCGGTCTTTAATGACTACGAGGTGGAGCATGAATTCCCCACCATTGGCAGGCGCACCATGCTGCTGAATGCCTGGCGGATCCCCGCACCGCCGAAAGAAGCGCAGTGGATCCTGCTGGCTTTTGAAGACGTCACCGATCGCAAGCAGGCGAAAAGGGAACTGCGCGAAAGCGAGGAACGCTTTCGGTCCATTCTGGACAATATCGAAGACGGCTACTATGAGGTGGACACAGCCGGCAATCTTACTTTTTTCAACCCGGCGCTTGTCCGCATGTTGGGACGCCCCGCGCATGAATTGACGGGGATGAACAATCGTGTATACATGACCCCGGAGGGGGCAAAAACCGTTTTCCAGACCTTTAATCGGGTCTTCCGAACGGTGATTCCGGAACAAGCCACCGACTGGGAATTGGTGCGCCCGGATGGGACGCGCCGATCCGTCGAGGCTTCCGTATCCCCGATCAAAGCCGCCAATGGAAGCATCAATGGTTTTCGCGGCATCGTGCGCGACATCACCGAGCGCAAGCAGATGGAAGAAAAGTTCGAAGAGGAACGGATCCTCCTGCGGACACTGATTGACAATCTACCTGACCGCGTTTACGTCATGGATGTTCTAGGCCGTAAAATCATATCCAACATTGCAGACTGGCAAGCTTCCGGGGGAAAGGCGATGGAAGATGTCATCGGAAAGACAGACTTTGATACTTATCCGCCTGAATTGGCTGAGGATTTCTGGGCTATCGACAAGTCGGTAATCGATACTGGAATATCTGTCATCAATCTTGAAGAACCCGGGCTTGATTCCCAGGGTAAGCGGGTCTCGTTATTGTCTTCCAAGGTACCGCTGCGCGATGTCCAGGGAAATGTCATTGGGTTGGTGGGTATCGGCCGGGACATCAGCGAGCGCAAGCAGGCGGAGGAAACGCTGCGTGAAAGC
>Ga0315288_10004257_pt1 | contig 18205 bp, 16 predicted proteins | sample YL17G11_20_MG_FD_203454 | JGI IMG/M metagenome (GOLD analysis project Ga0315288, IMG submission 203454) | Sediment microbial communities from Yellowstone Lake, YNP, Wyoming, USA - YL17G11_20 | ecosystem: Environmental > Aquatic > Freshwater > Lake > Sediment | place: USA: Wyoming | collected... | reverse complement strand
AAAGACGTCGTCATTGGGCTGGGCATTGGCCTCGGGATCGGTCTGCTGGCCCTGGCAGGAATCCTGGTGCTGGCCCGTCCGTGGCGCTTGACCCTGCCGGCCACTCAGGTGCCGGGCCCTACAAGCACCCATACCCCTGTGCCAGTTACTGCAACAAGCGCACCAACCATCTCACAGGAACCTTCACCACCTCCCACATCTACCGTCGAGCCTACGGTTGAACCATCAGGGCCAATTACCTATACTGTACAGGAAGGGGATATTCTCTCCGGTATCGCCTATCGTCTTCATGTCACCGTCGAAGCGATTATGGACGCCAGCGGGTTGACCTCTCCCGACTGGATCTATCCCGGCGACATATTGACTATCCCTGTCCACATGATCACCCAACCTAACCAGGAGAAAACCCCCTCTCCTGGCGATGCGGCACCTGCAGAGTCGTCAACACCAGAATCGAACAATCAGATCTGGCAACCCTCAATTCTCGAAGGCGACTTGGATCCTGCCTACCCAGGCATTCTGGAGGCAGAGCGCTTCACCCTGCATTATACCCCCGGCACATACCCGGCTCAGGATCCGCAAGCTGCAGCCGACATAGTGACACGCGGATTAGATCACCTCGAGCAAGTGATGAATGCGCAGTTGGACGGCCGGTTCGACGTCTACGTCGCTGGTAGCATTTTCGCTCCGCCGGACGAGGCTTTGCGCGGGCGCAGTTTCTCGGCCTCCCGACGTTATTTCTTCTTGCATGACGGTACTGGCAACCTGGCCGACCAGCAATACATCGCCACACATGAACTGACCCATCTTTTCACTTGGAACGTCTTCGGGCAGCCAGCCTCGGCAATGCTGAGTGAGGGGGCAGCAGTATACACGGGGATCACGGTTATTGCTGACTCCAGACATATGCCCACTGAGGTGTTCTGCGCCGCGTACTATCAGGCTGGCGAGTTGCCCCGCATATCCACGAACATCAGTTTTCGGGGCCATATCCGCGATCTGCCCAACTATTATGCGGCCGGTTGCTTCGTGCAGTACCTCACTGAGACTTATGGGCCGGAGAAATTCGGACAGCTCTACCCCACTGGCGACTACGTCGGCGTCTATGGTCAGTCGCTGGCAGCACTGGAGCAAGAATGGCTCTCCTACATAGACGCCAGTGAATTGTCCATGCAATTCGCTCCAAGCAACCTGATTGAGGCGGTAGATGCCGTTGGCACAGCCTACGACGAACTCTTTGCTGATTTTCAGGGAACTCCAACTGAGATGGTAGCCTACCAGGAACTGGACAAGGCACGCCTGGCGCTACTGGAAGGGCGATTGGAGGACTCTGCCACACACCTGACAGAATTCCGCCAGATCTTGAACAGCGATGGATGAGCTATGAGAACCTATCAAGCCACCGCCATTCTTCTAACGATTGTCGCTATGCTGGTTGCTAGTTGCGGCCCTGAGGCCGAAATTAGCTACAAACCACCACTCATCCCCATTAAAGTCAGTGTCAATTCAAGCGGTGAGGTTAGCGTGGGTCTGTCACACTCACTTGAGACGCCGATCGGAACATTCGACATTGGTATGAGCACAGTATATAAGAATTGGGACATGGACCTCTATTGTAACGGTGTGAAGGAGAAAGACGATGATGGAGCGTTTACAATGCGCTACAACATTGAGCGCACAGACGGACAGTGGTATATTACATGGAAGCAAAACGTCGGTACTTTCTGACCATGGGCGTTAACGCGATGGTGGCATGTCTGCTACATGCTTCTCATCGGCCCGTATAGAACCTGAATGTCAAGGAGCAGGACCATGTCTTTTACAATTGGCCAAGTCGTTCACAGCCGTTATCGCATTGATGCCCTCCTGGGCCAGGGTGGGATGGGCGCCGTCTACCGCGCCTGGGACGTGAATCTGAATATCCCTGTAGCGCTCAAAGAGATGACGCCCGATCCGCACGCCGACACTCACACATTGGCCCAACTGCGCCAACAGTTTTCCCGTGAGGCCCAGGTGGTGGCGAGCTTCGATCATCCCAACCTGGTGCGCGTGACCGATTATTTCTCCTGGGGCGGATCTGAATGTCTGGTGATGAACTTCGTCAAGGGAGAAAGCCTGGCAGAGCGCATTGAGCGCGAGGGAGCACAGTCGGAAACACAGGTGCTGGAATGGGCACGGCAGTTGCTCAATGCGTTGGCCTACTGCCATGTGCAAGGCGTGATCCATCGGGACGTAAAACCACAGAATGTGATCGTCACCCCACAGGGCAAACCGGTGCTGGTGGACTTTGGGCTGGTGAAGCTATGGGACCCGCGAAACCCCAATACCCAGACGGTAATCCGTGCAATGGGCACGCCGGAATATGCGCCACCGGAACAGTACAGTGTCATCACCGGACATACTGACCCCCGTTCTGACCTCTATAGCCTGGGGGCGACACTCTACCACGCGCTTACAGGCCAGGCGCCAATGTCTGCCACTGACCGAATGGCGATGCCGGAACGATTCGCGCTGCCGCGCAGTCTGGCGCCACGCGTGAGCCCTCAGATAGAAGCAGCCATACTTGAGGCGATGGCATTGACCATCGCCCAACGATTCCCGACGGCACAAGGGATGGCGGACGCATTGCGCGGCGCTCGGCCTGTCCCTTCTCCAGTGCCCACTCCCACAAAGCCTAGGGACAAACGAACCAAGTTGCCGGTCTTGGTATGGGGTATAGGTGGCGCGGTATTGCTTGTGGTGCTCGCGGTATTGTTTGTGGTGCTCGCGGGCTACCTGATGAGCGCTATCCCAGGCCTAACTCGCGCACCAACGGCCATTCCTCAGTCTGCACCATCCTCCATGCCGACCGTTGTATCCACACCTATATCCAAACCTACATCTACACCGCGCCCCACTCCGATCTTCACCCCTTCTCCCATACCTGATCCACGTGTTCCTGCTCAAGATGCCGTGGAGCGATTCCAGGTTGCGCGATCGGTCGCCTACAGCACCTGGGACACCAGTCAATACTATACTGTTCTGGCTGGAAGTGCATTGGAGTCCTCACTTCAGACGATTACCGAACTCAAAGACATGGACTGCCGCTATTACATCAGCGATACAGGCCAGATGCAATTCCGCTACCAGGAGGTCTCCGCAAACCGGGTAGTTGTCATCGCACCCCGTTCTGAGACTCAGAGAAGAGTATGCGCTGGCGCCACGAGCTATACGTGCTATGTTTTCGATGGGTACTATGTCGTTGAGTGCACAGAGGACCAGTGGTATATCACCGACAAGAGCGTGCTGAACTTGAGCGACACCTCTCCCTGCCCGTGAGAGCGAAGCGGTGATACTGTTGGCTTATGGCAGCACTGGTGTTACATCTTCGCCGCGCGCCCAGGCCTGCAGATACTCGTAGGGCCAGATCTCACCACGCCGGACGACCCAATCGCCGGGGAAGGTGGGGTGAGAGATGCCGAAGTGAACGTGGGACGGAGTAGGGGTGGCGTTGCCAGTATTGCCAGATAGCCCGATCAATTGCCCGGCATGTACTTGTACGCCAGGTTCGATTGCCGGCTCAACTGCAGAGAGGTGTGAGGTATAATAACGGATGCCATCGTCACCGATGATGCTCACCCACAGGCCGCCACGAAACGCCCCATCGTTGGTGGTGGGGTCCCAGCGATCCACCCGGCTTATTTCATCCACTATGCCGTCAGTGACTGCGATCACCACGGTGCCAATGGGAACGAAGATGTCGGTGGCGGGATAATCGTGATGCTCGTAAGCGTAGGTCGCAATCCCCGGAGGCTGGACGGGAAAGTAATATTGCCGGCCGGAGACGATCCACGGTTCCAGAGTGGGAGCAGGTGTGGAGGTGGACCGCAAGGTAGGCATGGGCGTGGATGCCATGCTCGGCGCCACAGTAGATGTCGGTGGAACCGTGGGTGTCACCGTCGGTGTAGGCATAGGGGGGATCGTTAGAGGCCCTGTCAGAGGCCTCGTCGGCTTGCAGGCAGGCAGAGCCAAAACCAGAGCAGTCAGAAGCAAGAAGTGTTTCACTGTCATACTCCAGGGTGTCGTAACCAGCGAGCAGGCTCAAAGTGCCTTGTGCGAGAAATAGTATACCACGACGAGTGCACTAGGCAAGTTATGATTGGTTTCTATTCACATCGGGGAGTGCAAGAGACAGGTGATGTAATCACCCTCTCAGGCCCAGGATACAAGCCGTACAGCATCCCAGCGTCAGGAGGTAGGAACCCATGAACTGTCCAAACTGTGGCAATCCGCTCCGCCCAGGGGCGGCATTCTGCGCGCGCTGCGGCCAAGCGGTGCCGGCCCAGCCGGCCCCATCCATCTACCCACCTACTGTCTACCAACCCCAACCACCCGCGTACACGCCTGATACATCACCACCCGCACAACCTGGACCAGCAGGACCACCGGTCGGCCAGCTCGGACCGGTCGGCCAGGCGACCAGCATCTGGGGACCATTCGCCGGTTGCGGCACCCGCCGTGAGCACGTCGCCTGGCTGCTAGAAGGGTTAGGGCAGCGGGCCGAGGAACTGCGCGACACCATCGCCGACCTGTTCGGACGCCGTCAGATCCCCGCTGCCCAGGTCAGGCAGGTACTGCTGACCGGCAAAGGCGTCGCCGTCGAACAGCGCCTCTTCTACCGCGTCCGGCGCGGGCTGGCGACCGTCTGGCTTTACGTGGCACGCTTTGGCCAGGACCTCTACGTCTCCCAGGTTTCGTACATCAAGGGACCGCTCAGCGTCTTGCGGCTGCTGCTGGCAGCCGCGTTGCTCGCGGTCGCCGGCCTTTCGATGATCAATACGTTGGCCGCTTCCCTGAACATCCAGGCCGCGCTTTCCTCAATGAGCCTTTTCGGAGGCGGGGCGCAGCCCAGTGGTTTCCTGATTGGCGCGCTGTGCTGCACCGGCCCACTGGGAAGTATCGCTTTCCTGATCCTCATCATCGCTACCGTCTACAGCGTCTACAAGTTTCTGACCGAGAAGGACATCCTGGCGCTCTTCCGCTCGCCCCCCAACGAATTCCAGGAGGACGACATCGTCTCGCTGGAGAAAGCAGTCAACGAGACTGTCCGCCAGTCGGCCGACCTGATCGGCATTGACCGTACCCTGCTCGCGCCGGGCCAGGCCTATCGTTCGGGACGGCGGTTGATCTGACCATGAGGGAGGGATGATGTCCCATTGCACCCGCTGTGGGATGGCGGTTCGCCCTGCCGCGCGATTCTGCCCCGGCTGCGGGTCTGTGCTGGCACGCACCGGCCCGCAGCCCTCCGGCGAGTTGGCGGCAGGGCCGGTTCGCCATCGGCCCTACATCCAGGTCGAACGCGCGCCAGGACTGCCCGGGACGTCACTTTCCACCCCAGTCCAGGCCGGCGAGCAGGCGCTGTTCGGCTTTCGCTTCGACGCGCTCCCTGACTGGCTCACGGCCCCCGACGTCTTGGGCCAGAGCGAGGCGGACAGGCTGGCATGGGCGCTGCGCAACTGGCAGCAATGGATCGGTAACCTGTGGAAATGGAAAGGGGCGGCCTTTGCGCTGCGCTTTGTCTCTCGCCCTGACCAGGGCGCTATCGAGGCGACGTGGTTGGGGCGTGTGCGGCTTCCGGCCAACACGTATCAGGTAGCCCAGGCGTTGGCCGACGACCTGCACTCCCAGTTCACAGCGCTGCACGTGGACCCGCAACCGGTCACCGATGGCAATGTACTGGCTGCCATGCGGTGCCCGGTGCCGATGCACTGCCTGCTGGAGGTGCGCCAGCACGAGACGGTGGTACGGCTTAACCTGGGCGAGGCCTACGTCGTCTACCCGCTACGAGCCCCGTCAGGCGACTTCCGCCTGGTCTTTGAGGCGCTCCTGCACACGGGTCAGCCCACCTTGCTCAGCCTCTATCTGGAACCGACCGACCTGACACCCGTCGAGCGGGCCGAACTGGCACGCGCGGCTGCCACGGCCCAGTCGCTCTCCGACTTTCAGTACAGCGGCGAGTACTATCAAGGCCGCTGGCAGGACCCGCAGGCAGCGTTGGTCAGCGAGACCTACGTCGAGTTCGTGCGGCGCCTGGGGCAACCCTTCCTCTGCGTGGCTCACGTTGCCAGCGCCGACGTGCCGGCCGCCTGGACGGTAGCGCGAGCGCTGGAGAACGGCCTCGCCGTCGAACCCCACGCCGCACCCGCGCCCGCGCGCCAGGTGCTGGTGCAGTGTGACGTGGTGCAGGCCCGTGATCCCCACCAGGTCCGCGCCATGCGCGCGGCGATCACAGACTTGACGTTGAGCGGCTGGGGTGAGAGTCTGGCCACCCCCGGCAAGGAACGGCTGCGCTACCTGACCGACGCAGCGGGGGCTGCCTCGCTGGTGCGTTTTCCGGTGGTGGGGCGCGGCGGCGCGCCGGGGATGCGTGTCAAGCAGGTCGCTCCAGGCTACGACCAGGGCGTCCAGCGCCCTCAGGCGGCTGCCGATGAGATCAGCCTGGGCGCTTTCCTGAGCGGCGGCGTCGCCACCGTCAAGTTGGGCGACCTGACCCGTCACGGCCTGATCGTCGGCTTTACCGGCAGCGGCAAAACCAACACCTGCCTGCACCTGGTTGACCAACTCTGGCGACAACATCACATCCCGGTGTTGGTCATCGAACCGGCCAAGGCCGAGTACCGGGGGCTGATCGGCCGGCCCGGCTTCGAAGATGTGCGCGTCTTCACGCTGGGCGACGAAGCCACCTCCCCCTTTCGCCTCAATCCCTTCGAACTGCTGCCGGGGGTGCGCGTGGAAATGCACATCTCTGCGCTTAAGACCTGCTTCGACGCCGCCCTGCCCCAGTTTGGCGTTCTGCCGACCATCGTAGAGGAGGCTATCATCCGCATCTACGTGGAAAAGGACTGGCAACTCACCGACCAACTGCGCCCCGACGACGAGCGACTCTTTCCCACCATGCGCGACATGTACGCGGCCGTCATTCGCGTGGCCGAGGGGCGTGGCTATGCGGGCGAGGTGCGCGACAATATCCGCGCCGCGGCCGCCGGGCGCATCGGCAGCCTGCTGGCCGGGAGCAAGGGGCGCATGTTCGGCGGCCAGCGTTCGATCCCCATGGCAGTGCTGTTGAGCGGGCCGGTGGTCCTGGAACTGGACGCGCTCAACGACAACGAAAAAGCGCTGGCGATGATGTTCCTGCTGGCCCACTTGCGCGAGTACTGCAAGGTCCACCGGCAGGATAGCACCTTGGCCCACGTCACGCTGATCGAGGAAGCGCATCGCGTGCTGGAACACGTGCCCTCGGTGGCCGGGAGCGAGGTCGCCGCCGACACGCGGGCCGAGGCAGTACGCTTTTTCAGCGGCGCGCTGGCCGAGATCCGCGCCTACGGAGAGTGCATCCTGATCGCCGAACAATCGCCCGGCAAATTGGCGCCCGACGCGGTGCGCAACACGAATCTGAAAGTGGCCCACATGCTGCTGGATAGCCAGGACCGCGAGACGATCGCCGGGGCGATGATCATGGACGAGGAGCAAAAGACCTACCTGGGCAAACTGCCGGTGGGCCAGGCGGCGCTATTCATGACCGGCTACGAGAAGGCCACCTTCGTCCGAGTACCGCCGGTTAAGGGCAGCGGTTATGCCGAGCGGCTGCCGGACGAGGCAGTCGAGCGCCACATGCGGCCCTTCTGCCAGACTCACGCAGCGGCCTACCGGCCTTTCGATGGCTGTCGCTTCTGCGGCAGCCCGTGCCGGTACCGCCAGGCGATTGAGCCGGCCACGCTGGACAAGGCGCTGTATGCGGGCTTTCAGCAGGCGCTGTTCACGTTTGACCAGTGTCCCGATCCGGCGTACAATGAGCGAAACTGGCTGGAGGTAGCGCGCGCCTGCGCCATCGCTGCGGCCCAGGCCGGGCAAAGCGGTCAGGTGGACGCGGCCTACTGCTATTTTGCCCACGAGGTTGACTTTGCGTTCACGCAGCACATGCGCGATCAGTTCGTCACTGCCTTCGGGCGGCTGGGGGACACATAGGTGCAAGAAGGGAAATTCGTGGCCGACGCGGCGATCAGGGCAGTACAGATAGGAGAGGCTGCCGTGCGCAAGGCGTGGAGCCTGATGGAGGCGGCCACGGAGAAGAAGCGTCCGTCGGAAGTGCTGAGCCCCGCAGCAGTGCGACGCATACAGGGCAAACGGCAAGGAGAATGAACAAGGAACTCTAGCGGAGGTAACCATGCCACTCACTACAGGTCAAGTCGTCAACAACCGTTATCGCATTGCCCGTCTCCTGGGACAGGGTGGAATGGGCGCCGTCTACCGCGCCTGGGACCTTAGCCTCAACATCCCCGTAGCGCTGAAGGAGATGGTCCCGGAGCCCGGCATAGACCTTCACACCCTCGCTCAACTGCGGGCTCAGTTCCAGCGCGAGGCCCAGGTGCTGGCCGGCCTGGTTGACCCCGCCTTGCCCCACGTCACCGATTTCTTCGAGTGGGGAGGCAACGCCTACCTGGTGATGGACTTTGTGGAAGGGGAAAGCCTGGATCGGCTCATTGAGCGCCAGGGGCCGTCGCCCGAGGCGCAGGTCGTAGACTGGGCGATCCAGTTGCTAGGTGCACTCACCGCCTGCCATGCCAGACACGTCATCCACCGGGACATCAAGCCTCAAAACATCATCATCCGCCCCGACGGTCGCGCTGTGCTGGTGGACTTTGGACTGGTCAAACTGTGGGATCCCAGCCACCCCCAGACCCAGCGCATCGTGCGTGGCATGGGGACCGCCGAATATGCCTCGCCGGAACATTTCTACCTGAGCGGGCGGCATACGGAGCCGCGCAGCGACATCTACAGCCTGGGCGCCACGCTCTACCACGCGCTGGTCGGTCGCGAGCCGTTGCCCGCGCCTGAGCGGTGGGCCAGGGTTTCGCTCGCCTCGCCGCGCAGCGTGGGGGTGAACGTCCGGCCCCAGGTCGAGCAAGTCATCCTGCAGGCAATGTCCCTCGACCAGAACCAACGCTTCTCCAGCACGCAGGAGATGCTGCAGGCACTCCAGGCCGCCGCGGGCCTTACACCACCACCACCACCACCATCCTGGATCGAGCAACCGGGCCGGGACGCCGCCCAGTGCCAAAAACCAAAGCCAACGGCAATTCCCCGCGATTCGCGTTGGTGGCTGGAAATGGTGGCCGGAGCCGTGATCGCCCTGGTCGGTGTACTGGCGATCCTGGCAGTTCTCTTTGCGCCGTACTATCTGCCTGCGGATATATACGTGGGCCAGGTTATCGCGGCGCTCGTGGTGGGTGCTGTGGGTTGGTTCCTGGGAGACCTGATTTTCCAGGCCGTGGCTCGTCCTGAAAGCCTGCAGAGCACCGGCGGCGGCCACCGCCCTACCCGGAAACTGGTGGACGTCACACGCAAGTTGGTGCGTCGCCTGACCGCCGCCCAGCAGATCGTCCTGCTGGTGGCACTCATTGCCGGTGCCATTGTGCTGGTGTGGCTCCTTGGCCCGCCGATCTCCCGGATTCCGTTCGTCGCTCGCTACGTACCCTTCTATGCGTTCGTGGGACCCCTGACCTACGCCGCCACAGGCCATCGCCCTGGCCGCGTCGTGATTGCCCACACGCTCGTCACCACATTGGCCGGCGCTGTGCTGGGCGTGCGCATCGGGATCGCCCAGAACATTCTGGCGTTATTCCTGGCCTCACTGGGCGGAGGTGCAATGATGGAAGGTGCGGTCGCTCTGGCGGAACGGCTACTGTTTCAACATCGAGGCGCAAGCGCCCCTGATTGACTCTGATGTTCTATGAGTGGGAGGTGGTGCTCTTGAACTGCTCACACTGTGGCCACCCGCTTCGCCCAGGTGCCAGGTTCTGCAACATTTGCGGAGAGAGCGTTCGCCCACTGCCCCAGGTGGCACAGAGTGTGTCTCCCTCAGCGCCTGCAGGTGGATCGCTCGCGGCCAGCCTGGTGGCAGCAGATGGCCGCACGTTCCCTCTTGCTGCACCGCTGACCATCGTGGGCCGCACCGCCGGCTGCAACGTTGTACTGCCCCACGACACGGTCTCCAGCCATCACGCCGAGATCATCACTGACGGCCACACCTACGCCGTGCGCGACCTGGGCAGCCGTAATGGTACCTGGGTCAACGGGCGAAAGATCGCCACCGAATGTCCGCTCAGTCCCGGCGACCGGGTAGCATTCGGACAGGTAGTCTGCACATTTCAGGAGCCAGGCCGCAGTACACAAGCCATAGACGAAACGCACCTGGCGACCATGGTCGGCCCCCAGGATCCCAGAACGGCTGTCCCACCTTCCCCTTGGGGAGGGCCCTCGCCGCTCACGGCTCCCCCACCCGACGAACTCGGGGTGGAGTTGAGAACCTGGGACAAGGCGCCGCAGGCTGAGGGCAAGGTACTGGACGTGACGACGCCGGTCATGGAAAAGAAAGGCAATATGGGGGGCAAGGTGGCTGCCGCGGTCGGGCTGGCGTTGATTGCCGCGCCGCTGGCGTGGATCCCCTTCGCGATTGATCGAAACGAAGTGCCGGTGCGCTTTCTGCGCGTTCAGGACACCCACACCCGGCGACAGGTCTCGGTCAAGATGATCGGGGATCCCAGTGGCGCTATCACCGTCGGCGACGTAGTCGCCGTGTGGGGCGTACAGGCCGATGGCGACCTGGTCATGCAGGCGGCGTACAACTACACGACAGGCGCTCAGATTCGCCTGAGGGTATGAGGAGGCCACAAGTGTGCGCATTCGAGACTGACTACCCCAAGCGGCTCGAAGAAGCAACCACAGAAGAGGTCAACCTGGAACACAAACTGGAGCGCGCCCAGCCGGCGGAGCCGTCCGAAAATGCGCCCGGGCTGTCGCCCGAAAGGCAAGCCACTATGGAGAAGCGAGTCCAGGGCCTCGAGCAAGGCGACCAGCGAGAGACGCCCGAGTCACACATCGTGGGCACGCCAGAGCGGGACGCCCGGTACCTGCATGAGCAGACAGGTGAAACCTGCGCCACCGTGGCGCAGGAGGGAATCCTCGAGAAACACGCCGGCGTTGACCATGGGGAAAAGGCACTGGCCCAGGAGGCCCACGAGAATGGCTGGACCGATGAATCAGGCGGGACTTTTCCCGACCACGTAGGTGATTTGCTGGACAAGCACGGCGTTCCGACCCAACGCTGGCTGGACGGTTCCGCCGATCTCAATACCGTGAGAAACGAACTGGCCCAGGGCCACGACGTGATTGCCGGCGTGGACGCTGGCGAACTGTACCGGGATGCCGACAAGGTCGGCGCCGGTCACGCGGTATGGGTTACCGGGGTGGAGGTTGGGCCCGATGGGCAAGCGACCCGTGTATTCGTCAATGACAGCAACTTCCCGGAACCCCAGGTGCACGACGCGCGGACCTTCCAGAAGGCGTGGGACGCCGGGGACCGCCTGATGGTAGCGACGCGCCAGGCAGCGCCGAGTGCCTGACGAGGAGGCGACAATGCCAAATAAAGTGGAGCAGTTGCACAACGAAACCCGCCACCACCCGGCCCTCAAGTCGCTGGTGGTGCTGGAATCCACGCTGTCGTACCCCATCCCGTACCGCTGTGGGGAGCAGGTCTATCTGCGCTTTCTGGTCTTCGACAAGGGCCGGACCCGGAATGAAGCCGGCAAACTCCCCATCTACCGGCCGTATGCACGGGTCAGCGTGGCCTACCCAGAGGGCAGGCTGGTCGAGTATGTGGAGCTGGGCTTCGAGACGGGACAGGAAATCCGGCGACTGGGAGAGGTGATTGGCGAGTACCCGCATGCCGCGCTGGCAGGCTTGAGTTTCGAGGCGGCGAAAGCCCGGCGCACGGCCCTATTCTACAATACGCAGCAGGTGCTCCCGCTGTACGGGCGCACCGACCTCACGGCCGAGGAACTGGAGTGCGTGCGAACCTACTGGGAGACGTTTGAGCAGGTAGCCGAACCCTGTCTGCGTCCATACTACGAGGCGCTCAGCCCATCCTTCTTCGCCTGGCTGAAAGCATGTTTGACCAACCCAGTCTCCAAATAGACGTCCCCCAAACCCTCTATGCCCTGGAGCGCCGTTCCCTGGACGCCGCCACGCCGCCCACGATGCCTCTCTGGGGCCAACTGGAGGGCGTGCCCTTCGTGCGCATCCTGGGGCTGGCCCGCTTCTGGGAAGCGGCCGACGCCCCGGACTTTCTGCAGTCTATTGAGGATCTGGTCGCTGGCCTGTGCGGCCAGGCGCTTCCGTTGCTCTTTCTCGTCCTGGGCAAACCGCGGGGCGTGCAGGTCTACCTGGGATTGGAAGGGCCAGGCGCAGAGGCCTTCCTGCATACCTCCCTTGTTGCCGCTTTCCCGGGCATCTGGCTGGCTGAGCATCTTTCCCTGCAACTCGGCTCTGCCCTCAACGACCGGAGGGTCTTCGCCCACCTGGGCCGCCTCACCGGCATTCCCTCTCACAAACCTGGCCAATCGCCTCATGCCTCTCCCAGTAACCCAGTCCATCAATATCCCAACTTGCCGGTCTCCCAACCTACCGGCTACCAGATTGAGCGCCTCCTCCGCGGCCTCTACGGCCAGACGTGGGGCTATTTTGTGCGTGCCGTGCCGGTGGATCCAGCCGAGCTGGTCCGCCAGGTGGAGCAACTGTTCGAGCAACTCTCCGCCGTTTCAGGCCACGTAGGCTGGCAGCACAGCCGCCAGGCCCAGGCACTGCGAACCGTCGGGCCTAACCAGCAGCGCAGCGAGTCGGAATCGCTCAACCGCACGGTTACCAATTACCGCGCCAGGCGCTGCCTGGAGCTTTTGGAACGCCAGGCACGGCGGCTGGAGGTCGGCCGGGCGCAGGGAATGTGGCATGCCGAGGTTCATTTCTTCTGCGCGGCACCGGCCACGCTAGGACAGATGCGCACGCTGTTAGGGGCCATTTTCTCCGGCCCCGATTCAATGCCGGACCCCATCCGCACGTTCGCCTGCTTGCCGGGGGGCCAGGGCCGGGCCGAGGATTTCGCCACCCTGCTCCACTCCGGTGAACTGGCTACGCTCGTGCAGCTCCCCCGCCAAGAGTTCCCGGGTTACCGCGTTACGGACTATGCCTGCTTCGATACTGACCCACTTCCCACCACCGATGCCACTCCAGGTGTCAACATCGGCAAGATCCTGGAGGGCGAGCAGCCTACCGGCAACTGGTTTGTCGTCCCCCGTCGTGATTTTGTCAAACATGGTCTCGTCGTCGGGGTCACCGGCAGTGGCAAGACCAACACGCTCTTCTACCTGCTGGACAAGTTGTGGGATGCCGGGCGGGGAGTCCCTTTCCTCGTCATTGAGCCGGCCAAGGCCGAGTACCGTCGTTTGCGCACCGTCCCGGGCCTGGAAGACCTGCACGTCTACACCATGGGAGACGAAACCGTGGCTCCCTTCCGCCTCAACCCGTTCGAGTTCGAGATTGGCCCTGCCGGCCGCATTCACGTCCAGACCCACATTGACTACCTCAAATCCGTCTTCAATGCTGCCTTTATCCTATACGCGCCGATGCCCTACGTCCTGGAGACCTGCCTGCACGAGATCTACGAAGACAAAGGCTGGGACCTGACGACCGGCCTCAACCGCCGCGTGTCGCCACAGACGCGCGGTCAAGAGGCCCACTGGCCGGTATTTCCCACGTTGCGCGACCTGTACCGGAAAATTGACGAGGTCGTCGAGCGGTTGGAATACGAGGAGCGCATCAAGATGGACGTGCGGGCCGGGTTGCAGACGCGCGTGGGTAGCCTGATGCTAGGCAGCAAAGGGTTGATGTTGGACTGTCCTCACTCCGTCGCGCTGGCCGATCTCCTTGCGCGTCCCACCCTGTTCGAGTTGGAGCGCATCGGCAACGACGACGAGAAAGCCTTCCTGATCGGGCTGATCCTCACCCGCATCTACGAGCATCGCCGCCTGCAGGCGCAGGCCGGGGCGGTGGGGGATGGTTTGCAGCACGTGGCCGTCTTCGAGGAGGCACACCGGCTGCTCAAGAACGTCCCGACCGAAGTGGAGACCGAGTCGGCCAACGTGCGGGGCCAGGCGGTGGAGGTGTTTGCCAACATGCTCTCCGAAATCCGTGCCTACGGCCAGGGGGTGCTCATCGCCGAGCAGATCCCCACCAAACTGGCCCCTGACGCGATCAAGAATACCAACCTGAAGTTGATGCACCGCATCGTGGCATTGGATGATCGGGAGACGATGGGTGGAACGATGAACCTGGACGAGGCGCAACAACGGGCTGTGACCTCTCTCCCTGTCGGGCAGGCGGTGGCCTACGCTGAAGGGGCCGACGGTTCTTACCTTCTGCAAATCGTCAATTACAAGCGCCGATTGGATAGCCAACGTATAGACGATGCTCAGATCGGCCTTGGCATGCAGGAGGCCACACAAGGGCTCCTCTACGACCCTGCACCCGGATATAGCGAGTACATCGTCCGCACCCAGGGTCACTTTGAGCCGGCCCTGCGGGATCGAGCGCTCCAGGTGATGCGCCACTCCGATTTTCGCCTCACCTGGGCCCGCTACTTCCTGTCGGCTCTGCTGGAACCCTCTCAGGCGGTCCAGGGCTACCCGGCGTTACTGCAGTTGCAACGGGGAGTTACCGGGGGACTGCGGGCCGAGGCTGAGCAGCAGACGATGCTGGTATTGCTCCTGCACGCTGCGGCCGACCACTTCGAGGCCCGAGGGCGCGCCTACAGTTGGTTCTATGACGTCGCCGAACACCTACGCGCGCAATTCGTCGCTGCCGTCGCTCAGGTGGTCCGAGGATTCGAGAACGACCAGGAGACGTTGGCGCGGCTGGCCACTGCCATCAAGCCGCCCCTGAGTACCTTCGCCGAGGCTTACCGGCAGCAGACAGCACGCGAGACTGGTCCTTTCGCCGGGTGTGTCTTCTGCTCTTGCCGCTGCCTCTACCGGCAAGAAATCGCGGTGCTGGCTGCCAGCCGCTCATTCGAGCGCGAGTTCGCCGCGGCCATCCGCGAGGTTCGAGACGACCAGGCGATGTGGCGGCAACTGGCGCGCCTGGCCCAAGAGGCAGCCAGTCAGGTCGTCGCGGTGGACGAGCGTGCACTTGTGCAGGAGGCTGCCCTGTGTTATGCTACCCAAATGGGGGTACGGTTGAACCTTAGCAGCACCCATCAACACAAGTTGATCAGGAACGTGAGACGACTCTTGACATCGTCTGATCGGAAAGGAGACTGCGATGCGAGATCCCTTTGAGGCCCCTGAGTCCGATGCCCCGCGCCTGGACCACGTTGAGGACTACCAGGACCTGGATCAGCGCCTGGGCCAGGCAGAGGAGGCAAAGGTGGAAAGTCCCCAGGCCTCCGCAAATTCCGCAGGTAACCTGGACTTGCCTGACGAGGCACAACCTGGCACGGCCGGCACCGAACGGGGCACGGCCCGCCGGGTCGAAACCGGCCCCGAAAAGCCTGAGGTCAAGAATTTCGACGTGGAGACTGGCGCCCCCAAGCCTCCCAAGGGCTGGCGCCCCGGCGGTCCGGAAGGCGGAGGGTGATTGGTAGCCGGTTTACACTGCCTGAGTGATGGAGGAGGTTCGCTATGAAATGCCCAACATGTGGCTTCGAAAACCGCCCTGACGCCCGTTTCTGCAAGCAGTGTGGCCAGCCTATGCAGGCGCAGGACGTCTCGCAGGCCCCTTCGACAACGGACTGGAGGCCCGCCGCAGGGCAGGCCCCTTCAACACCATCGAGTGTCATCTGCCCGGCTTGTGGGGCCTCGGCCAAACTCGGCGCCCGTTTCTGCCCGCGTTGTGGTAAGCCCCTGCCGGGCATGTCTGCTCCGGCGACTCCACCGCCGGCCCCAGCCCCACCTCAGCCTGCTATACCTTCCATGCCGCCCACAACTCCTCCTTCAACCACCCCACCGCCCCCTACCGGGGCGGCACCAGCCTACACAGAGTTCCCAACTCCCCCTCCTCCTGCCACGCCGCCTGCCTCTCGACGCCAACTTCCGCGCTGGTTTCCGTGGGTGGCGGGCGTCGTCGCGTTTCTCTGCATCGCCGCTGTCGTGGTAGCCGGTGTGTGGGTGGGACCAGAACTCCTTGGTGCTACAGCGCCAACTGCCGCGACCCCGATACCTGCCACGCCGCCGACTGTGGCAGCACCAACCGAAATGCCGACTGCCGCCCCATCACCAACCGAGGCTCCTGCTACGGAGACCCCGGCTGTAGCCCCACCGGCCGAGACGCTGACCGTGGCACCTCCGGCCGAAACGCCCACTACAGAAGTAGCACCAACTCCAACCTTTGACGCTCAGATCACTATCTCCGTCATCCCGGAGACAGTGCGGGTAGGCGAGCTCCTCACACTAGTTGCCACCGTCAATAACGTAGGGGAAGCGACCCTCGCCAATCTGCACTACCAGTTGGTGGGAGACTTTAGGTCGTACTTTGAACTGGTGGATGGAATAGGTGAAATCAGGCACGCAGGAGATTTCCCTCCTGGTGCAACCGATCAGGTTTCCTTTGTCCTGCGGGCGACACAGGAGGGCACTGCCGCATTGCAGGTGTACGTGTTGGCGGACGTGACCAGTACGTCATCAAAGGCGAATCTGCTGTCCGAGGTGCACACCGTCTCGATCACTTCCCAGTGAGAAGATGAGGGGCCAGTGGTCGAGGGCGTTGCAAGGGGGGGGGACAGCCGATGACAACTTTCGGACGTGCTCCCGTTTGATCCGGTTCCCCAGCGTCGCCACCGCCGGATACCCCCACTGCCACAGCAGCAGCCAGTCTATCGGCCCCTCCACGACGAATACTTCAGAAGGCCCTCGCACCCGCTCCTGCCCGTACAACGGCTTGGGCGCACCCGCCAGCGTCAGGTACTTGGCCGAAGGCGCCGGGCGCGCCGGGCACGGTGCGCCCCACCAGGTAGATCGCACGGCCGTCCCGCACCTCCGGGACGACCAGCCGGCCCCGGTACCACTCCCGCCCGCGGGGGTCAATCAGCCCCAGGTCGGCCGCCAGTTCCTCGGACCACCCGCGGAAGGCCAGGTAGCGCTTCAACCGCCCGGCGGCAAACCCCAGGCGGAACTCCTGTACCGTATCAGCGTCCAGCCCACGGCTGGCAGAGTCGCAGTACCTGAAGCTGATCGACCCTGCTTATCACGGAGGCCTGGGGCGTTGGAGTTGCCAGACTTGTGCCGAAGCGGGCGATTCTGGCGAGGGAGGTACCTTTACGCCACTGACGGGCACGATCCTGGACGGCATGCGGATTGACATCCGCACAGTGTGGTTGATCGTAGAGGTGTTCGCCGATGGCAAAGCCAGTGTCGAGACATCCGACGAGGCAGGGATCAACCGTCACACGACAGACCGGCCGTTTCGCCTGTTTCGAGCGGCGATTTACCAAACGCGCTCGTTTGAGCCCATTGTGCTGCGCGCTGGTCTACTACCACAAGCTGGACCAGGACACGCTGTCCAAGGCGCGCAACGTCTACCTGCGCACACTGCGCGACTGGTTCGGTGTGCAACTGGAGCAAGCACGCTCGAACGAGGACCATAAGGCGGTGAATCAGTTGGAGGCCGCACTGGATGATTTGATCGTGTTGGACGAGCGGCTGGGGCGTATCATTGAGACTGGCTACGACCCGGTGATCGACGACGGCGTCAAGGCCAATACCCTGCCGTTGCAGGAGGCGGAGGTGTTGAGGCATAAGAAGGTGGTATGAGGGGTCGTTGACCAACCTGTACAGTCTAAATCGAGGATGCGAAGAAAAATCAAGTGAGCGAGCCATCGTTTGGAGAAACAGTTGAAGAGATAACTTCGATCATACACAACCGACCACTGGCATCAGCCATCTATAGGTCGGTGGCCTCGGCACTAGGACGTCCTTTTGTCCATCTTGTTGCGGGCAATGCCGTCTGGGATGTATTCAGAGTATCCCTGGATGCTGCGATCCGAGACATTGAGGAACATCCACGGGGTAAGCTCTTTCAACGCTTGATCGAATATGGTCCCCACCATCCCAACGATCGTGAGAGTCTGGGCAGTGATGGCGAAAGCAACCTTTCAGATGATGAATGTGGTTCGTGCGTAGAATTCATCTACTCGCACATGGTCAATCGATTCAAGGGGGAATTGGCTGAACTTCTTGCTCTAGCAGTTTGTCGGAGAGAGGGCTTCCCTCCGAACACGATTGACGGTACAATTGCGGCCATCTGAACACGTCTGAAACCTTTGGCAAGGAACAACGTTTAT
>Ga0315288_10004256_pt1 | contig 18210 bp, 17 predicted proteins | sample YL17G11_20_MG_FD_203454 | JGI IMG/M metagenome (GOLD analysis project Ga0315288, IMG submission 203454) | Sediment microbial communities from Yellowstone Lake, YNP, Wyoming, USA - YL17G11_20 | ecosystem: Environmental > Aquatic > Freshwater > Lake > Sediment | place: USA: Wyoming | collected... | reverse complement strand
CTCCATGAGCACGCCGCCGAGCGGGGTCAGGCGCGCCTCGGTGTAACGCATGGCCGCCGGGGGATCGCCTTCCACGGAGCCGAAATTGCCCTGGGGGTCGATGAGGCGCTCGCGCATCGCCCACGGCTGGGCCATGTGAACGAGCGTGGGGTAGATGACCGCTTCGCCGTGCGGGTGGTAATTGCCGGAGGTATCGCCGCAAATCTTCGCGCACTTCATGTGCTTGCGCGGCGGGTAGAGCCCCAACTCGTGTATGGCGTAGAGGATGCGCCGCTGCGAGGGCTTCAAACCGTCGCGGACGTCCGGGAGTGCCCGGGAGATGATCACGGACATCGAGTAGTCCAGGAACGAGTTCTTGATCTCCTCGGCGACGTTGATCTTGGCGATCTTCTCGCCGGCCGCGAACAGCGGCGTGGTCGCGACAGGCAATTGGTTGGGCGCTTTCGGTTCAGGCATAGCAGCGAACGGGGTGAAGCGTAGCAGCCGGGGGACCGGGGTTTCGCCGGCGCCTCCCGGCTTCAAATGTCGAGATTGCGGACGTTCAGGGCGTTGTCCTCGATGAACTGGCGGCGCGGCTCGACCTCGTCGCCCATGAGCTTGGTGAACATCTCCTCGGCCTCGACGGCATCCGTGAGGTCGATGCGGAGCAGCTTGCGTTTCGTGGGGTCCATCGTGGTCTCAAACAGCTCCTTGGGATTCATTTCGCCCAAGCCCTTGAAACGTTTGATCTGGAGCCCGCGGCGGCCGACTTCCTTGATGCCGGCGAGGATCTCGGGGATCGAGAAGAGCGGCTTGACCTTGGCCTGGTCGCCCTCACCCTCCACCAGTTCGAACAACGGCTGGTCCTGCGCGGCGTAGTGTTCGATGTTGAAGCCCTTCTTCGCCAGCTTCTGCAGCAGCTCGCCGATGGCCTTGCTTTCATGCAGTTCGACGTGGCGGCCGCGGCGGCTCTGGCCGTTCTTCGCCTTCTCCAGGAACGTCGTGTCCGACTCGACTTCGCCAAACAGCTTGAGGTCGGGGTTCTCCTCGCTGAATTTGCGCAGATCCGCTTCGTCCGGGAAATAGTGGACGGTTTCGTCGTTGCCCTCGCGCACCTTGACGAGGTGGCGTGGCAGCTCCTGGGTTTTCTTGTGCCGGTGCTCGACGTAGTCGGAGAAGTCCCCGCCGTGCCGGCGCAGGGCGCGGGCGTATTTGTCCAGCGATTCGAGCAGTTCGAGGATTTCGGCCAGCGGCTTCTGGGCGGTCTCCTTGTCGTCGGCGAGGTTCCGGAGCCGCACGTCTTCGGTGCCCAGTTGGATGAGAATCCGGTTGAGCTGCGGGTCGTCCTCGACGTACTCGACGCGTTTCTTGCGGGCGATCTGGTAGAGCGGCGGCTGGGCGATATAGACAAAGCCCTGTTTGATCAGCAAGGGCATCTGCCGGTAGAAGAACGTGAGCAGGAGCGTGCGGATGTGCGAGCCATCCACGTCGGCGTCGGTCATGATGACGACCTTGTGGTAGCGCAGCTTCTCGAGGTTGAACGCGCCTTCGCCCTCGCCATCGCCGATGCCGGTGCCGATGGCGGTGATCATCGTGCGAATCTCGGTGTTATCGAGGACCTTGTTCAGCCGGGCCTTCTCCACGTTGATGAGTTTGCCGCGGATGGGGAGGATGGCCTGGAACTTCCGGTCGCGGCCCTGCTTGGCCGAGCCGCCGGCCGAATCGCCCTCGACGATGAACAGTTCGGTGTTCGCCGGGTCGCGGTCCGAGCAATCCGCCAGCTTGCCGGGGAGGCCGCCGCCCGTGAGGGCGCCTTTACGGACGGTTTCGCGCGCCTTGCGTGCGGCTTCGCGGGCCCGGGCGGCCAACAGCGATTTCTCGACCGTCTTTTTGGCCACGCCCGGGTTGGCGTCGAAAAAGGTCATCAGACCGTCATAGACAATGGAGGACACGAGGCCCTCGATCTCGGTATTGACGAGCTTGACCTTGGTCTGCGACTCGAAACGCGGGTTCGGCAGTTTGACGCTCAACACGCAGACCAATCCTTCGCGGACGTCGTCGCCGGAAATGTTGGGGTCTTTTTCCTTCAGCAGGTTGTTGCCGCGGGCGTACTGGTTGATCGCGCGGGTCAAAGCCGTGCGGAACCCGGTCAGGTGTGTGCCGCCGTCGGGATTGGCGATCGAATTGGCGAAGCAGAGGATCTGGTCATTGTAGCTGTCGTTGTATTGCAGGACACAGTCCACGAACACTTCGTCCTTCTTGGCGGACAGGGCGATGGGCTTGGGATGGAGCACCTGCTTGTTGCGGCCCAGTTGCCGGACGAATTGCTCGATGCCGTCGCGATAGAAGAACCGTTCGCTCTTGTCCTCCTCCCGTTCATCCGTGAGCAGGATTTCGACGCCGGGGTTCAGGAAGCCCAGCTCGCGGAGGCGGTTGGCCAGCATGTCGAACTTGAACTCGGTGGTGATCGTGAAGATCGTCGGGTCGGGCTTGAAGGTCACGAGCGTACCGGTCTGCTTCGACTTGCCGATCACCTCGAGTTTCTTGATGGTTAGGCCGCGGGCGAACTCCATGTAATAGACCTGGCCATCGCGGGAGACCTCGACCTTGAACCAATCGGAGAGGGCGTTGACGCACTTGGCGCCGACGCCGTGGAGACCGCCCGAGTACTTGTAGGCGCCCTGGCCGAACTTGCCGCCGGCATGGAGGTTCGTCAGCACCAACTCGACCGCCGGCATCTTCCACTTGGGGTGGATGTCCACCGGAATGCCGCGGCCATCGTCCCGGATGGAGCAGGAGCCGTCCATGTGGATAGTCACGTCGATCCGGTTGCAGTAGCCAGCGAGATGTTCGTCGATCGAGTTGTCGAGCACCTCGAAGACACAATGATGGAGCCCACGCTCATCGGGATCGCCGATGTACATGCCCGGGCGCTTCCGGACGGCCTCCAAACCCTCGAGCTTGTCGATCTTGGAGGCGTCGTATTTCGCGTCGCCTCGAGGGCCCGTCGGTCCTAGCTTCACTTCCGGCAAATCAGCTTCTTTCGGCATACTAAAAAGGACTGGGCCAACCTTGTCTGCCCACCGTCAAACCGTTGGCGAAAGGGTAGAAAGACCGGGGGGTGAACACAACCTTTATTTGAGTCAAAACCAGTCTGAGAACACCATTAGTTGGGGCATCCGAGCGTTGATAGCCAAAGGTATTGGGCTGGGCCGGGTTGGCGCAGGTCGGCAATGCCGGTCGTCCTTCGACTACTCAAACCCTTGGCGTCTCGGCCTCGCTGGCCGTCGTTGAGCCGGCTGAATCTGAGGGCCGGACTTTGGGGTCCGGCGGCCGTCATGACCGGCGCGCTTTTGTTCAGCGGCTGGACGGCGTGATGATCACGAACCAGGCGTTCTGGTTCTTGTCGTCGCCGGCCAGAATGAGAAGTTCGCCGGCTTTCAGGACTTGTCGCTTTTTGACGACCATCTTGCCCTCGCCGAACAGCTTCACCTCGACCTGCGATTCGCCGAGGTTCTCCACCTCCACTTCGCACTTCGGGCTGAGCCGGACGCGCTTCTTTGTGGAGAGGGTCACCTTGAAGTTCTGCCGGTCCACTTCGAAGTAATTCTTCCACTTGAATACGCTACCGAGCTTCTTCCGGGTCGCCTCGTCCAGCCGCTTCACATCCGGATCCGGCGGCTTGTCGCCGTCGGTGCCCCAGACCAACTGCGCCTGCACGTGCAAATCGTCTTTCGCTGCGAAGGCCGACGGCAGGCCGGTCAGCCCGAAGGCCAGCAAGGCAAGCAGACCGTGGAGGAAGAAGGGATGGCGGTGATTCAGAGACATGGCTGGGAGTTCAGGGAACCGATCGAAGTGGTGCTCAGTTGACGAACGAATCGCTGACCCACACGACCGTCATGCGGGCCGACTCCGACCGGAAGGTGAAGGAGTTCAATTCTTCCAAGGGGGTCTCGATTTCATCCCCGACAGCGAAGAGAGGCGAGCCGGGGCCCGGGGCGAACGCGGGTCGATGCAGCATCACCACCGCGAACACGAGAACGGCACAGGCGGGGAGTGCCAAGCGAAGCCATCGGGCGATGCCCCATACCCGCTGGGGGCGCACTTGCGGCTCACGTTCCAACCGCTCCAGCTCGCGCCGGATCTTCGACCAGTAGAACTCCCGCGACTCTGGCAATTTGATCTCGGGTTCGTTGGCGGCGAGCACCCGCCGGGTGCCTTTGAGCTCGTCGAACAGCGCGTGGGCCTCCGCGTCGCGCTGCAGCAGCGAAACGACTTCACGGGCCTCGTCCGGCGCCAGTTCGCCATCCAGGTGGGCCTGCAGCTTCAAGGCAGTCGGGAGGTCTTTCATGTGAACTCTTCGCGTTTCAGCCCGGCCAGGAGCGCGGCCAGCTTGCGCCGGGCGTAGAACAGCCGCGACATGACCGTGCCAATGGAACAACCCATCCGCTTGGCCACTTCTTTGTATTCCAGCTCTTCGAATTCATGCAACACCAACGCGGTCCGATGTTCGACCGACAGCTTGGCCAGGGCCTCGTCGATCCGCCGCCGCAGCTCGCTACGTTCCAGTCGCTCGGTTGGATTCAAGATGACCGCCGGCATCAATCGTTCGACCCCGCCCGCGTCCTCGTCCAACTGCTCGATCGACTCCGCCTGGAGCCGCTTCTGCTTCCGCAACTGGTCCAGGCAGAGATTGATCACGATCCGCGTCACCCAGGTGGCGAAGCTCGAATTCCCGTGAAACTGTTTCAACCGCTGCCAAATCTTCACCCAGGCCTCTTGGGTCACGTCCAGCGCATCGTCCTCATTCCGCAGAATACTGAACGCCCGGGCGTACGCCTTATCCCGGTGCCGGGCGACCAGTTCCTCGAACGCCGCCATATCACCTTCCTGGGCGGCCGGGATCAGCACCGCTTCGTCCGCCTGCGCGTGCTGGATCGGTTGCGACATGTCTTAGACGCGCTCCGGCGCCGGCCTATTCAACTGCTAGAGCCGGCCCTTGGTGCTGGGCACTGCGCCCGCAATGCTGGGATCGCGCTGGCACGCAAACTCCACCGCTTTCGCGAAGGCCTTGAACAGGGCCTCGACGATGTGGTGTGGCTCGTCGCCGTAAAGCAGCTCCAGATGCAGGTTGCAGCGGGCCTCGTTGGCGAACGCCTGGAAGAACTCCCGCGCAAGCCCGAACCGGAAGGCTGACGACATGTCCTGCTGCCTTTCGGCGGCAGTGATCCGCTTCTGGGCGAACGAGTTGAGGCCCCGCCAGACCAAGTGAGGCCGGCCGCTGAAGTCAATCACGCACCGGGCCAGGCACTCGTCCATCGGCACGTAGGCCTCGCCGGTGAAGGGATTCCGCGGGTCGAACCCGGTGCCGTATCGGCGGACACCCCGCTTCTCGCCCAACCCTTGAAGGAACGCCTGACCCAGGGCGATCCCACAATCCTCAACCGTGTGATGGGCATCGACCGCGAGATCCCCACGGCATCGGAGGCGGAGGTCCACCACGGCGTGTTTGGCGAACAGCGTCAGCATGTGATCGAAGAAGGGGATGCCGGTCTGGGTGGACGCGCGTCCGCTCCCGTCGATCTGCAGGCGGAGGGAGATGCCCGTTTCCCGGGTGACGCGCCGGACGGCGGCTTGCCGATTGTTCATGGGCGGGATTAAACATCGTCGGCCGCGAAAACGGAACCGAAAACACGGTGGCGGGCCGGGCGGACCGCTGGGTCGCCACCGAACTGAGCCATCTCGCAGCAGAAGGCGGCAATGCCGTCTCCGATGCGTGCTGAAGCCGGCAGTGGACGCTACCAGGTCAGATAGACCTCGCCCCGGAGGAACGACATCATGTCCCGCTGGGCGTAATAGTCGCCTTCCCAGACGAACTCCGCCCACAGGTGCGCGTTCAGGTGCTTGTTGAACGTGTGCTTGAGGACAGTTTGCAGGTAGTGACCACGGAAGTTGCCATCCCCGCTGAACAGAGCCGGGTTCATCGCGCGCGTGGGCGTCTCTTGAGGCGCGAACAAGGCGTTGTACATCACACTCAGCGACATGCCCTTGACGGGAGCCATACTCCAACTAGGCCCGATACGCCCTATGTTGTTCAGTTGAGCGATCTTACCACTCGTCTCCATGACGTAGGAGTAAATGTAAAGTTCGCTCCACCGGGGCCAACGTCCCCAGAGGATATCGAACATCTCGTCCTTGCCGGTGGTATCCGGATCGTCGCCTGAGAGAAACTCGCCGATCAAGCTGACCTGGTTGTTCAACTTGTCCTTCAAGAGGTAGGTGGCCTTGAGCTTGCCGCCGTACGCGCTGATGTCGCGCTCGGCGATGGTTCCGATTCGGTCCTCCTTCGAGCCCAACTGGTAAGCGCCCTCGACCGAGTATTGCCAATGCTTCGACGGGGTGCCGGTGACTTTGGCGCCGACGGTGTAGATGTCCGCGTTGTCCCCGTTGGCGAACTCCTTGTAGTCGCCCTTGTAGATGAAATAGCCGTCGATTTGGGTGTTCTTCAGCGACTTGTTCGAGGCGTAGAAAATGGCGCCGGCCTCGTTCTGTTCGGTCAGGCCGTAACCAGCCGGATTGCTGGGAGGGTTGGGACCGGAAGTGCCGAGCGTGGGGAGCCACTCGTCAGGCCGCGCATTCTGGTAAAGAGCCACGATATCGAACTTGGTCTTCATTTCGCTCACGTCAATCGACATCCGGACACTGTCCAGGAAGAATGTCCACGAGCCGTCTCCCGGCGTGCCGTCGAGCACCAGCCACCAGTCATAGAAGTCGCCGAACATGATGTCCTGGCGTCCCCCAGTGATGGAAACCCATGAGTTGGTCCACTTCGCGTTGAGGAGGTCGAAGATGCCGTAGCGCTCCTCCAGGCCCGTTTTGCCTACCTGACCCTGCTGGTTCCGATAATTGCTAGAGAACGAGGGCTTCATCCACTCACGCGGCTCCCCGGAGAAGCGCATGTTGAGGCTCAGCCCATCGACGGGGGTGGCCGTCGCCCACAGCCGGCCGCGGATGCGGATGACGTCCTGCTCGTGTCGGACGGCGGCGTCCGTCAGCGTGATAGCGTTGTTGAGGTACTCATTGCGGATCCGCAGGTCCGCGCCCCAGGTCAGATAAGGGGCCGGCTTCTTCATGTCCCGGGTGAATTTCTCGAAGGCGCTCGGGGGTGCCGGGGGGGGGCTGGCGGCTGCGGGCTTCGTGGCCGGCGCATTGGTTTGGGCGTGCAGGACCACAGCCGTCAGGCTGAGGATCGCGAGGGTGGCGATGGCTTTCATAGCTTCTACCGACTAGTGGGTCTGGGGTTGTTTACGGGATCGGTTCTGAACTTGAGTTTCTGTCTGGTCCAGCTCACCGGACCGGCTGGGAGCGCGCCGACGCCTCACTCCGACCGCATGATAAGGGCGCGCAACCGGGACGCTTATCTCTTGCTGACCTGTGAACGGGCGGCATCATAGCGGCCGCGACCGTCCTGTAAAGAGAAAGTATTGAATTATATTGGCAAACGGGCCGGTTTTCTGAAGCATTCCGGCAATGTCAGACTCCCGACTCCTGCTGAGCGGCGATGAGGCGATCGCCCTGGCCGCCCGCCACGCTGGCGTGGCCCTCGGCGCCGGGTATCCCGGCACGCCGTCCACTGAGATCCTCGAGGCCTTCTCCGAATACGGTGGCCACGCCCAATGGTCGCCCAACGAGAAAGTGGCGCTCGAGGTCGCCCTCGGCGCCGCGTTCGGCGGCGCGCGGGCCATGGCCACCATGAAACACGTGGGCCTGAATGTCGCCGCCGATCCGCTGTTCACCGCCGCCTACACCGGCGTCACCGGCGCCCTCATCATCGTCTCGGCCGACGACCCCGGCCTCGCCTCGAGCCAGAATGAGCAGGATAACCGCCATTTCGCCGTCGCCGCCGCCGTGCCCATGCTCGAGCCGTCGGATTCCCAGGAAGCCTACGATTTCCTCTTCGCGGCCGTGGAACTGTCCGAACGCTGGCAGATCCCCGTGCTGTATCGCGTTACCACCCGCGTCTGCCATTCCAAGACCCTCGTCACTCCGCGCACCAATGTCGCCCCGCCGCCCGCCGCGAACTTCCAGCGCGACGTGCGCAGCCGGGTCATGATCCCCGCCTACGCCCGGCCGGCCCATCACCGACTTCGGAAGAAGCTCGCCGAAATCGCCGCCTGGAATGAAAACAGCCCCTTGAACCGCGTCGCCGGCGGGAACGGCCCGCTGGGCATCATCACTGCCGGCATCTCCTTCATGCACGCGCGGGAAGCGGCGCCCGACGCCCGGGTGCTCAAGCTTGGCCTCACCCATCCGCTGCCGTTCGGGCAGATCGAGCAGTTCGTCCGCAGCGTCGCGCGCTGCGTGGTGATCGAGGAGGGCGATCCTTACCTCGCTCAAGCCATCCGCGCCCACGGCCTCGCCGTCGAGTCGAAGCCCGAGATGTACCGGTTCGGCGAATTGAACGTCAACCGTGTGCGCCGCATCCTGGCCCACGACACGTCACCCGAGCCGGTGCCAAAACCCGGCAAGCCCCCCCAGCTCTGCGAAGGCTGCGCCCACCGGGCGGTCTTTGAGACGCTGCACAAGCTGGACTGCATCGTCACGGGCGACATCGGCTGTTACACGCTGGGCGTGCTGCCGCCGTTCAACGCCATGGACACGTGCGTCTGCATGGGCGCCAGCCTCGGCGTCGGGCTCGGGTTGCGCCACACGCTGCCGCCGGACCAGGCGCGGCGCGTTGTCAGCGTCATCGGCGACAGCACCTTCGTGCACAGCGGCATCACCGGACTCGTCGAGATGGTCTATAACCCGCCGCCCACCGGCCACGTCCTGATCATCCTCGACAACGGGACGACCGCCATGACCGGCCACCAGGAACATCCTGGCACCGGTCGGACGCTCGAGCACCAGGCGACCGGCAAGGTCGTGTTCGAAGACCTGGCGCGCGCGGTGGGCGTGCGACGTGTGCACGTGATCGAACCGCGCCCCGGTTCACCTGAACTGGAGAACCTCCTGACCGAAAGCCTGGCCACCAATGCGCTCACGCTGATCGTCGCCCGGCGCCCGTGCATTCTGGTGGCCAAGCAAATCCGGGAGTACGAGAAGTGTGCGGCAGCCTGCGGAGCGGGCGAGGCCTGGTAAGGGTAGGGCGGGCTGTTCCCAGCCCGCCGTCCAAGCGCAGCCGAAACTTGACGATCTTGTATGAGCAACTCACAGGTGACCGACATCGTGATCGGCGGTCTCGGCGGCCAGGGCGTGCTGAAGGCCTCCGACATCCTGGCCGACGCCGCGGTGCGCGCTGGCTACGACGTGAAGAAGAGCGAACTCCACGGCATGAGCCAGCGGGGCGGCTCGGTGAGCAGCGACGTGCGTTTCGGCGCGCAGGTGCTCAGTCCGATGGTGCCCGCGGGCGAAGCCGACTTCCTCGTGATTCTGTCCTCCGACCAAGTGGAACCGAACCGGCACGTGCTGCGTGACGGCGGCACGTTGATTGTGCCGGAGCAGATCGACGCCGAGAAGCTCGCGAACCGCAAGAGCCTGAACGTGGCGCTGCTGGGGTTGCTCAGCCGCCACCTCCCGATTCCGGTTGAACACTGGCAGACGGCCCTCCGCGCCAACCTGGCCGAGAAACTTCACGAAGCCAACCTCCAGGCCTTCGAACTCGGTCGGGGCCGCTAATATGGTTGCGTTGCCGAGGGGCTTTCCCTAGGGTGCCCGCCGTGTTTGGCCATGAAAATCTACGTTGACGGCAAGTACTATAGCGAGCGGGACGCGAAGGTCTCGGTGTTCGACCATGGGCTCCTTTATGGCGACGGTGTCTTCGAAGGCATCCGCGCCTACAACGGTCGGGTTTTCAAGCTCAAGGAGCACATCGACCGTCTCTTTTGCTCGGCCAAGGCCATCCTGCTGACGATCCCGATGTCGCTTGGCGCCGTCATCGAGGCGGTGCTGGAGACCTGCCGCCGGAACCAGGTCCGGGACGGCTACATCCGGCTCGTGGTGACGCGGGGCGCGGGGACGCTCGGTCTGAATCCCAACCGCTGCAAGCGACCCTCCATCATCATCATCGCGGGGAAGATCCAGCTTTATCCCGAGGAGTTCTACGAGAAGGGCCTGGAGATCATCACCGTCCCGACCACGCGCAACCTGCACAGCGCGTTGAACCCGGCGATCAAGTCGCTGAACTATCTCAACAACATCCTGGCGAAGATCGAGGCCAACAACGCCGGCTGCGAAGAGGCGATCATGCTGAACGCGGAAGGGTTTGTGGCCGAGTGCACCGGCGACAACCTGTTCCTCGTGCGGAATGGCCAGTTGTCCACGCCGCCGCTCTCCGCCGGAGCGCTCTACGGCATCACGCGTGGCGTGGTGATGGATCTCGCGCGTGAGGAAGGGCTCCCGGTCAATGAGCCGAACCTGACCCGCTACGACGTGTTCAACGCCGACGAGTGTTTTCTGACGGGCACGGGCGCGGAGTTAATTCCCGTGGTGAAGGTGGACGGGCGCATGATCGGTCGCGGGAAGCCGGGGCCCGTCACCCAGAAGCTCGAACGCAAGTATCGGGCGTTGACCCAGGTTTCCGGCGAACCCATCTACGGCTGAGCCCCCGGATCGGGGGGCTCCCGCCGACAGCCCTTGCCGCGATTCAATGTGGCCAATCCAGTCATCGGAGGAGGCCGTTCTTTGGCCGCCATTGCATCACCGAACCACCCGCGTCAACGGGCGCAGCCGGGACTTTGCGTCGCCGGGCGAGTCTGATAGATTGCCGCGGTGGCGAGAACGCGAGGGCTGAAGCGTATGCTGTGTGACATCTGCAAGAAGAACGTGGCCAAGGTGCACTTGACCCAAATGGACAAGGGCGAGACGAAGAAGATCGATCTCTGCGAGGACTGCGCCAAGGTCAAAGGGATCGACGACCCGACCGGCTTCTCGCTGGCCGACCTGTTGCTCGGCCTGGGGGCGGCTCAGGAAATGGAACCGGGCGCCGCCGGCACGGGCTTGCGCTGTCCGGCGTGCGGCTTCACCCAGGTGGAGTTCAAGAAGACCGGCCGGCTCGGCTGCGCCGAGTGCTACCGGACGTTCGCCGAAGGCTTGGAGGGATTGCTCAAGAGCATGCACAAAGGCACGCGGCACGTGGGCAAGGTCCCGCAGTCGCAGCACTTCAGTCCGGACCTCGAAGAACAACTCAAGGGGCTTCAACGCAAGCTGGAGAAGGCCGTGGCCGAGGAGGACTTTGAACAGGCGGCCGTATTGCGCGACCAGATCAGGCGCCTGCGCGAGCAGCCGAGCGATCCCTCGGCCTTGTGACCATGAAAATCGACGAGTTTCTGCCGTCCCCCGCCGCCACGCTGAAATCCAGCGGCCCGCACGACCGCATCGTGATGAGCAGCCGGGTCCGGCTCGCGCGCAATCTGCGGGGCCTGCCCTTTCCCGGCTGGGCGAAGAAACCCGACCGCGTGAAGGCGCTGGAACTGATCCGCCCGGCGGTCGAGAGCCTGCCCGCGATGGCGGGTGCGTTCTCCGGCAACATGGACGACCTGACTTCGTTGGACCGGCAGATCCTGGTGGAGCGGCATCTGATCAGCCGTGAGCACGCGGCTAAGAGCGGCGGCAGCGGACTGGTCCTCAACCCTGATTTGTCGCTCTGCGTCATGATCAACGAGGAGGACCACCTGCGGATGCAGGCGTTGCGGCACGGTCTCCAACTGCGCGCGGCGTGGCAGGCAATCGACCAGTTGGATAGCGCCTTGGAAGGCAAGCTGGACTACGCCTTTTCCCGCGAGTTGGGCTACTTAACTGCCTGCCCCACGAATGTCGGCACCGGTATCCGCGTGAGCGCCATGCTGCATTTGCCGGCGCTGGTGCTGGATGAGCAGATCAACCAGATCATCACCGCCGTGAACAAGCTCGGCCTGGCGGTGCGCGGACTTTACGGCGAAGGCACGGAAGCGCTCGGCAACGTGTTCCAGGTGTCCAACCAGATGACGCTCGGTGAAACCGAGACGGACCTCCTCGAGCGGTTACACAAGGTGCTGGCGCAGTTGATCGAGCACGAGGAAAATGCCCGGGGCCGCCTGCTGGAGAAGCGGGCGAAGATGGTCTTCAACCATGTTGGCCGGGCTTACGGCATCCTGGCGAACGCCCACAGCATCTCCTCCAAGGAAACGATGAACCTGCTTTCGCTGCTGCGGCTGGGGATTGACCTTGGCTGTTTCCCCAAGGTGGATCGCACCCTCGCGGATGAACTGTTCATGATCACCCAGCCGGCACACCTGCAGAAAGGGTTTGCCGAAAAGCTGTCCGCCGACGAGCGCGACCTCTTGCGGGCCGACATGCTGCGGGAACGGTTGCTCCAGGTCGGTCGCCCCGTTACCCCGCCGCCGACCCCGGACAAGCCTTCGGGGAATTGAATCGCGCGGGCGTCCTTCTCTTGCGGCTGGGGGGATCACCTCACCGGTTTAACCAGTTGGGTACCGGACGAGGTCTGGGTCCGTTCGGCCCTGGCGCCGGCCTCTTCACGTAAGGGTTGTTCCGGGCACGACTCGGGCTATGCAACGGGTGACATTGCGTCAACCGCGCGGGCGATGGAGACGCTCCCAGTCGCTCAGGCGCAGAACGGGGCTGGGCTGGGTGTCCCTCAGCCGCCGCGACCGGGCGCAAGAGAAACAAATGGTTGATTGTTTATGACTGGCGCGTTACAGGTAAACGCGAACCTGAGCGAGCGATGAATCCACCGGGACCAACGCAGGACGATGGAGCGGCTGCACCCGGCTCGAAACCCGGTCAGCCGCGGGAAACAATTTCCTCCACTGAGTTTGTCTGTCGGGACCGTTCCCGCCCCACCGAGGAGGCCTTGCGGCACAGCGAGCTCCGTTTTCGCACGCTCATCGAGTGCCTGCCCCAGCGGGTTTTCTTCAAGGATCGCAACTCCGTTTTCCTGTTCGTCAACTCGATCTTTGCCGGGGATTTCGGCCTGAAGCCGGAACAACTGGTGGGGAAGAGCGATCTGGACTTCTTTCCGAAGGAATTGGCGGAGAAGTATCGCGCGGACGACAAGCGCATCATGGATCAGCGCCAGGCCGAAACCATCGAGGAAATGAATGTGGTGGGAGAAATGGCCCGCTACGTCGAAGTGGTCAAGGCGCCGGTGGTGGACGACAACGGCGAGGTCATGGGCCTGTTGGGCGTCTTTACGGACATCACGGAACGCAAAATGGCGGAAGGGACCCTGAAAGATTTTGCCGCCCGGCTGGAACGCAGCAACCGCGAGCTGCAGGATTTCGCGTATGTCGCCTCCCACGATCTCCAGGAACCTCTGCGGAAGGTGTCGGTCTTCGGCGAGCGCCTCAAGGACAAGTGCGGTGAGACGCTCGGGGAGGAAGGCAAGGATTACCTGGACCGCATGCAGAAGGCCACCGGCCGCATGCAGGGGCTGATCAACGACCTGCTCAACTTCTCCCGGGTGACCACGAAGTCGCAGCCGTTTGCGACCGTCGATCTGAACGAGGTGGTGAAGGAAGTCACGACCGATCTGGAGGCCCGCATTGAGCAGAGCGGAGGCCGCGTGGAAGCTGGACAGTTGCCCGCAATTGAGGCGGAGCCGCTCCACATGCGCCAACTCCTCCAAAACCTCATCGGCAACGCGCTGAAGTTCCGGCGTCCCGACACCAAGCCGGTGATTAAAATCGCCGCGGAGATCGGCAAATACCCGCCGACCTCCGGCGCCCGCAGTGCCGCCCCCCGCGAAATGGTGCGCCTCACCGTCAGCGACAACGGCATCGGCTTCGACGAAAAGTATACCGAACGCATTTTCCAGGTTTTTCAACGCCTGCACAGCCGTGCGGAGTATGAGGGAACGGGGATGGGCCTGGCCATTACCCGGAAGATCGTGGAGCATCACCGCGGTGAAATCACCGCGAAAAGCAAACCCGGGGAGGGCGCGACGTTCATCGTTACCCTGCCCGTCAAACAACGCAAAGCCAACGAACGCCTATGAAGAAACCCGGAAAGATGATCACCATCCTGCTGGCTGAGGACGACCCGGATGATCGCCAGCTCACGGAAGACGCGCTGGCCGAATGCCGCCTGGCCAATGACATCCACTTCGTGGAGGACGGCGAACAGCTTCTGGATTACCTGCTCCGTCGGGGGCAGTACGCCGCGATGGCGAAGGATCCTCTGCCCGGCTTGATCCTGTTGGACCTGAACATGCCGCGCAAGGACGGCCGTGAGGCCCTCAAGGAAATCAAAGCCAATCCCGACCTGCGCCGCATTCCGATCATCGTCCTCACCACCTCCAAAGCCGAAGAGGACATCCTCCGCACCTATGACTTGGGCGTGAATTCCTATATCACGAAGCCGGTGACTTTCGCGTCGCTGGTCGAGATCATCAAGGTATTGGGCCGCTACTGGTTCGAAATCGTCGAGTTGCCGGGGACCGCTCCCAGGACCTGAAATGAGCGATTCGCAGGTTCGGATCCTGATCGTGGACGATGATGAGGACGATTTCATCATTGCCCGCGATCTGTTTTGGGAGATCGACCGATCCGCCTACGCCATCGACTGGGCGGAGAGCTACGATGCCGCCTTCCGGAAAATGGCGGAGGACCGGTACGATGTTTTCCTGATTGACTACCGGTTGGGCGCCCACAGCGGCTTGGAGCTGTTGAAGGAGGCCAAGCGTCAGGGCTACGACGCCCCAATGGTTCTGCTGACCGGGCAGGGCGACCATGACGTGGACCTGCAGGCCATGCGGGCCGGGGCCGCCGATTTCCTGGTCAAGGGTCAGATCAACGCCCAGTCGGTCGAACGCTCGATCCGCTACGCCCTGGAACGCAAGCGGGCCGAAACCGAAATCCAAAAGCTCGCGGCCTTCCCGCGCTGCAACCCAAACCCGGTCCTCGAGTTCGCGGCCGATGGGACGCTCACGTACTTCAACAGCGCCGCCCGCGCCGTGGCGGAGTCTCTGGGCAAGGAATCGCCCCACGACATCCTCCCACCGGACACCCGCCCGATCGTGGCGGATCGCCTGACGACCGGCGAGCCGCAGACGGACCTGCAGACGCAGAGCGATGGCCGCACGTTTAGCTGGTCCTTCATCCCCATCCCGACCAGCCGCGTGGTCCATTGCTATGCCACTGAGATCACGGAGCGCCTGAGCTTGGAGGCGCAGTTGCGGCACTCGGTCAAGATGCAGGCCGTCGGGCAGTTGGCCGCGGGCATCGCCCACGATTTCAACAACATCCTGACGGTCATCCAGGGACACGCCAACCTGCTGCTCACACCCTCGAAAACCGGCTTGCTGCCGGAGGCTTCCATCCGTCAGATCACCCTGGGCGCGGAGCGTGCCGGAAATCTGATCCGCCAGCTGCTCACGTTCAGCCGCCAGCAGGGGATTCAGCCCTACCCACTCGACCTGAACGAGGTGATCTGCAGTCTGACGAACATGATGGAGCGGTTGTTGGGCGAGCACATCTCGCTCAAGCCGGAGCTGGCTCCCATCCTGCCGGCGGTGCTCGCCGATCCCGGCATGATCGAGCAGATCCTGATGAATCTGGCGGTCAACGCCCGGGATGCCATGCCCAAAGGCGGGCTGCTGGTTATCACGACTTCGGTGGTGGAGTTCAACGAATCGAATCTGCCGACTCAGCCCGAGGCCCGGATCGGCCAGTTCGTCTGCCTCAGCGTGGGCGACACGGGTTGCGGCATCGCCGCCGACGTGTTGGACCACATCTTCGAGCCGTTCTTCTCGACCAAGGAAGCGGGCAAGGGCACCGGCCTGGGTCTCGCCACCGTGTATGGCATCGTCAAACAGCACGAAGGCTGGATTGACGTGGAAAGTCAGGTGTCCGTGGGCACCACGTTCCGGATTTACTTGCCCGCCTCGACCCTGTCCGCCCGGTCCGCCACCGGCTCCGATACCGAGTACTTCTCGGTCGCTGGGGGCAACGAGACGATCCTGGTGGTCGAGGACGAACCCGCGTTGCGGGAGTTGGTCGCCCAGATTCTCACCGAGTACGGTTATCGCGTCCTGTCCGCAGCCTCCGCCTGGGAGGCGTTGAGCATTTGGGAACAGGAGGCCGGGCGCGTCGCCTTGCTGCTCACGGATGTCGTCATGCCGCAGGGGCTCTCGGGTCCCGACCTGGCGTTTCGACTCCGCTGTGAGGTGCCAAACCTGAAGGTGCTCTACACGAGCGGCTATAGCACGGATGTAACTGGGAGCGACCTCACCCTGACCGAAGGCACCAACTTCCTGCGCAAGCCCTACCGCCCAGTCCGGCTGGCCCGAATTGTCCGAGAATGCCTTGACCGGAAGGACGAACCGGCCGAAACGGTCGCACCCAGCGGGCTCGACGGTCCTGCTCCGCCTGCCACGCCGACTGAGCCCACTCCGCCCCCGAGCGAAGCCTGAGTTCCGCAATCTGCGGCCAACGAGTGGCGGGCGAACCGACCTGCCACCCAAGGCGCGCTACATATGGAGCGTCCTGACGGTTTCCACGCGGGTGATCTTCCAGGCGCCGTCGAGCTTCGCCAGCGTCATCTTGAGTTCCTGGACCCAGATCTCCTCGTTCTGGCCGATGCGGGCCGTCGCCACCATCCGAGCGGTCGCGCTGCCCGGCTCCGCCCCGAACTCCAGAGAGATATCGGCGAAAGTGATGTGGGCCGAGCGCACCTGGGACCGCGCGGCCTGCACGACCTGTTGCAACTCACTCCGCCCTTGAATGCTGCTGAGTTCCCCCGGTGTGCCATCCAGCCGGATCTCGACGTCCGGGCTGAAGCAGTCCACCAAGGCATTCACGGCCGCCACCTTGGCGAAGTTGCCCCCACCGGGCTGGATGGAGCCTTTCTCCGCAACATCCGCCAGCAGGGCGCGGATGACCGCCTCGTCACTGGGAAACAACTTCCCGTACACCCAGTAGGCTACCAACGCCAGCACGCCGACCAGCAAGACCCTCGTGAGCTTCCTCAAAACAACACCTTTCCCTTGATCTCCCGCAGTTGTACGACACCATAGGCCGACACTCCCCGATTGTCGCCGATGATGAAGTACCGATGGTCACCCAGCAAGGCCGACTCCCGGGCCTGGAGTTGACCGACGCCTTTCACGTACGGCTCATCCAAGATCCGGCCGTCGATGGCCACCCGGCCGTCGAGCACCGCCACGTGCTCGCCGGGCAGCCCCAGAACCCGTTTGAGCAGCACCAGGTGGCTGTCTTTCACCTGCACGCCCACCACGTCGCCTCGGTTCGGACCGTGCCGACGGTAGGCGTAGCGGTTCAGGAAATTGACGCGGCCGTCGCGGTAGGTGGGTTCCATGCTGTAGCCGGTGACACGAATTGGGATCAGCAGAACCTTAAACACCACCAGTGCCACGACTACCACGACGATCATCCGGACCAGCGTCCGGAGCGGTCGGCGCCCGACGATCAGCCGCAGCCACCAGGCCGAGACTTCCCAGGTTGATCCCGTGTTGTTCATCGCCTGCTCCATCGTGTCATCAAACGGGCGGCTCGCCGTGAGTCTGCCAGACCGGGCAACACCGGCAAGTCTGGAAAGTCCCGATGTCGGGAGAGTCCTGATCCAGACAGTCGAATCAGAACTCCGCGCCGAAACGACTCGAGCCAGCCGCGACGCCATCAGCCTTGCCGCGCGTTCACCGCCCTGTTACGGTCCGCCCAAAGTCAACACCCCAACACCCATGAAAACCCTCCTTGCACTGCTTGCCGCCCTCCTCGCGCTCTCACTCTTCGCCCTCGCTGCGGACAAGGACGCGAAAACCCCCAAAGCCAGACTCCGTCATGTCGTCTCGCTCAAGTTCAAGGACAACGCCACGAAAGAGCAGATCAAACAGGTCGAAGATGCCTTCGCGGCGCTCGAGACACGGATTCCGACGATCAGCGCGCTCAAATGGGGCACCAATGTCAGCCCCGAGAAACTCAACAAAGGATTCACCCACTGCTTCCTCCTGACCTTCAAGAGCGACAAGGACCGCGACACTTACCTGGTCCATCCCGCCCACAAGGAATTTGGCAAGCTGCTCGAGCCCGTGCTGGCGGACGTCATGGTCATCGATTTCTGGGCGAAGGACTGATAGCCCCCAGGCGGGAGATGCCCAGCACGTAGGAGGGCCTCATGCCTGCCTCGGGGGGCAGGTTGAAGGCGCGCCCCGTTTCCGGTCAGCCGGCGAAGAATTTCCGGATTTCGCGGATGACCTCCACGAACCGGTCCACC